>Ga0194059_1000850_pt1 | contig 13558 bp, 8 predicted proteins | sample SepL6211m_MetaG_FD_163426 | JGI IMG/M metagenome (GOLD analysis project Ga0194059, IMG submission 163426) | Anoxic zone freshwater microbial communities from boreal shield lake in IISD Experimental Lakes Area, Ontario, Canada - Sep2016-L626-11m | ecosystem: Environmental > Aquatic > Freshwater >... | reverse complement strand
TGCCAATTCACAACTGGGGTAAAATCTTAAATCAATTGACAATATTATTTGAAGAGAGACTAACTAAATTTATTAATCAATGAAGCACAACAAATCTTAACTTACACTAAATTTGGGGAGTTGCCGAACTTTCAGGCGTAAGTTTATTAAAATCACCATACACGCCGTTGTGTTCAGTCAAATATTTTATGAGTTTAAGTGCTTTTTCTTTATCACCCTTTTCCCACAACTCTATAACCCTTGCAGACGCTTGCTCAAAACTAACGGTGTTTAACGTTGGCTCTTGTTTTAAATCACCAGCTTTAATTTTCCGAACCTCTTGAATTTCAGGTTTCAATATATTTATATCCATTGCTTGATGAGCTACAGCTGCTTCGAACATAAAATTATTTGAGATTAATATCTTAACAAACAATTATACCTCATAAAATTGCTTTACACAACCTCACTAATTCACATTTTACAACAAAAAAGCACACCTACTAGAAATTATTGAATAATCTCGTTCGGTGTGCTTTATTTAGACCAAATTTATACTATTACAAATTTTTAGTCCATCACTTGAATCCAACGTCTTATACCATCAACACCAATAAGCAGTTCAAATGTTCCTTCTTTAGTACGAATTACAGTAGCTCCATTTATTTGATCTAGACCAGTTATCTCACCACTGAAAAATTTAGTCGTTCCAGCAGAATTAGTGCTAAGTCCAGAACCGCTGACACTACTAGTCTCGCTGAACAAGTTCAAACACATATGATGCAACTTCACAACGTTTATCTCAGATAATTATTCAAAAACCAACAATTCATCATAATCGACATTCGTGGAAAGCTTACCTTTTGTAATAATTCTTTTAGTTACCAAAAGATTTTTAAGTTTTTCAGCTTGTTTTTTATCATTCAGGGTCAAATTTTGTATTCCTGGAATCATGGTCATTCAACCCTAGTCAAACATCCTCCCTACCTCCTTCAAAGGAGGAGACTTTATATAATTTATAGCTTCAATATGCTAATAATTTTACTTAAAGCCCTCTTTGAAGAGGGTTTGGGTGATGTTAATTTAGCATTGAATGACCATGTTCCTGGAATATTTACTTTGTGTTTATACAGCCAAGATTTTACCTCGTGCTTAATTTGTTCGTACTTCTTGTATTTGATAACAACATATAAAAACCCTAAGATTAACACGACAGGCATCAAAAATGGAATTATGACTCCAAAAAAAAATTCCAAATCCAATCATATACAGCTTTTTGTAGTAAGCGTTTAGCCACTTTCTTTTTTGCTCGATGGTTAAAATCGAATCTGAACCAATAATACTATTTTCAATGTTGAAATCTTCAAATTTCGTTGAGTTATTTACCTGTTTATCGAGCAGAGCAATTGCCTGATTTGATGATACTTTTTGAATTAAAATTGCTCCAATTATAGGAAATATAAAAGGTATAATTAGAATTAAAACTAAAAAATTTGCATTCGGTAGGTTCTTTATTAACTCGACGTTATTGAGAATGCCAACCCCTACCCAGAAACTAAGAAAAAATAATGCACCCGATAAAAATGAAATAAAACTTTTCATAATAATATAGAAATTTTAAGCCAAATTAGCTGTCTTGTAAACTTACTGGCCAAACTTTTGCGGTTACAAACAAGACTTCTTTACAATTACCACAATCTTTTTGATAGATTAAGACATTATGAGTGAAAACAATGTAGTCCTGCGTTTTGATGATCTAACTTTTGGATATTCGGAAAAAAAGAAGCTTTTGGAAGAAGCTAGTTTTACCCTTAGAAAAGGCAAAAAAGTCACTATCATGGGTCAAAATGGAGCTGGAAAATCTAGCCTTTTAAAATTGATCACAGGGGAAAACAAACCCATGGAAGGTCGGGTAATTTTAGATGAAGGTAGCAAAATAGCCATTGCCAAACAGGTTTTTACCTTAGCCGAAAAAGAGCTCAAACTTCGTGATTACATGGCTTTGTCTTTTAAAGAAGTACCTTACAATTTAGACAAACAAATTGCCACAATCATGGAAGAGGTAGGCCTAGAAAAATATGATTTACAAAGGGAAATTAAAACCTATTCAGGAGGCCAGCAGGCTAGAATTTTACTAGCTTATGCCTTAATCCAAGATCCGGATATTCTACTTTTAGACGAGCCTACAAACAATTTAGATGAAGATGGGATCAACGCCCTGACAATGTTTTTGATTTTGTACGATAAAACCTGTCTAGTTATTAGTCATGATGCCGAGTTTTTGAATAGTTTTACTGATGGTGTGTTGTACGTAAATGTGTATACTCGAAAAGTTGAGCAGTATTCAGGCGACTACCTAACTGTAGTTAAAGAAATTGAGGATCGTGTGGAAAGAGAAAGACAACAGAATGCTCGAGCCGAAAGACAAATCCAAGATCAAAAGGATAAAATTGGTTTTTTTGCTAATAAAGGAGGAAAGATGAGAAAACTTGCCAGCAAACTTCGAGATCAGGTTGAGGAGGCTGAAGAAAGCAAAGTGGAAGTGCGAAAAGATGATCGTACCATTTTGAATTTTAAAATAAATTGCCAAGAAGAGCTTAGCTCAGAATTTGTATCCCTACCCTTTTTATCAGTTGTTGAAGCTGGCCAGGTAAGTCATAAAAAAGCTGATTTAGGACTCAGAAAAGGTGATCATATTCAATTTAGTGGACCAAACGGGATTGGTAAAACCACACTACTAAATAACATTGTGCACAAAAAAGTAGAAGGTATGAGCATGGCGGACAACCTCAAGATTGGGTACTACACTCAGGATTTTCACAATTTAGACTTTGATAAAGATGTGAGAATTTCCCTCTTGGAGTCTATGGATATTGGTGATATAAAAATTGTAGAATCCAAAGATGAAGAATACATGAGAAGAACTGCAGCAGGATTTTTGATTACTGGTGAGCTAATGAACAATAAAATTGGCGATTTATCCGAAGGTCAAAAGGGACTGCTTGCCTTTGCCCATATAGTCCTCCAAAACCCAGGTCTGTTGATCCTAGACGAACCCACCAACCACATAAATTTTAGGCACATCCCAATCATCGCCAAAGCTCTAGACAAATTCGAAGGGGCAATGATTTTAGTTTCTCACGTCCCAGATTTCGTATCTCAAATTAAGATTGATAAGATTATTGAATTGGATAAGTTGAAGTAAAAATATTTGAGCAAATTATAATCTGCAAGGATTGGTTTTTTATTGGTCTATATTTAGCTTTCTTTTTCTCAAAATCAAATATATAATCGCTGCTATGCCGATCACAGAAATAGCTCCTATGGAAATTGCCAAGCCCCCGGTTCTGACAATTGTAAATACGGGGGTTACGGCAGGTGTCAAACTTACTTGGGCATCGGCTGAAGCCATGACTAGATTTTTGCTCGTATCGATGATTGAGACTGTGGCTTTAATGCTATTTTGAATACTAGCCTTAGGGATAACCTCAAAGATTACGTTAAGGGTTTCGTTTGGTTGCATGTTCAGGGCTGTTACTTTTAATTGTGAATCAGACATTGTTTCAAAAGTTACACCAGTCGCGGCTTCTACTTTAATACTAAAGCCATCCAACACTTTTTGAACATTGGAATACTTAGTTCCTGATATACTGCCTTGTTTGGCAGAACCACTGATGAAGCTTAATTTAGTAGTGTCAATATTAATAACAGTTTCTACTTTTTGGGCTATTATACTATTAGGATTTTTAATATCTGCTTGAATTTTTAGCGGTTGGTCAATTATGATATCCTGATCTTGTTTTTCTTTGTATAGAGTTAGTTGAATATTTTCGATTATGGGTGGTGGAACTACTGGTAGAGGATTAACTGTAATGTTAACCGTGGCGTTATTACTCTGACCATCGGTGTTGCAGGCTTTGTAGGTTAGTGAATCTGTACCTGTAAAATTGTTTGCTGGAGTATATACAATTTTATCATTTGTAATTACTGCAGTAGCTCCTGGGTTTGTGGTTACAATAGAGCCTACACAAATACTTGTAGCTAGAGTATCGTTTGCTAGTACATCAATGGTTGCTATAGTATTTACATCCAAAGTTTTAGTATCATTTACAGCTGTTGGTAAGAATAAGACGATATTTAAAGTTACGGTAGCAGTGTTTGATACACCATTATTGTTATCTTTTACTGTATAGGTGAAAGTATCGCTTGATGAAGTAGAGTATTGAGCTGGGTTTGGGGTATAGGTAGCTTTTCCAAGATCAGGACTGGCTGCTGTTGTATTAATGCTTAACGTTCCTTTGGTTGGCCCGGTTACAATAACAACTGAAGCGGGAGATATAGTTCCGTCTGGGTCTGTGTCGTTGGCTAGAATGTCTACTGTGATAGAAGAGTTTTTACCTCCACTTGCAGTATCGTTATTAGCAATAGGCAGTTGATTGGCTGGGGGAAGTGTTACGTTTACTGTAGCCACGGCTATGTTGGAAGTGTGGTTTTCAGTGTCTTTAATGGTATAGGTGAAAGTATCGCTTGATGAAGTAGAGTATTGAGCTGGGTTTGGAGTATAGGTAGCTTTTCCAAGATCAGGGCTTCCTGGTGTTGTATTAATAGTTACCGTTCCTTTAGTTGGCTGGGTTACAATAACAACTGAAGCGGGATCAAGGGCAGCTGAAGTGGCTGTGTCGTTAGCGGCTATGTTTAAGGTAACTGGATTAGGAGATAAGGTACTTGCAATGTCTGGATTTGCTACAGGGTTTACAACTACATTTACTGTTACTGTAGCCTGGTTTGATACTGCTGCATCATTGTCTTTAATTGTATAAGTGAAAGTATCTGCTTGGTTGGTAGTAAAGCTAGCTGTAATGGCTGTGTAGATTGCAATACCTGTAGTTGGGTTAATTATTACATTTCCTTTGGTAGGTGCAGTTACTATTGTTACACTGGTTAAATCTAAAGAACCGTCACTGTCTGTGTCATTTGCAGGTAGGTTTATTGTTATTGGGGAATTAGAGATTGTGTTGGCTGTGTCTGGGTTTGCTGTTGGCGCTGAGTTTGGAGTTACAGTAACATTTACAGTAGCTAAATTACTTGGATTACCTGCAGGGTCACAGGCTGTGTAGGTAAAGGTAGTTGAACCAGAGAAAGTAGGGTTTGGAGTAAAGATAATTTGTTCTCTACCTGAGATAATGGTTTTTACTATACTTCCATTAGTTGGAGTAGATAGAGGAGAACAGATAGTTAGAGTTTGACCACTTGGATCATTGTCGTTTGCTAGTACATTTACTGTTACAAATTCATTTTGATTTACTGTTGCTGTATCGTTTACTGCTATTGGATTAACTTTAGTCACCGTTATAGTAGCAGTAGCAGGGGAAGAAGGATTAGTACCAACTACACTACTACAAGCAGTATAGGTGAAAGTAATATCTCCATAGTAGCCAATAGTTGGAGTAAATACAATCTTATCTACACCTAAAACAGTACTTATTACAGCAGTTCCATTAGTTACTCCAGCTATTGAGCCTACACAGATATTTGTAGTATTAGTATCGTTGGCTAAGACATCTACTGTAACAGGGGTAGACTCAGGGGTAGATACTGTGTCTGAGGTGGCTGTGGGTTGAGGAGGTAAAGTAACACTAACACTAACAGTAGCTACATTAGAGAAAGAACCATCGTTATCTTTTATCTTGTAAGTAAAGGTGTCAGTTCCAGCTACACTAAAGGCTGAGATTGTAGGAGAGTAAGTAGCAATACCTGTAGTAGTATTAATACTAACAATTCCTTTACTAGGATTAGTTGCCACAGTAACTGAAGTTAAATCTAAAGTACCATCACTATCGGTATCGTTTGCTGGGAGATTTATTAATACTGGGTTTGAGACTAGAGTTGTAGCTGCGTCATTTACTGCTACTGGTGGTTGGTTGGGTACAACAGTAAGAGTTACAGTGCCAACATTACTAGGATTACCTGCTGGATCACAAGCTGTGTAAGTAAAACTTGCAGCTCCAGAGAAACCAGCTATAGGAGTAAATTTAATTTGTTCAGTGGTTGTAGTACCTACAGTAACATTTTGTTTAACTATCGCACCATTAGCTGGAGTAGATAGAGGACTACAGATTGTTAGGGTTTGACCACTTGGGTCTGTGTCGTTAGCAAGTACATTTATTGTTACAAATTCATTTTGATTTACTGTTGCTGTATCGTTTACTGCTATTGGGTTTACTGGGGTTACTGTTAGGGTTACTGTTGCTGGTTGGCTTGGATTTGCTCCTACTGTTGTGCTACAAGCTGTGTAGGTAAAAGATATTGTACCGTAGTAGCCAATAGTTGGAGATAATAGCACTTTATCTACATTACTTACTGTTAATAGTGATGCGGTAGCGTTACTGGTAGAACCTGAATCAAGAGTAACTGAACCTACACAGATGTTAGTTGCGTTGGTATCATTAGCTAGTACGTCTATTGTGATTGGGGTAGATTCTGGGGTTGTGGAGGTATCTGGGTTTGCTGTTGGTTGGGGTATAAGTACATTTACTGTAATGGTTACTGTAGCAGTATTTGATTGAGTACCAATGTTGTCTAAAAAGTAATAGGTGAACGAGTCAGTGCCGGTAGTCAGGTACTGAGATGGGTCAGGAGTATAGGTAAAACCGTCATACCCATTATTAGATAAAGATCCTTTTGTGGGTTGATCTACTACAAAAACTTGATTGGTACTGATACCATTAGTGCCTTGCGTGTCATTACTTGCAACGTCTAAACTTACGCTAGAATTAACATCGGTTGTTAGGGCATCATCAATAGCAATGGAAGGTTGGACATTTACAGTAATAGTGACTGTTGCGATATTTGATTGAGTACCAATATTATCTAAAAAGTAATAGGTAAAAGTGTCTGTTCCAGTTGTTGCAAACTGATATTGATCTGGGGTATAAGTAAAGTTACCATTACCGTTATCAGTTATCGATCCTTTTGCAGGTTGATCCACAACACTCACAGAATTGTTATCGATCCCATTTGTCCCACCAGTATCGTTATTCAATAGATTTAAGCCTGTGCTTGAATTACTGAATGTGGAAGCTGTATCTGGGTTGGCTTTTATGGGTATTATCTGTCCTTCAAAAGCACCTATATCGTAGCCAGCACCTGAGGGTCTGGGTAAACCTCTTTGATCAATACTAGGAGATGCAGGGTAACCGTCATAATTAAGACTACCTGCACCGCCATCTATAGCAGGGTTACCACTAAGCAAAGCGTGAGTGATAGTAACACCTCCATTATCTTGAATTGGGCCTAAATATGTTTGCACATCAGGGTTTGTTGTAAAACCAAAAAGGTAATTGCAAGCACTGTCATCAGATAGATTTTTTCCTCTACCACTCCCATTAATGACACTTGTAAGTGGGCTTGCAGTAAGATCTCGGCAATTATCACCGTTATTTCCGCTAATAATTGTATTATCAAAATTTATACTTGTAGTTGGATCAAGCGTCAGACCAAAACCATTATTTACAATTGTATTGTGTTTACCCACAACATATACAGAATTAGCTCTAATACTTATTCCTGATGAGTTGTTTGAGGATATTGTGGTATTGGTTAAATTTAAGCTAGCTTGCAATGATATATTTCCAGTTCCAGTAGTGTAACTAATACCTCGACCACTTCCATAATAAATTACACTTTCTTTGATATCTACTATGGATTCCTCATTAAATTCGATTGCCCTGCCCCAGTTTCGTAGGAGCGAGCTTTTTAAAACATTTAGTTTTGCACCGTCTTGCATCCAGACTACACTTTTGCCCTGAGCCCCAGCATAGTTAAAAAGTGGGTTTTGGGTATTATTTTCTAGAATATTAGTATTTGTTAATTCGTTCAAACTACTTGTAACACCAGCCCAGGCAGCTCCATTTCCAGAAGCTGAGTTTTTCTCGATCACGGTATTTTTTCCAGTTATATTACCTGGTAAGGTCTCTACATGACCGCACTCGTTGTAGATGCCCCCGCCATTTACCGCAGTGTTAGAGCTAATTATAGCTCCTTGGACTGTAATTGTTGAAACAGCTGGAGTATTCCAGCACTCAGTATTAAATACACCACCACCATTGTTAGAAGCAATATTACCCGACAAAATAGTGTTTTCTTGGATAAAAATTTTGTGACCTCTATCATGATAAATTCCAGCTCCATCAGTAGATTTATTGTTTAAAATATTAGTTTCATTCAAGCTTAATTGAGCATTTAGCACGCCACTATTATTATCTTCTCCAACAGTTTCAAACAAATTCTTCACCACCCTATCATAAATATTAGATTTAGTAATTCCTCCGCCATATAAACCAGAACTATTATTTTCAATTTTTGATTTATTAAAGTTTGACTGCATGGAGGAATCATAAATGCCGCCACCACTGTTTTGAGCGTAATTGTCTGAAACTACTACATCCTCTAGGTTGAAGGTTGAGGTAAATGAAGTGCTTGGATCGTAATTCCTAGCACCTGAATCATTGTAACCAACTATTTGTAAGGCATTTTCTGGAGTAGCTTGAAAATCTAGGTATCTTTGATAGTAAATTCCCCCACCATTACCTGGTCTAGTCTGATTTGAGTTACCAAAAATCTCGACAAAAGTAGAATTACTAGCCCTTCCATACCTAATAGTCATTTTACTAAAACTAACATTGGTATTAAAAATCTGAAAAACTCTATCAATACCGTTTGTAGCATCACTTCCTGCTTGAATAAAAGTAGTAGCTTTATCTGCTCCAATAAAATCAATATCTGTAGTCACATCCAGGTCACCATCGATTGCTCCTAAATTAGGACTAGAAACAGTGGATGGGTTAGTTGGAGGGATTGTTAGTTGATACACCCCTGCTGGTATAGTAATTTTATCTTTAAAATAATCTGAGTTAGCTTCCATCACTGCAGCTCGAAGTGTACATTGGCCATTACTATCTCCACAATAACCATCCCCTGGGGCAGTATCCACAGTATCAGTGGTGGAATTAACTAAAATCCCATCGGTTAAATTTATACCACCTACATTACTTCCACTTGAAGAGCCGTTTATATAAGCTAAAACAACTTGATTTCCAGCTACCCCTCCAGCTGATGGAATATTTTTACAATTCAATTTTGCATTACTTGTACCATTTCCTGATAAGGTGCATGAATTCGATTGAGCTACAACAGTATTTACTCCAATTTTTATTCCAGAACTAGGAAAAATATAGATGTTGGAGGCACTTCCAGACAGACTAAAACTACACTCAAAAATGGCGGTAATTTTTACATTTCCACTTGGAGTACAGTTGTTATTGGAAACAATATTGCTTGAGCTAATTATAACATCACCAGAACCACCAGTTATAGCTAAAGAACTACCAGTTGAAGAACTTCCAAAAGATGGATTGATAGTGATTGGTGAAGTTTGGACATTATTTGCAGTATAAGTACAAGACGCAGTAGTGTCTCCAGCTGCGGCAAAATAGGCTGTACAACTTTCTAATCCAACTGTAAATTTAGCTAAACCACGAACTGGACTAGTTGTAGTAACACTGCAAGTAACCGTAGAACCAAGAATATTTGTAGGTGAAATGCATGAAAAAGAGGAAATATCGGAAGTAGTTATTAGGGTTGTGTCTACTACTTTATAACTACCAACACTTCGAATATAGGCTTTTTTACCGTTGTTTGAAAATGCTTGAATACTAGGATTATAGTCAAAATTACTATTAATATTTATTTCAAAACTCTTTAAATCCATAACAATTAAGATATTGTTAGCAGGTACTATATTAACATTATTATTGATTGGATTCCCTATATAAGTTATTGAACCTCCAACCATCGTAGCTATATACAGTTTTGAACCATCAGGTGTAATTTTAATACCACAACCTGACGAACAAATGCTATTTGAACTTGTAATAATTGGAGTTGTAGAAAGCAAATTATAACTTTGAGCATCATACACTTTTAAAGTATTATCTGCAATTACAAAAATTTTACCATTTTGTGGAATGACTTTTACTAGTTTACTTGCGAAAACAACACGATCAAGCTTATTTGTGGCAAGATCCACCACTCTAAATCCTATGGTATCAAAGGTTGCTGTGTCATAAGAGTACATTTTTTTACCATCTTCTGATAAAACTATATCACGTGTAAGAGGAATAAAGTCTACGAAAGTATCTGAAGTCGTATCAATTATTATTCCCCTAGCATTATCTGAAAGATATAGCTTACTTCCGTCTAAAGAAAATTGATGATAGAGCCCTTTAACAGTGTTTGGAGTGTTAAAGGAAGTTAAAATACTGTTACTAGAGGTATCAATCACCGTTAAAGTGTTTACAGTTTGAGATCCAGAAGCATGTGAAACTACATAAAATTTACTACCATCAGCATTTAAAAATCCATCAATTATATTTGCCACTGGAATTGTAGAAACAACACTAAAACTTGCAGTATCAATCACTTTAACTTGAACTCCATTAAAAACATAAATTCGTGTGCCGTTTGGGTTTAAATTTATTCCATTGTTTTCAAATGTTATGGAGCCCAATAAAGTATTTGTAGCAGCATCATATTTGGCTACCCCTCCAGGAGTGTAACCAGAAGTCCTCACATAAACCAATGAGTTATCAGGTGAAAGAACCAAATTTCCGGTGTAGTTTCCTGTTACGGGAGCTGTAGCCACAATATCTTCAGCTTTAGCGGTTTTAGAATCTTGCTTAAAGCTATTCAATACGGCTACAACACCTAAAAGTAAGACCACACCAACCAAGCCGTAGCTAAATAATTTTTTATATTGGTTGATTTTGCGAGGCCACTGATTTACAATTTTTATCTTAAAATTATAAAGTTTATCTAGAAAAAATTTATAGCCGTGACTACTTTTAAACTGCATATTTGTTTTGGTTTACGTTAAACTAGTATATTCTAACTCACTTAAAGTTAAATGTAAAACTGTAGCTGTAACTCCAATGTATCGTCTACGCTCACCCTTACCGCAAATACCCTTTCACTAAATACTCCTTAACCATCCTATGAGTATGAAAATACCACGCATTCAAAGCAATAGCTTGTTTTTGAACCTTTGCCCAGCCAGCTTTACAGCAAAACTACTTCTAATGCTGACCACGAAAGCTTGCTAAAACTCACCTTGAGCAAACATTTTCAGGATATTCTTTGTCTAATTTGAGTATTTGGAATTTGTTAATTTGTAATTTAAACTTGATCTGAGAGCTTTTACCCTAGGAAATTCTGCTTGCGCACTTTGCCCAGCATCATATGTAAAATTATATTTGTTTTTACTTCCACCCACTGAATCTTGAATATCAAACGCCTTATCAATATCACTTAGCTCAATTTTTTTATCTCCAAAGGAATAAATAAGATAGTGGGCTTGGTATTTTTTTGAAGGCAGTCCACTGCTTCTTTCCTTGCTTACAGCTTGGACTTTTGAGCCATCGCTACAAGAAAAATCTTTCCTAATCTTAAGATCTCTAAGGCTATCTTGGTAAAAATATTGAATAATTTGAGGTGTAAATATCAAAAAAGCTGTAATTAATGACAACAATACTGAACCAACTACGATCCCAATAATCAACGGTTTCTTTGACTTTTGCTTAACCTCGTTTAAGACTTCTTGTGACATATTTGTACTAATAAATGATATTCTATTTATCAAGACTAGTAATATACAATTGTCAAGAACTACCGCAAATACCCTTTCACCAAATACTCCTTCACCATCCTATGAGTATGAAAATATCCAGCATTCAAAGCAATCGCCTGTTTTTGAATCTTTGCCCAACCTGCTTTGTCACTGTGGAATAGTGGTAAAATAGTGTATTCTAGCTTTTCATATAAATCGTTAAGCTCACAATTTTCATCATCATCTAGGCAATTTTCTCCAATAGACCAGCCTGTTACCCCTTCTATACAGCCTTCTGCCCACCAACCATCTAAAATAGAAAAGTTGGGGACTCCGTTTAAGGCTGCTTTCATTCCGCTTGTTCCTGATGCCTCTTGGGGTTTTCTAGGATTATTGAGCCACATGTCACTACCGGCTACAATTTTTCTAGCTACATCGATTGAATAGTCTTCTAGGAAAACTACCTGGACTGGAGAATTATTATCTTTGCTCATTAGATAAATTTGACTTATCAAGCCTTCGGTAACGGCTACATCTGGATAAGATTTACCACTAAATACAAACTGAATACCTCCAAATTTAGCTGCAATCCGGTTTAGCTCGGCTAAATTTCTGAAAATGAAATCGGCTCTTTTGTAGCCATCAGCCCTTCTGGCAAAACCAATTGTAAATCTATCAGTAGAAAAGTTTTTACCAGACTTTTGTTGTATAGAATTAATCAGATCCTGCTTTGATATCGAGTGTGCAGCTTGTAGGCCTGCATCTTTTATTCTCATTGCATTTACCAGTAAATCGCTATCTTGTCTCCACCCTGGAATAGTCTGATCAAATAATTCTCTCATAGAAGGACTAGCCCAAAAGTTACTATGAATGCCGTTGGTTATGGAATCAATTTTAAACTGGGGAAACATTCGGCCTGAAACTTGACCATGAAGCTTTGAAACACCGTTGACATATGAACTATTTTCCAAACAAAGAAGGGAATATTGCAGTCGATTATTTACAATGGCAATAGGGTGTATGGCTGAAAAATGCTCTCCAGCCAAATACTTTTGCATTAGCCCAATATCGTGGCTTTTATGACCTGCTGGAATTGGTGTGTGGGTTGTAAAAATAATTTTTTTCTTTGTTTGTTCTTGACCCTGTTCTATCAACAAAGGTAAGCTGGCTAGAGCTGCATCACTTTCATTTAAATGATATTTGCCAACATTATAGCCAAGTGTTTTAAGGAGATGAACCCCACCAACGCCTAAAATAATTTCTTGAATAATCCTGGTTTCTTCGTATTTTGTATATAGAGTATATGAAGCGTATCGAACATTCTGTGCATTTACCTCAAGATCTACATTTAAAAAATAGACGGGTAGTACAGCACCATTAACCCCGATTAAATCGTATTTCCAGATTTCTACTTGTACTGGTTTGCCCTCAATTGTAATTTGAAATGACTGCTGAACTTTTTGTAGTAATTTTGTATAATCCCAGGTATCATTTAGTTCGTGCTGCAGTCCAGTTTCCTTATCTAGCTCTTGCTTGAAATAACCGTACTTATATAGAAGTGTAACCCCAACCATAGGCAGGCCCAAATCACATCCAGCTCGAAGTGTATCTCCAGCCAAAATTCCAAGTCCTCCAGCATAACTCTTTATTTGGTCAATTATACCGATTTCCATGGAAAAATAGGCGATTGTGGATTCTAAACTCATATATTTTTGTTTTTGTGATAAATTCAAAACTTATTTTAGCCTAGTTGCAGTGTAATGTAAAGCCAGGTTTGACCAGTCTTTGCTCATACATAATATTACTCTTGGGTTTAGACTACTTAAGCCTTCAAACTTTCTAATTTCAACTTCCTCATAAACTGACGATAACTTTGAACTATTTGCCATAAATCTGTCTCTAGGTCAAGTAGGTAAC
>Ga0194059_1000849_pt1 | contig 13561 bp, 18 predicted proteins | sample SepL6211m_MetaG_FD_163426 | JGI IMG/M metagenome (GOLD analysis project Ga0194059, IMG submission 163426) | Anoxic zone freshwater microbial communities from boreal shield lake in IISD Experimental Lakes Area, Ontario, Canada - Sep2016-L626-11m | ecosystem: Environmental > Aquatic > Freshwater >... | reverse complement strand
GCTTAGAAGAGTTAGCAGAGTCGGTTGCTACGCATGCCGCCAGAGCTGCAGAAAAACTCAGAAGCCAACACTCGGTTACGGGCGCGATCAGCATCTTTATTGAAACCAATCCGCATAAACAGAACGAGCCCCAGTACGCCCAAAGCATCACCATCGCACTAGAGAACCCAACTGATAACACTCTGAAGTTAACCGATGCGGCGATTAGTGGTCTTAAGCAAATCTACCAAGGCGGCTTTAGATATAAGAAGGCGGGCATCGTTCTAAACCTCTTATCGGATAAGCCCACCGTGCAGCAATCGCTGTTTGATGACGTAGAGACCAGAGGCAAGTCTGCTGATCTCATGAAGGCCTTGGATTCGATTAACAGTCGCTTTGGCAATGCAGTGATTCGTTCGGGAGCGGCAGGAACCAAGCAGGCCTGGCAAATGCGATCAGGCAATAAGACACCGAACTACACCACCCAGTGGAATGAATTACCAGTAGTGCGCTAGGGAAAATGACATGAAAAAACAAGCAACCAAACAACAAAATGAGTGCTTATTTTCACTAGCTCATTTCATGAGCTTCAAAGCCCCTATTCTTAAAACATAGCAGCAAAGATTAAAACAACAGTAACAAAACAGACGAGCAAAAAAAGGAGAAGCAAATGGAACTACTGAATAACTTTAATGGCCTATCACTCGCAGTCATCATGGTCTTGTCTTACTTCGCAGTATTGAAAAGCACTAAGCGCGATAGCTACGAGCAAAAGCAAGCTGCGCTTCATCGCCACTATCGGTAAGAAAAAATTTGGCAGTAGGAATTGTAGGAATCTGTAGCAGCAGGTAGTAGCGAGCAGCAAAGACCTAGAGGGGGAATAAGGAAATCACGGATTCCTTATTCCCTAGTAAAGGTTTTTTATTTGGACTCGAGAGCTTTGCGCAGGAAGGGATCAACATCACTTTGCCCTAGCAACCACTGCTTGTAACTGCTAGGCACATCGGTTAACAACATCCCCTTATGTTTACCAAAGGGCATGATCTTCGGAATTCTGGCTTTCTCAGACATTTCCCAAAAAGAATCCAAAGAAGCGGGATACAGTTTCTCAATAATCTTGCCAACAATCTTCGAGCAGATCCACACGTCAGCTAACGCACTGTGTGCGTTGCGCAATTGGTCTCTCGCAGTATCTCGCTCGAAGTAATAGAGCAGAGCGCTTTGAGTGTGGCTATCGAGATCAGGCCAAAGACTGCGAGCCAGAGCCAGAGTACAAATGCGTTTGACTTCAGGGCTGCCAATCGCGACCCAGTCAAAATCAATGTTGTGACCAATCAGATATTTAGTACCAGCAGGCAACTGAAAAGAAGCGCTAGGAGGGCAGCTAACAAGTTCTTCATCCATGATGTGATGGGTAGCAAGGGCGCCAAGACTAATTGGTTTGCCAGGGTTGTAACGCTGCACCCAAGGATTGCCCACATCCAACGGGGAAAGAGAGATGAGATCGAGAGAGGCGGCCTCAATGATGACGGCATCATTCTTATCGGTTGCTTCAACATCGAAAATAATAGCTTGGGACATAAGTGTATTTCTGTAAGTGGTTAGTAGACCCATTGTGCCTTGAAAAAATTAGGCATATTGACTTTGTAATCAAAAGTCAGCAGAATGAAGACTACATCAAGAGATGGCTTTGTCGCCACAGCAACCTGCTAACGCAGTAAGGTGCTAAAAAGATGAGACCCCAAGCGGGTAATCAAAAGCGACAAACCCACCTTCTTGGTGGGTTTTTTGTTTTAGGGCGCTTTATACCGAATTGCTAGGCCCGACATCTCGTCAAACTAGCTAAATAGGAGAATGACATGACTTTTTTTACTAAAGAGGCAAAGCGTACTCAAACTGAGTGGGGTCAGTGTGGCCCTGATAAAACATGGCTAGCCTACATTGATGCCAACATCCAAGATGAAGTAGTAATTGAGCAAGCTAAGAAAATTGTAGATAGATGTAGCCCTCAGCGATATGGTCCAAATGGAACTAATGGCTATTCATTTTTTCAGAGAGAATACCTCTTAAACCTTCTACTATTCCATTATGCAGACCATGGATTTTTCCCATCAGGTCATATTTGCATTACGGATGAATGGATATATCAGCACCCAATTAAAACTACTGGTAGTACTTGGTTTTGCTTTAAGAGTAGGAGCAAAGGAAGGCACTATGAGGCAGGATGGTGGATAAAAATCCCAAGCTTGGAAGAAATTAGTCAATCTTGAGCCTATAGGCTCAATCTATGAGCCTATAGGTTTTTACACTAAACACACACCCACATAGGAGCAATCATGCGTGACTACACATATATAGGCGGTGCCCGTTTTACGATCAACAATATATTTCGCAGTTTGCGTTTTGATGTCGATAGGCTTGATCTCAGTTGGGTCGATGGTGACAAACCTGAATTTACTAGGGGTCTGCGCATCGTTGATAACGATGAATCCAATACTGTGACCTTAGATGGCGAAGATGCCGACAACTTAATTTTTAGCGTGGCCCATGCCTTTAACAAGGAGGATGGCTTTGAGGCATTTAGAGCCGCTATAGATGACTATCTCAAGGTTGCGTTGACAACAAAGCAATATCTGATCACTGGCCAAAAAAAAGATCCACAAGGAAAGCCTGAAGTAGCCGAGGCAGTGATTCACTAGAGTGGATGAAGCATTAAGGGCGGAGTTACACCGAATTGCCAAGCCCTGACATTTGTCGAATTGGCTAAAGAGGAGAAGAAAATGAATTTTCAGTTAATTAGCGTTGAGTTGCATTCCGATGAGCTCAGGAAGTTTGACCCAGCAGAGCAGGGTCTGTCGGAGTATCGATATACCGGTATAGCGATAGAGGATGGTGGCAAGTATTACTACTGGGCCAAGGGGGCTAGCTTAGAAATTACGGATTGGGAATATGCCAACATCAAACTGAATCCAAAGCTGTACTACTTTTCAACCGCATTGAAATTGCACCATCGAATTGATAGAGCGTTACAAGCCAGTACATTCATACAAGCAGCGAGGGGATAACAATGTCAAACTTAAAACCAGGCACCTTATGCGTCATCGTTGGGGGCTGCCCTGAAAATCTTGGCCTAATAGTCGAGGTGGTATGCCATCTAGGAAGGCATGATGGCCGCGAAGATGCCTATGAGATTAAAACAGTCACTAGCCGAAAATTTAATCAGATGTGGCGAGGAAGTAAGCTAGTAAAGGGTTATTCCACGAAGGCGGTAACAGATCGGCATAAGTTACGGCCCCTGGTAAATGTAGGGGATGAACCACCGATGGCAGAATGCCAAGAAAAAGTAGATGAGCTCACGAGATGACTGATGGCGCCAACAATATTTCTGCTGAGTTAGAAAAGGCCTATCGCGAAGCGCTCTATGTCATTCATTGGGGGGATGAGCATATTGCCCTCAGGGTTGGGCATGCCAACCCCGAGCTAGCTGCGTTAATGAAGATCCATGAGACTACTAGCGCTGCATTCTTAACAGCCTTTAATCCTTACAGCGTTCTTGCAACCACAGAGGAAAATGTCCGTAATCAACATTCGTTAATTGCTGACATACATTCTCTTGGGCTAATGGGTATCGCTGGAGAGGGTAGCGATTCTTCTAATCTTTGGCCTAGTGAGCCTAGCGTTCTAGCGCTAGGGATATCTCTTCAAAGTGCAGAACTCTTGGCGGATCGATATGGGCAAAATGCATTTCTATGGATTTCAAGCGATGATGGGTTCGTGGGCCTAAATTTACGCTATCCCGATGGGGGCCGCATTAATGAAAACTGACTATGACCGTTCTGGACTCATTGCCCTTATCAAGTCTGAATTCAGGCTAGATTGGCAAGGTATACATGGGGCTAATCACTGGGCGAGGGTGCTCAACCACGGAAAAAATATTGGTCAGATCCGAAAAGCTGATTTGTTAGTGGTCGAGCTCTTTGGTTTCTTGCACGATAGCTGCCGGATCAATGACGGACGAGATCCTCAGCATGGGCAGCGTGCAGCAGAATTTGCTCACGGTATCCATGGGGATTACTTCATCCTTAAACCCAAGCAACTAGATCGCCTTTGTTATGCCATGGCCCATCACTCTAGTGGCGAGGTTTCTGTTGATCCCACAATCCAAACATGTTGGGATTCAGATCGTCTTGATTTGGGTAGAGTGGGCATCTTCCCAGATCCTCAATACCTTTCCCAAGAAGCATCTATCTTCATTGATCTGGCTTATGACTGGAGTACTCAGTCACCAAGGAGAATTCATGAGTGATTATGATAATGACAATAATTCTGGTGGAATTTTAGGAACCCTCTTCGGTTAGAAGCTGGCTATCCAAGCATTTGAGTTGCAAGGCAAATCCTATTGCGCAACTTGTAATGCCAAACAGTTAAAGAATCTAAGATAATGCTATTCTCATTTTTATCTGCGCTTTAAATAAAGGAAGTATTGTGAAAACCTTATTAGCAATCGTACTAACATCCGTATTGGCATCTATTTTTTCTGTGGCATTTGCCCAGCAAAAAACCGCCATTATTCAACTAGACCAGATGCAAGAAGCTGTTGCGCATGGCGCGATTATTTGGGATGTGCGTGATCAAAAAAGTTATCTAGAAGGCCACATTCCAGGTGCAATTAATATTGGTGAAATCGGAAGTGTATTACGTGACCCCAATAAGGAAGACTACATTCCTACAGAGCAAATTCAAAAGCTATTTAATGCCGCAGGTTTAGACGTTAATCAAGACGTCGTGGTCTATGGAGCGCGTGGTAATCCGTATACCTATTTTGGCCTGTACACCATCAACTATTTTGGTGGGAAAAAAGCGCAGATTTACCATGATGGTATTGATGGCTGGAAACAAGCTCGTCTGCCGATTCTAAAAGAGCGCCAAACCTTACCACCAGTATCAGTAGCCCTCGTAGCCCAGCCTCAATTGGTGGTTAGCAATGAAGAGATGCTCAAAATTGCCCAATCAAAGTCTGTGCAAATTATTGATGCGAGAACGCCTGATGAGTATTCTGGCAAAGATGTGCGCACGATTCGGGGTGGTCATATTCCAAACTCGATCAATATTCCTTTTGAAGATAACTGGCAAGATCCTGCTACTGCGATTAAGTTGGGTAAAAAACAAGTTGCTGATAACTCGGGCATGGCACTGAAAAATCAAACGGATCTTAAAAAACTGTATGCCAATCTTGATCCGGATAAAGAAACCGTGGTGTATTGCCAAAGTGGCGTCCGCGCGTCTGAAACTGCAACAGTTCTCAAGACCTTGGGCTTTAAGAAGGTTAAAGTGTATGACTCTTCCTGGCTCGGTTGGGGAAATAACCTCAAAGCGCCTGTAGTGGAAGAGACTTTCTTAAACGTTGGCGCGCTCAATGCCAAGATGGCGGCCATGCAAAACAAAATTACGGAACTTGAAGAGGCTTTAAAAGCTAAAAATAACTAAAACCAAATCTTCAATTTTGGGGTATTGAAAAGCGCTTATTGGTAACTCTTAAGCGCTTTTTCTAATTCCGCTTTCACTTTATTTTTCAGACCTGCCGGGCTAAGCACCTCAACCCCAGAGCCATGCTTTAGGATATCCATGATCAATTCGGGATCTTGGTTAAAGTCAAACTCCAGGTTGTAGTAACCCTCTTTATCAAAGCTGCCGACTTGTTGTCCATGCCAGTGCTCACCGGCAACCCAGCGAGAGTGCTCGGGCGTAAAGCGTAGCTTGGCTCTTTGGGTGGCTTTGCCAGAGAAGATGCCGTAGCTTTCAGCGAAGTGCTCGTGACAATCTTTTTCAGCAACTTCTTGTGCTTTTTTATTGGTCAGCACTGCACTGCGAATACCATCTACAGCAAAGCTGCGCAAATCGCTGCGCAGATGACAGTAAGCATCGAGATACCAATTCTCACGGTAGTAGATGAGGCGCTGAGGAGAGATCTCTCTGTTGGTGTCCTCACCCTTGCCTTTAGAGTAGTAAGCAATCTCAAGACGATTGCGCTTGAGAAGGGCAGCGCCAATTTCAGAGAAGTTCTCAATCGAGTTCTTGCGTGAACCCATACCAATAACTTTGATGCGTTTACGCAGCTCTTTGGCGCTCGTTTCGCTTTGACCCAAGATGCCATCGATGATGGCAGTGAGTGGCTCGATATGGGGACCAATCAAACCCGCCTGATCTAAGGATGAGAGAAGGTGTTGCATGAGTACCAGGGCAGTGGCTTCTTTTTCAGAGAACCACAGTCCAGTCATCTCAATCTTATTGATATCGCTGCCATCTTTGAATTTATAGCCACCCAGAAAGCGGTCATATTCAATATCGGCCTTAGAGCGTGAGCGCAAATACTCTAAATCGCGTTTGAAAGTGGCTTTAGAGATCTCCAGCTCATCTAGGAAGTCCTCGATCGGTACACATTTACGCTGCTGAATCATGTACTTAATGCGATGTAGGCGTTCCATATCACTCATAAGCGCTCCAAAGGTGTTTTTGTCGTTTTAAGAACTATAAGTACTTTATAGCTCATTTTGTGAGCTAGTGGGTCATTAATCTACTAAAAATGCAGTAAATAAATCAACACAGCACTCAAGGAGCATCACATGATCAAATTCATCGGCATATTCTTTATGTTCATCGCCTGCGTTTCCTCATCAAACGGTTTTAGTGTGAGCCTAGCGCTCTGGTTTCTACTTGGCCTATTTCTAGTCTGTAGCCAAGGCATTTTTAGCCATCTGATGTTCGTTGAGCGTGAAAAAGTCCGCGCACAGTACAGGAGCAGAAAATGACCGAACAAGTCACTAAGCTCAATTGCGCAGTAGGCGATCTAGCCATCACTGTTAATTGCAAGATCCCAGAAAATTTAGGCAATATCGTGCTCATCAAATCTGCCGTCGGCATGATGGAGTGGGGTGCTGGCGAAGATCTTCTGTTTAGCTGGGAAGTGGATATTGCTACCGAGCACGGCTTACTCACCTACGACTACGAAGGGGACATCGTTACCGCCAAGAGTGGTCCAGTGCCAGATAAATACCTTCGAAGAATTACGCCACCACAGGGTTACCTGATGGCAGAGTTCGCAGACTCGGAACAACTGCAGTTGGATTTACTGAAAGTTGATTAATAAGTATCTGACTGATCCTTTTTATATGCAGGTCTTTGTACAGAACAACAAGCCAGAGCATTGGCAATCCATGATTGAATCCATTTACGATTCAATAGAAATGCAAGAGCCCAACTTCGCGAATACAAAGATCACGCCATTTCAGAGTCCCCAACCCATAAGGGCGCGAACCTCAACCCTTGGTGCTCCGCTGGCTAGCTCTGAAAACCCAATGGATCGCATAGCCCAGCATCTAGGCAATATGGGAATTTAGCCTTTGATTAAGAAAGACTAGGAAGAACTGGATTTAGGGTTTGGGAAAACCGTGAGAATGCATCTTCAAAAGAAGGTGCATTCTTGTCATAGACCATAACCCTAATAAATTCATCATATGTCTGCTTGGTTTTCGGATCGGCTTTGGCGTAATTCATTGCCATTTTGATTTCATCGATTGGGTCTTTTACAAACGCAACATGCTGCTTGGCAAAGTCCAAGCCATCTTTTTCAATGACCTGAACTACCAACTTGCTAAGTAAGCCCAGATCATTCTTTAGGAGTTCAGGATTCTTTTCGGTGATTTGATAAACATCGTAGAGATGACGTACTAAGGCGTTATCTACCTTCTCACTAGTCTTTGCTAGTGACAGGGCTAGGCGTCGTGGGAAGGTAATGAGTTTCTCAGCCAGCGCTTCTCTCAAATCTACGCATGGAATTGAGAACCGAGGGCCAGTATCCATGTTGGCCAAGGAGTCGAATAGCAAGGTGATTTCTTTATCTTGCTTTGGTAGTTGTAAAGGGCTGTAGCTTACTTCCAGCTTTAAATTTGCCCGCATACCTGGGCTTACTTGAAAGTGGGTCGAGTACTGAATATCGAATTCTATGAAGTTGTTATCACCCTTTGCATTTCTTGTAATGAACTCCGATTTAAAGCCAGCAGTGTTCATCGCCACCTCAAGATCGTTCTTAAGCTTGCTCATGCTTGAGCGGATTTTGCTCTTGGTCAATGCTTCTGAGGATTTTGGGATGGCTTTGATATCCACATCCTCGGAGACTCTGTCTAATAGACCATAAGCCTTAGAGAGGCAGGTGCCACCACAAAAGATCAATTCAAAGTCTGGATTATTGATGGTGGCAAGCGAGTCCAGAGCATCGGTGACCATGAAATCTTTTTCTAGTGCGAATTCCGATATACCAAGCCCCAGCTCGTTAATTACATCCAATACTTGGAGTCTTTGGGTGTCGTTAATTCTTTTCATAGACTAGGCTACGGTTACCAACAGATAATTTGCGGCAGACCCGAGAGTTACCGATATTGACGATAGAAAGCATAGGCACCTGAGTGCTGTCACCTTGAATAAGGGTGCGCATATCTTTGCCTACGTCAGCTTTGATATCCAGCTTTTTCATTACCTCAAGCCCGATATTAATCAGGCTTTCATCAGCTACTGGTTTTCCAGAAATAGAAGAAGGGCGTGCTTTTACGTAAGTGCCGTACCCAAGGCGCATCAGCTTGCCTTCATCAGACAACTCTTTTACTACGCGGCAGACTTGGCGGTAGGTGCCAAACCGATTGAAGTTATCGCGCAAAAAGACCTTGTCCTTGGAATTACGTAGGCTGGCCAAAATGCGGTCTTTGGTTGTTGCTTTAGCCATCTTGGCCTCCTTTCTATATTGATGGTTCGATTATACGCAAAAATAAGACATTGATGTCCTATTTTTGTAAATATAAATATAGACTAAATAACATATAAAACAATAAGTTATATAGTTTTAATAAGAATTAATAAAGATAGGTAGGCATGGTTATTTTACCTCGGAATACCTTCCGTCAAGGGCACCCCAAAGGGGTGGCTTGCGCACCCTTGACGGCCACGACCTAAGAAACGCTCTTTTATGCCCAAGGTGGCGTAATGACGCATTGGGCATAAAGATCTATCGCGCTACCAATAAAAAACCCAGAAATATCCAAACCACATCCTAACCACCCCAATAATGAATTCATGTGGTGAGAGCTAAACACTCAAGCTACTGCTTCAGATCCCCGCGTTAAAGCTAGAGTCGCGCCTAGCAGCGTAGCAATGGATAGTTTCACGCTCTATCAATCGGTATGAGGCCAAGGAATTTCACTAATAGACAAACAAATTGATAGGGGTGGCATATGCCAATTTCAAATACAGACTTGCAAGAGTTAGCTAAGGTTTCCTTAGATGAATACTTGCGTAATCTTCCAGTAGACCAAATCGCTGTAGAGAGACCTTTTCTTAAAAAGCTCATGCAAGGCCGCAAAAGCCTATTGGGCGCAAAACAAAACGTAGTGGAGAACATTCGCAAAGAACATGGCAGTAACTTCAGTTGGGCCTTTGGTGAAGAGACAGTCAAGTTCAATAAGCGCAATACCACTGAGCAAGCTTCCTTCCCGTGGCGAAGAGCAGTCGACGGCCTCTATATCGACTATGACCGCCTCTTTAGCAACGGCATCAAAGTACGTGAAGGTGGCGCGCGCGGATTTCAGCTGGAATACAACGAACGCGTGCAATTGATCAACCTCTTGGATGAGCAATTAGAAGTCCTAAGAGAAGGTTTCCTTAATAAGTTAGATCTAGAGCTTCACCGCGACGGCTCTCATGGCGCAGATGCATTGGTAGGGCTTGATAGCTTAGTGAGCCTAGCGCCAGATACTGGAACCGTAGGTGGTATCGATCGAGCCAAAGCGAGTTACTGGCGGAACTACGCTGTCAAAGATATCACTTCAACCACACCAGGTAACTTAGTGGGCGAGATGGAAACTGCATGGCGTCAATGTATTAAGCATGGCGGTAGCCCCGATTTCATCATCGCGGGTGGCAAGTTCATTGATACCTATCGTAAGCAAGTCACCGTGACCCATATCGCTGGATCAGGCGAGACTAAGTACATCGATGCTGGCGTGGGTGCAGGGGTTAACACAGGCTTAGCCTTCAAAGGTGTAGAGATCATCTGGGATCCTCAGTTTGATGAGCTCGATGCCATGGCCAATCGCACTGTGGAGTGGAGTAAGCGTTGTTACTTCTTGAATACTCGCTTTATGAAGTTGCGTGATGATGACTTGGATATCGTTGCTCCAATTCGTCCGCACGATACGCTCGCTATGTACGCCATGGTGAACCTACGCTGTGCCTTATCTATCTCACGAGCTAATGCCCATGCGGTATTGGCTATTCAATAAGGAGGGTCGAATGAATAACACCATAAACAAGAATGCGCTCATTCATAGTGACTTCCAAATTAAAGAGGTGGAGGCAGTGGTGCGCAGAGATGCATTTACCACTATTCATGTGCACGTACCGCCGTATGAGACCAATATATTGCGCAATCTCTTTGGGCGCGAGAACGTCACGGTGTTCGAGCATCCTTCAAAGACCACGATTACTCCAGAGCAAGAGTATGACCGCCTCTGTGCCAGGTACGGCCATGAGGTCGTAGCCAAAGTCTTTGGTGAAGATGATGGTGACCGCCTGATGGAGATCGTAAAGGGATTAATGGAGGGGGAAGGAGCTATCAATCTTGGAAAACAGGACAAAAAAACCAAGATATTTGAGCTCGAGGTTTCTGAGGCTCAGAAGGGAGTCAAGCGTTAGCAGAAACAAGCTTTTATTGGTCGTCTTAATTTAACTGTGGCGTTACTTTGGGTATGTGTGTGGGTGTTTATTAAATGTCTCTGCGGATGTGCTTGTGCTTTAAGTGGGGCGCATATATTGCGCCCCTTCACATCACTCACCTTAGTCTGCACATCAAAAAGGATTGATTCAGTTAAACACTGTAATTTTTTAAACCATTTGTTGTCATTCAAAAAATAATTTTATGCTCCCTATATTTACATCACTGGTACAAACTTTGGCTGTAAATGGCCTGAGCCTGTTAGCAGGGGCTGTTCAGGCAAAAGGCAAAGAGTTTATTGAGAAAAAAACTGGTGTTCGCATTCCAGATAATCCCAATCAGGAAGATCTCATCAAACTCAAGCAACTAGAGATTGAGCAAGAGCAACTTCTCTTGCAATACACGCTTAAACAAAAAGAACTCGAGATTGAGGAATCCAAGCTTTTAGCTGAAATGCATCGAGCCTCACAAGACAATGCCACTAACCGCTGGCAATCTGACATGGTGAGTGATTCCAGGTTATCAAAGAACATCCGCCCTGGAACACTTGTCTACATTCTTACTGCGTACCTACTATTTGCATTGTTATCAGCCATGGGAATTGATATCAATGAAGCATACGTGCAACTTTTAGGAGAGTGGGGGCAATTAGTCATGTTGGCTTATTTTGGGGGTAGGTCGGTGGAAAAGATTTTTGAAATTCGCATGAACTCCTCACGACATAAAGAGGGGGTTTAATGAGTTCAACAAGAAATAGCCTAGTTGGAGAGCAGGCTGCATTTTTACTAGATGTTTGTAATCTGATTCAATTTGCAACGAATGAGGGCTGGGTTCTGACTGGCGGGGAACTTTGGCGTTCCGCAGAACAGCAAGAAATCTACTTCAAGACTGGTAGATCGAAGACTATGAACAGCAAACACCTCACTCGTTGCGCTATTGATTTAAATTTCTTTTGGAAAGGAAAGCTTGTTTGGGATAGGGAGTTGATTCGCAACGTTGGTGAATACTGGGAAAGCCTCAGCCCTAAAAATAAATGGGGTGGCAACTTTAAGGGCTTTGTGGATGTACCTCATTTTGAAAGGGTGGCTTTACCTCTCTAATTTGTCGATTTTTGAAAAGAAGGCCAATATCACTGCTCGCTGTATCAGTATTTTTAGTAATGGAACCCCTTCAGTTCTGCGTGTTATTTAAATCGATTTTTAAATCTCTCTTGGAATCGATAAAGTTCAACTTATGAACACCAAAATAAATAACACCCCAGAGGAATGGATCGATCCAGACGATGCTCCAGAATTAACTCAAGAGGAACTCAAACGAGGTATATGGGCGATCAACGGGCGAACAGTTTCAGAGGCCGAAGGCAGGGCGGCTTTTGCTTCAAGGCTTAAAGATATTGCGGAGGCTCAAAACGGCACTTTGTCCAATAATGAACAGAAAAAGCCAAACTCTGGGTCTTAAATCTAAAGGGGAAGGTGGATGAGCCTGACCCCCGGCACTGGCAGAAATTGGGTTTGGCTGCTTCGTTCCCGACCTGACCAGGTTATCCAACCCACCATGCGGGGAGGCCCATCCAACTCCATTTTAGCTTGTTAGAATAGGACTTATGACATCTTTGGCCCTAGCCCGTTCGTGGCGCCCTAAAACATTCACGCAATTACTCGGTCAAGACCATGTAGTTAAAGCACTGAGCCACGCCTTAGATCAAGGTCGATTACATCACGCATGGTTATTTACCGGTACTCGAGGTGTAGGTAAAACTACGATTGCTCGAATTATGGCCAAAGCACTCAATTGCGTAGGTGAAGATGGCCAGGGCAAGATGACCTCTGAGCCTTGCGGTAAATGCGCAGCGTGCACAGGAATTGATCAGGGTCGATTTGTTGATTATGTCGAGATGGACGCCGCAAGTAATCGTGGAATTGATGACATACGGGACTTGCTAGAAAAGGCTGCATACGCTCCAGCCAATGCACGCTATAAGGTATACATGATTGACGAGGTGCACATGCTCAGTAAAGAGGCATTCAATGCACTTCTCAAAACCTTAGAAGAGCCACCAGAGCACGTCAAATTTATTCTGGCGACCACCGACCCCCAAAAGATCCCGGTCACCATACTGTCGCGTTGCTTGCAGTTCAATCTCAAGCAAATGCCAGTACCCCTCATTGTTGAGCACTTAGAAAAAGTCCTCGCCGCAGAAAAAGTCGATTACGAAACCAATGCACTGCGGGTCTTGGCAAAAGCTGCCCAAGGCTCGATGCGCGATGCATTGTCTTTAACGGATCAAGCGATTGCTTATGCCGCTGGCAAAGTATCAGAAGAAGCGGTGCGCGGCATGCTCGGCACCTTGGATGATTCCTATCTGATTCGGATTCTGGATTCTTTAATGGCGAAAGATGGCGCAACACTCTTAGCCATTAGCAATGAGATGGGAGAGCGCAGTATGTCTTTCTCATTGGCCTTGCAAGATCTCTCCAGCCTCATTCAAAAGATTGCTGCAGCCCAAATCGTTCCAGAGTCTGTCTTAGAAGATTGGCCAGAGGCCAGCGAGATTCGGCGCTTGGCTACATTGCTGACTAAAGAAGAAGCGCAACTCTTTTATCAAATCACCATTACCAGTCGTCCTGATTTATCCCTCGCGCCGGATGAGCAAACGGGCTTTGCCATGACGCTCTTGCGCATGTTGGCATTTCGTCCCGGTGGTTCAAGCGGTGGTGGTGGCGTAGCCAGCGGCCCATCCGCACCACCAGTAGCCAGTGCGCCACGCCCAGCTGCATCCACTCAGCCAACCGCAGCCTCAGCGCCTGCAGTTAGACCAGATCC
>Ga0194059_1000848_pt1 | contig 13562 bp, 13 predicted proteins | sample SepL6211m_MetaG_FD_163426 | JGI IMG/M metagenome (GOLD analysis project Ga0194059, IMG submission 163426) | Anoxic zone freshwater microbial communities from boreal shield lake in IISD Experimental Lakes Area, Ontario, Canada - Sep2016-L626-11m | ecosystem: Environmental > Aquatic > Freshwater >... | reverse complement strand
CATTGAAATCACACGCAGTTCCACAATGGTACGACGGCGCAAAATTCGGCATATTTGTCCATTGGTTTGTGAGCACAATTCCGGCGTTCGCACCAGTGTCAGATGACCCGTTCACCCTGGCTGCCGAGAAAGGTGAACGTGAAGCGTTCACAGAAAGTCCGTACTCCGAGTGGTACTGGAACTCACTACAAACCCCCGGATCACCTGTTGCCCTGCACCACGCAGAAAAATACGGTGACCAACCATACGAAGATTTTGTTCCTCAATTTTTTGAAGCATCACAGGGGTGGCAGCCAGAACGGTGGGGTGAACTTTTCGCTGCTTCAGGTGCCAAGTATTGCGTGATGGGTACCAAGCACCACGATGGAGTTCTGTTGTGGCCAAGTAAAACACCGAACCCACATAAAGGTCCGCAATGGACGTCTACGCGAGACATCGTCGGCGAATGTGCTGAAGCAGTTCGATCACACGGCCTGCGACTAGGGCTGTATTACTCCGGCGGAATTGATTGGACATTTCAAGGACTAGGCATCGATGGCTGGGCTTCGTTATACAAAGCGATTCCACAAGATGACGTGTACCACGCATATGTCGATGCGCATTATCGCGAACTCATCAGCCGATACGCCCCAGATGTTCTGTGGAACGACATTGGGTATCCGGGTTTTGGTGCAGGCGCAGCAGACCTCTTTGCACACTTCTACAACACAAACCCAGAAGGTGTCGTTAACGACCGCTTCGATTTTCTTGGTGTAATGCAAGGAAAGGCCCACGCCGACTTTGTAACACCTGAGTACACCACTACCCCACCTCTTGAAGGAAAGAAATTCGAAGTATGTCGTGGTATCGGCACAAGCTTTGGTTACAACGAACAAGAAGATGATTCGTCCTATGCATCATCGACTGAACTAATTCATATGCTCATCAATATTGTCGCAGCAGGTGGCAACTTCTTGCTCAATGTTGGCCCCATGGCATCTGGTGAAATCCCGTGGATTCAGCAAGAGCGTTTGCTAGCAATTGGCCAATGGTTACAGGTCAATGGTGCTGCAATTTACGCGTCTCACCCACATGAAGTCACACAGCTTTCAACTGCGGAAGGTGACACTGTGCGACTCACTCGCGGTGCCGACGGATTCACATACGCAATGGTGCTTGGTCGTCCGGACACAAAAGTTGTCAGCATTGCCGGACTACCCACAGGCGATACATACTTGTTGGGGTACGACCACCAACTCTCACGCATAGGCGATGACGTAATTCTTCCCTACCGACCCGACTCGTCTCCCGCGTTTACGTTACGGATTGCGTAAGAAACGAAATCAGAGCAGTGCTTATTGCCTCTGGTTGTTCCGGAAGCATTGCATGACCAGCTCCATCAATGTCAACCAACGTAGTAATCGCTGGGTGATCGCTTGCATACTTTTGTCCGTTGCCCACTGGCGCGATGACATCTTGCAATGCTTGAACTACTAATACTCGTGGAGCAACCGCATCCCACCATTCAGTTCTGTCGACACGTGAGAGAGCTGCCTGTTGCAGTCGCATGACGTCAGGCATCCACCCTTCTCGCCAAACCTCGGCATCATTTCCTTCAGCAAAAAATGCACGAGATACATGATGCATATGCATTTCATCGGAAAGCGTTTCGTCATAACAGGCAATAAGTGATTGAAAAATGTCTCGTTCCATTTCGACATACCCGCCAGCAGCAAACAATGTCAACGACATCACTCGTTCCGGATAATCAGTGGTAACCATTCGTGCAAGTCGGTTACCAAAAGCATGCCCCACAAGATGAAAAGACGCAATTTGTGCATTATCTATTGACTCAATGACGTATCGAGCCAGATCATGCAACGTTGGTTCGCCTGGGAGACTACGCGGCGGATCAATAGACAATGTTTGAAAACCACTGGCGCGAAGGGATTCACACAACTCATCAAAATCTGATGCGGGTCGTCCTAACGACGGAAGTAGCACAACAGTTTCCATGACGAAATGGTACTTCTATTTAGATTGACGGTTTTTCGGTCTACCGCTGTACCTCGCAAAGATTTATCTGGTAATAATTGGAGGATGTCAGACAAGCCACCAAAGAGACGAATGTCTGAAATTGGTGACGAGAGCCGCACGCGAATTCTTGATGCCGCTGAAACACTTTTCTTAGAGAAGGGGTACGACCGAACCACGCTTGTGGACGTGGGCAAATTATCTGGAATCAGTTATGGATCCATTCCCTGGCATTTCCAGAATAAACAAGGCCTGCTGATGGCAGTTGCAGAGCGCGCGTGGGAATCAGCCAAAAGTATTGAACCCCTCACGCCTGGGATTCATGGGCTCAACAAGATTATTGCGCAGCAAACTCAATGGGATAATCACCGTTTGACCCCGGTCTTGAATTTGCTATATCAACTTGAAAGTGACTTTGACGCCGAATGGCACAAACGGGGAATGGACATGGATTTTGATCGCCACCAGGAGATCATTCAATGGATTCAAGCAACGATGGGTCAAAGAACTATTGCTGGTGGTGTCACACCCGAGACTTTGGCCTACTTCCTTACTTCAGCCAGTCGCGGAATTGGAGCAAAATTGGCTCAATTCGGGAATTTTCCGGACAGTGTCTACCCCCGAGAGGTGTTACGTCAAAGCGTCATTCTCTTGATGGGCTTGAAGGAATAGCACGCATCACTCATATTTCTCTATCTTGACAATATTCTATAATCCCGTTATAGTGCTCTAAGTCACATCGCTCGATGCGACCGAAATGGGAGTCCCTTATGAAACACACGACAATGGGCCAACGGCACATTTTTCGTTCAGTAGCAGCCACTGTTGCACTGTCGCTCGCAGTCTCGGCTGTGGCGGCAACTAGCACAAGCGCTGCAACGCGACCATCAGCGGCAACTGCAAAAACTGGCGGCGAAGCAACCGTTGCAATCAACGAAACCTTCGCCGGATTTTGTTACACGGCACTAGTTGCAGGTACCGCACTCAACGGAATGAGCACAATTTTTGAATCGCTTTTCCTCAAGGCAAAGAATGGTGATCCGATTGGATTACTCGCAAGTGGCGCAACGTCAACTCCTGACTTCAAAACATGGACCATCACTTTGCGTTCGGGAATTTCGTACACAAACGGGCAAGCCTTCAATGCTGATTCAGCTATGGAGAACTTGAACTACTTCCGTGGTGCAAAATACGTACCACCAGTTACCAACCTGTGGACACTTGGTGCAATGGTCGCTGCTTTTGCCAACGTAGTTTCGATAACAAAGATTGATGATTTGAGTTTCACAGTCTCTCTCTTCAAGTCACAAAATGACTTCCCCATAATGCTTTCAGGTTTTGGCATGCGAGCAACTGCCCAATTAGCAACTGGTGCTACATGTTCTGCAACTCCAATCGGAACGGGACCATTCACAATGTCAAGCTGGTCATCGACCGAGCTTGTTGTAGTGAAGAACCCTAACTATTGGCGCAGAGACCCTGCTCGTCCATCACTCCAATTGCCATTACTCGACAAAATCACGTTTATCGTTGTTGCAGAGTCATCTCAGCGTGCCGCTGCAGTTCGTAAAAAGTCAGTTGATATGGCTTTCTTTACAGGACGTACCGACAACACATACATCGCTGACCTCGAGCAACGTAAGAGCGTTGTAAATGTTTACAAATCTCCAAACTTGTTCTACCCATCGTTGTACCTCAACCAATCAAATGGCGGGCCGTTCTCTGATTTGAATGCACGTCTGGCAGTCGTGAACTGTGTAGATCGTGCAAACTTTAATAAGGTTCGTCTGAAGGGTCGCGGAGAAACTCCAACGTCAGTATTGGGTTCACTCAATATCGGATACTCAAAAGCTGGATTCACACCGTTTAACCCAACGAAGTCAAAACAGTATGTTGCGGCGTACCTTGCAGCTCATGCGGGTGTCACAAGTTTGTCTTTCACAGTTCCTTTTGAATCAGCTACGCAGGTTCAGAACAATGCGAAATTCCTTCAAAAGACATTTGCAGAGTGCGGAATCACGATGAACTTACTCACCGAAGAACAAGCTGTCTGGGCTGGAAAGGCGTACAACGTCGTTACTGGTAAGCAACCATACGACGCCCTGTACACCGCAGGCCTTACAGATGTTGTTGCTGTTGGAAACTTCGCGATTTTTGCAACAAACCAATTCCCTGCTGATAGTCCAAACCCATTGAAAGCCTTCTTTCGCAACACTCTGGGACCCTTGTTAAACCTCAATCGCCACACAGACACATCAATCGATGATTTGTTGTGGCAAGGTCGTGCAGCGACAACTAAGGCTGATTCTCAAGCTGCTTACCAAGCAGCAACGCAGAAGATTCAGGAACAAGGAATCATGACGTCAGTTGCAAACTTCGGATGGTCCATCGTGACGAACAAAAAATCGAAACTTAGTGCACCCGGATCAATTGCAATTGTCAAGGGTCAAGCAACTCAGCCAGTCAGCCCAAGCTGGACCGACTGGGCTGGGATCTCAAAGGGATAATTACCCCTATCCCCTCAGATTGAGAGGGCGAGCCTGTACGGGCTCGCCCTCTCTGTATTTACAACAACATTTTCAAAACATAGAAGGCCCCATGGCAAATATTTCAGGCACAATCAACCCTCGCTTTGCAAAAGTACAAGAGATTTTCGAGCGTAATTTCGATAACGGCGAAGACCTCGGTGCGTCAGTCGCACTTATCGTTGACGGCGAGATGGTGATCGACTTATGGGGAGGTTTCATTGACCAAGATAAAACCATCCCGTGGCAAGAAGATACAATCGTTCCGGTCTATTCAACGTCAAAGACAATGGTGGCCCTCTGCGCCTTGATTTTGATTGATCGAGGTCTTCTCGACCCATTCGCTCCAGTTGCAACGTATTGGCCGGAGTTCGCAGCGAATGGCAAAGACAAGATTGAGGTGCGACACCTAATGTCACATACATCGGGATTACCTGCATGGGAACAACCCGTCACTGTTGATGACGTTTACGATTGGGATCGTGCGACATCGATGCTGGCAGCACAAGCACCCTGGTGGGAGGCTGGATCTGCATCCGGTTACGAACTTGTGAGCTATAACCATTTGGTAGGCGAACTGATTCGTCGCGTGAGCGGCATGACTCCTCCTGAATTTTTCAAACAGGAAATATCTGGGCCATTACATCTGGACTACCACTTCGGCGTCACCTCGGAAATTTCAGATCGAGTATCTCCAATGATTCCAATATCTCAAGCAGTCTTTGATTGGGCGGCCCTGGATCCGGATTCAATCATGATGAGGACTATTATGGGCCCCTTTTTCGGTGGCACCGCAGGATCACCTGAGTATCTTGCCTACCCATTCACTATGAATGGCGTAACTAATGCGCGTTCCATTGCACGTGCACAAGCAGTTGTATCGCATGGCGGTGAGTTTGAAGGTCGCACTTTGCTATCTCAAGGCACAATTGATCTCATTTTTGAACAACAATCGAATGGTATCGATTTGGTTCTTGGCACTCAGACACGTTTTGGGATTGGATATGCGATGCCTGGAGATGACTGGAAAGTACAACCACAGAGCCGGACTTGTTGGTGGGCTGGAATGGGCGGCTCACGTATTGTCAATATTCTCGGGCAGCGAGCAACATTTGCTTACGCAATGAACAAGATGTTCCGAGCACTGATCGGAGACCAACGCAGTACTGACATGGTGGATGCCATAATAGAAATCTTGGAAGCATGAGTGAAATTAAGATTGACGAAGTTGCTATAGAGGCATACAACTATGTCTACCCCCTTGTCGTCATGGAAGTGACTCGCCGTCAAATCCTCAGTATTAATGCAACAAAATACGGACCACAAAATCTTTTTATCCATAACCGGTCGATGGCAAACGAAAAATGGCGCTCAGTTGCACGAACAAACATTGATACTTTATTCTCGAGCGCTTGGATTGACTTAACCGATGGACCTGCGTACATAACTCTGCCACCAGCAGGCGAGCGTTATCACATGTTTCAAATGCTCGATATGTGGACCGACACATACGCGGTGATTGGTTCCCGAACAATTGGCAGCAACGGTGTTCGCGCAAAGATTGTCGGCCCTGGTTGGCACAACGAATCAAATGACGATGCTGATGTATTGATCATGTGCCCTACATCAACTACTTGGGTAATTGGTCGCACCTACGCTCAAGCTGGCGACGACATCGAGGGTGCACGTTCATTTCTTAATGGCGTGGTTATCACAGCTTCAGCTGAACAATTCACGTCTCGAAATCCAATGGGCGACGACGTCGATGTAAAGACTCCTCCTGTCGCTCAAGTTGATGCATTGACGCCCGAGCAATTTTTTGAATTGGCATCAGCTTTACTTCTGCGCGAAGGCCCACACACCACCGATGGTTCCGTTCAATTACGAATGAGATCAATCGGTTTTGAATTCCGGTCTCAATTTGATTTTTCCCGACAGAGCAAAGAGGCACAAGCGGCACTCACAGCAGCACCCGCTTCAGCACGTGAAATGATGCGAGGCTCACGAGCCGGTCTAGATTTTCCAAGCTGGACTACCAGTTCTGGAAGCATTGGTTACTACGGCAATAACTACGTGCGTCGTGCGCTCATCGCACGTTTTGGATTAGCTGCGAATCCCCCAGAAGACGCTGTCTATGTCTCAAGCACGGGCGACACCAACGATGAGCCAATTCAGGGGTCGTCTACATATGTCCTTCATTTCGCAGCAGGTGAATTACCCCCTGCAGAATCTTTCTGGTCAGTCACTGCTTACGACCGGGAAGGAATGTTGATGGCAAATGATCTCCGACGATTCGGCATTCGTAGTCGTGACAACATCGAATTCAACGACGATGGTTCGCTTGATATTTATCTCGGACCGCAGTGCCCCGCTATAAGCCCAGAATCAAATTGGATTCCTACGCTTGCTGGCGTCATTGATCTCAGCATTCGACTGTATACGCCGATGAAGAAATTCCGAGAAGGAAACTGGTCTCCCCCAGTTATTCAAAAAATCAGCTAACTGCTGCTGCGGCCAATTTCTCAAGAGTGATTTCCATGTTCGCGCGGTTATGCGTTGCGCGATTTGAAACACCGCTGACAAGTTTGCCCAAGAAGTCAGCCCACGAAGCTCGGTGGTCATCCCAACTGTGTGTCACACGACATCCTGTTGCAGTCGGCTCGATCTCATAGATCCAGTCGCACCAGTTCTTTCCCAGAGCCATCAAGCCAAAAGAAAACTTCTTTGGTGCGTCATAGATATTCACTTCAACTGAAGTTGACCACGCCTTCTTGCCGTTCTTGTTTTTACCGCTGAAGCGAGCCCCGACAGCTGGGCCGGTTGCACCTTTTGCCCATACGCCACCTTGATTTTCAGGCGACCATTCACCCATGCGAGGGAGGTCAGTTACTAGTGCCCATACTTTTTCTGGGCTAGCTGCAATGTCACGGGTAACTGATACGAGATTTGTCATTCATAAATTGTGCCACGGCAGTCCATAGCCGCGTGAGAGAATAGTTGAATGGCAGTTGCAACTTCACCCCACCAAGGAATCGTCACGCTTGATCTTGAAGGAGTCCTGATTCCTGAAATCTGGATTGCGGTAGCGGAAAGCACTGGAATTCCAGAACTTCGTCGCACCACACGCGATGAACCCAATTACGACCTTCTGATGAAGTCACGCATTGAGATTCTGAATAAGCATGGCCTAACAATGAGCCGCATTGAGTCGGTCATTGCAGAACTCTCCCCTATGGATGGCGCGATTGATTTTCTCGATGCATTACGTGAACGCACACAAGTGATCATCCTGTCTGACACGTTTGAGCAATTTGGTCGGCCATTCATGCGCCAACTGCATTGGCCAACATTGTTCTGCCATCGACTGATTGTGAAAGATGATCACATTGTGGACTTCGAACTACGCCAAGCTGACCAGAAACGACTTGCCGTTCAGGCCTTCAAGGGTCTCAACTATCGCGTGGCAGCAGCCGGAGATTCTTACAACGACACCGCGATGCTGGGTGCAGCAGATGCCGGATTTCTTTTTCATGCGCCGGGGAATATTCAAAAAGAGTTTCCACAATTTCAGGCACTAGAAACCTACGACGATTTATTCAAAAATCTCACTTCTGCTTTGGGGGTATGAAATGACTAACAACGACATCACGAATCTAAAACCAGAAGATTTTCATACGTCTGTTGCAGCGACCAGCAGGGCCTTCTGGCCAGATCCGATGTTCGGATTCTTTGCGCGAAATGCAGTGCAAGAGCATGTGATGCTTCCTAATTATGCAACGGCTGTAATGCGTGATGCCGTACAACACGGAATTGTTGAAGTCATTATTCGTAATGGCCGCGTTGTTGCCAGCGCATCGTGGCTCGCACCTGGTGATGCGCCACGCCCATGGCTACAAGAGCTTCGCGTGTCACTTCGATCTGCACGTGGTCTACTCAAAGGGCGGAATCGTTTAAAGGGAATCAAGCTTCTCGACGCAATGGCTAAGAAGCATCCGAAGGAACCGCATTGGTATCTAGGGCTCTTGGGAGTTGACCCTGCATTTCAAGGCAAAGGCCTTGGCGGCGCGCTGCTCACTCATCGCTTAGAAGTATGCGACGCAACCCACATGCCGGTGTACCTAGAAACTCAAAAGCCCGAGAACCTTCCGTTTTATGATCGGTTTGGGTTCTCGGTACTTGAGGAGATTTCTCACGATGGTTGCCCAACATTGTGGACCATGTGGCGCGACCCGCGCCCCACATGATCACGTCACAGCGTCTCTATTAGTTAGTGACCGCCAAGTGCGGTGGTATCGGCTTTGCCGACTGCAAAGAAACCAAGGGCACCTTTGCCTACGTTTGCAAACTTGTGTGTCACAAATGGGTACAGACCATCTTCAGCAAAGGTGAACTCAACAAATCCGCCCTGTGCAGGTTGCAGATCAAGAACTTGTGATCCGCCCTTACGTGCGTCAGGCTGCAACAGGTACGACCCTTCTTTAAAGACGGTGTCAAAAATGGTTCCCACAATATGGAATGCCGAATTCTCATTCGGACCCTCGTTCATTACCCAAATGCGATAACGCTTATTTGCTTCAACATGAATCGGAGCAAATTTGTATTGATTGAAATAGCCGTTAAAGACCACAGCATCCCATTTCTCACTCATCATCTTTGAAAGGTCACCAGGCTTTCCATCAGGTCCGAGATATAGCTCGCTTTGCGACACGAAGAATTCTTTGTCGACAGGTGCAAGTACAGGAGGATCAATGATGACTGCTCCGTACATACCGTTACCAATGTGATGAAGTGCCGGAGCTGTTCCACAGTGGTACATAAATACTCCTGCATAATCAGCGGTGTATGTATAGACAAGTGATTCACCTGGAGCTATCGAGCGCATCTCATCACTCCATGCGACTTTGCTTGCATGGAAGTCGATCGAGTGAGACATCTTTCCTTTATTTACTATCGTCACTTTGAAGGTGTCCCCTAGCGAGCCACGCAATGTTGGACCTGGTACTTGACCATTGAATGTCCACATCTCTTGCATGACACCAGGAGCAACTTCTTTTTGCACTTCTGTCATGTCGAATGACACTGTGTGAATTTTTCCAGTGAGTGCAGCTGGCTGAATTGGATCACGAGATTTCCAATCCGAAGCTGGCATTGCTGCAGCATCTATTACCGCATTGTTATTTGTTTCCGCAGCGGGTGCTGCTGCTGCAGGGACGGCTGCTGCACTTGCAGAGGCCACTGTTGATTGATTACCAATTGCTCGATAACCAAGTACTCCGATCACTAAAATGATCACTATAAAAAGTGTAAGAAACATCGGAAGTACCGTTGCCTCTCCACCTTTTTTGAGGGCCGGTGTGTTATCCATTTGTTTCTGATTTCAGTTGTGCAATAAATGCTTGTACTGCGAGCGTACATTTAACTTGAATAAACAAATAGTAATTGGTGCAATGTTTGTGTCACACTAAATAACTTTTACGTGTGGTGAACCTAACTGTTTATGTAGTTAGTTACACCTATTAGTAAAAAAGGTTTACCGATTACCTGGTGCCATGTAAAACCAAACAGGAAACTTTGCACCAGCATCTTTCATTGCTGTGCGCGCATTCAAAACAGTTGCGCCAGCTTCTGTTGTTTCGAAAAACCAATTCTCCATGGCTCTTCCGCCAGGTGCTGGTCCATCAATTAATTCAAGTGCAGCTTCTTCGTAGTACGTACGAATGTCATGACACAACGCCATGATGTTTCCGCCGGGAATCTCTGTAGTTGACCAATCTTGCCCGTTCACAATTGCATGAAGAACGGCCAACGCATTCGGTACTTCATCTGCTGTGATGCAACGACCAACTGAAGTAACTCCCCTGCGTTCCAGCGCCCGGTTATAGGCCCTTTTTAAACCGCGAGCTTCATCAACAGACTGGGGAAGCGACGCATCGAACCGTGGCGGAATCGCGCAAGAAACTGGCTGTTCATCTGCTTCAATCACAACAGGATGATCGACTAGGACTGGCCCTGAAGGCTCATTCAGAAGAGCAAAAGCTCGACTCAATACGTCCATCTGAAACTCAACATCATTGGGAATTCCTAATGGTCGGCCAAGTGGAAACTCACAATGCAATGCACGTGGTGGAGCAACCTTTTGTGCGACCTCACGTACGGAAGACAACACAACAGTTGCAATTCCTGCAGCTTCAAAAATATGCGCAAGCACACTCACGGTGCGCGTACAAAGAGGTCAAACAGGAGTCAAGATGACGACATCAACACCATCTTGACGAAGTTGCGCGGCTGCTGACGGGCCGGTGTCTAAACGAATCGTTGACACATCATCTGGTTGGTTTCCAGCAAACGAAACGTGTCGCGGTGCAACAGAACCAATGATTCCTTTTGCGGCTAATTCTTCAAGACGATCAATGGGATACACCACATTGAGATCCATCTTCACGCCCATCTGATCAAAGTTGGGACTCCAGTGTCCGAGAACAAGATCACGACGATCACGATCGATGAATCGATACCCCGTGTCACCTGCTGAAAAGGCTTCGTCACCAACCGCGTACAACGCTGCCGACGTAACAATGGCAACTCGCGCATCAGCTAACGCAACAGGGGTCACCCATGCTGGATTATCAAATTGTGGAGCAGGAAGAGTGGCGGAGTGCGCCCTCATCATTTGGTCACCGTTCATACAACCCCCTTGGTTCTCAGAAAGTCTATGCGCTACAGGACATGTAGGAGTTACTGACTATTCTCTATATATGCCCCATATTGAAGCAAACGACGCAGCTATTGACGCGATGCGCCTACTTGACCCACACGAATCAATTGTCATGTTGAACTTGTTGAAGTTTCGAGACTTTGCCCTTGACGGCTTCGGTGTCGATGGCATGACCGGCGGGCAAGCATTCCGTCGATACGGCGAACTGAATGAATCTGAAGACGTGAAGTTCGGAAGCGAACCCATTTGGATGGGGCTACCAAAGAACACCGTCATCGGCGACGAAGACTGGGACTTAGCAATTCTCGTGCGCTACCCCACTCGTCAACATTTCATTGACAAGGTTGATAACGCGAAGTACCGCGAGATCGCACAAGTGCGTCATGCTGCATTGCTCGACAGTCGTTTGGTTGAACTGTCTCAACTTTTCCCCGCCGTCTAAACAGAAACGGTGAGTGCGTCGTACTCATACACCCAGTCAAGAATTGACATTCCTGGTGGGCTGATAGAGAAAATCAAGTCTCGGTCTTTTTGTTCTTTGCCGTCAACCATATGAAACAGGTCTCTATTCATCAACGATGACGTTTGTACCTGCGCCGTACGGCCCTGACGCGCAGTTTCGTATCTACGTAGTGCACTAGCTGCATCACTGGTGTTTGCATCTGACAGACAGCGTGCCAGAACTATGGCATCTTCTATTGCTTGGCACGAGCCTTGCGCCATGAACGGAAGCATCGGGTGACATGCATCGCCAAGCAAAGTGGTTGTACCTATTCCCCACTGGTCCAATGGTTCACGGTCATACAACGCCCACCGAAAGATGGGCTCTTCAATTCGACCAAGCAGCGAAAGAAAATCCGGAGACCACCCTTCAAAGCGTGAATACAGATCTTCCATGGTTCCTTGTTCAGTCCATGATTCGGTTTCCCAGGAATCCTCCGGCGAAATGCACACAAGGTTGAGATGACTGCGGTTTCGGCCGATGAAGTAGCTAACAACGTGGCGGTCTGGCCCCATGCGGTTTGTTACATCGATCGGCAGATCTTCAACAGCACTGCGCGGCACCAAAGCGCGATATGCAGCTGAGCCACTGAAGCGAGGCTTATCAACGCCGCCAACGCACGGACGAACAACTGAATGAATGCCATCTGCGCCAATCACAATGTCAAACGACTGCGAAGAGCCATCAGCGAGAATCACTTCAGACGAAGAATCGCTCGGTTCTACTTTGACAACATGTGTTGAAAACTTCAGTGTCACATTCACGCGTGCAGCAACTGCATTTCCGAGAATCTCTACTAATTCATTTCGTGCAACGTTTGCAAGAGGCACTTGATGCTGAGAAATGAAACTTTCATCTAGGTCGGTTGCCCGAATAATGGAGTCATCTTCCCAGCGACGAAGTACCACTCGATGCGGGTTCACTGAGATTTCCGAATACGCAGCACCGAGACCCAGTGAATGCAAGAGGCGTCCGGCATTAGGACTGATCTGTACACCAGCGCCGATTTCTCTGATACCCGCAGAACGCTCAAAGACTGTGATGTCGTGTGAGTTCTGTGACAGCGCAAGAGCCGTGGTCAGCCCGCCTATTCCACCGCCAACAATTGCAATTTTCATGACTATGAGTCGGCTAGCAATGCAGCACCGTATTTATCAAGCGACAGATTCGATGCCACTAAGTGTTGTGCTGAACCTTGCGCATCTCGGAAGCAGCGTTGCAATGGGCTTGTATTAAACAAGGCTCCAGCACCGGCGAAGCTCATGAGGCGCGAAATGGCAGCTACTGCGGTCTCTGTGCAATATGCAGTCATGGCAGTAACGCCAGCTTCATGTCGTGCATTGAGCTCGCCACCATTTTCCATAGCGTCATCAACTTCAGCCAGCGTGGTAAGCGCGTGGGCTTGTACGGCCTTGAGTTGTTGCGCACTACGACCGAGCTCATATTGAAATGCACCGCGATCTGCAAGGCGACCATCAAACCCACGTGATTTACCGCGCGCATATACAACGAGTTCATCAATGAATCGATTGCAAGTACCAAAAGTGAAGCCAAGATTCTCACCGGCTACAAAAACTGGGTAATTCAATCCGTATATGGCACCACCGCGTTTTGGTGGTTCCATCGGGTCAACTGTTAATGCCGTGGGCACAAAAACATCTTTGGCTGTGATTGACACACTGCCAGTTCCCTTCAAGGCCATGACATTCCAATCGCCATGAACCGTGGCTTCGGCTGTGCGAATGACAGCAAGAGTGACCGACGGCGTCTCTGATGCTTCTATCGCAGTCAGCATTGCCCAATCTGC
>Ga0194059_1000845_pt1 | contig 13571 bp, 9 predicted proteins | sample SepL6211m_MetaG_FD_163426 | JGI IMG/M metagenome (GOLD analysis project Ga0194059, IMG submission 163426) | Anoxic zone freshwater microbial communities from boreal shield lake in IISD Experimental Lakes Area, Ontario, Canada - Sep2016-L626-11m | ecosystem: Environmental > Aquatic > Freshwater >... | reverse complement strand
CGGCATTGGTAGCACCAGCTACGGAGAAAACAACTTCACCAGAGAGTTTGGTGGTAGTTGAGAATTGGTGATTTTCTAAGAAGGATACACGTCCTTCCAAGTTGTCAACTTTAGCGCCAAGAGCAGCCAATTCAGACTGGAACTCTTGGATCAGCCTTTTGAGTTTTTCGATATCTTCTTTGCTAACTGAGTTTTCTTGGATTAAACGCTCTAGAGTGTTCATACAAGCGTTCAAACCAGCTGCAAATTCCCAGCGAGTTAGGGGTTTGTTTCCTCTGTAGGTACGATCAGGATAACCTACTATACAACCATAGCGCTCAACCAAGCTTCTGAGAGCTTCATAAGCCCAATCAGTAGGAGCAACGTCGCGAAGCTCACTTACAGAACTGATTTGATCTTTGGTGTTAACTTGACCTTCGCTACTATATTTGTCAAGTTGGTTAACAGTTGATGAATCTTGAGCTGGGGTAACAGTATCAGCTTGAGCTTTATTAGCCACGGACATGGAGAGCGCCACACCGATTGCAGCACTACCAGTTAATAATGATTTCCAAAAGATTTTTGACATCTTTAAATTTTTCTCCTCACACATTAGATTTGACTATACAAAAAAAACGATAGTCTTCACACTTCACCATTATAAGCACAGATTGTAGATTTCAGGCAAAATTAATATTTTTTTAATTTGTAATGATGCTAAAAGCCCCTGCTTGAGTTGCTCTCAAACGGGGGCTTAATTGTTTTGGGTCTTCTAGCTGAGCCTGACTGCCGGAAGGATCTCTAATACAAGACTAAAGAACGGCTCCGGCACACAGCCGGCTAACTTCAACTAGGAGACCCATGTTTTTACTACTATCTATCATGGGCATCACCTCCTGTATTACCTATACGGTTAAATTTACTATAAACTCTACACTTTTTATCTTAGTGATCTTTCGAGGAAAAGTCAAGGCAGCAGCGCAAGAATCTTGCAGCTAGAGAGTTACTTTGAGCAAAATGAAGGTGAAGGTATGAGGCATGAAGGTTATAGAGATGATACCCCTCATCTTGCCATTGTTTTTCCTGCTTACTAGAATAACGAGAGATTTTAAAAAGGGGATTTGTTAATACACCATCGGTTTTTGAATAATGAAACTCATGCCCAATGAGCTTTTCTCCTTTTTTAAAGAGTTGGGTATCACGCAACACTAGAGCTTGTTTATAGCCTAAAGTTAAACTTTTGGTCATTTTACTTTGAGTGGCAATTGAACCAACCATATTCCAGCTTTGCCCTTGGTGGTCAGTCAATTTCTGTCCAAGATACATTAATCCACCACATTCAGCGTAAGTTGGCATTCCATTTTTTATATTCTTAAATACCGCAGATCTAGCTGATAAATTGGCACTGAGCCCTTCGGCAAAAACTTCAGGAAAACCACCTCCAAAGATCATACCTTGGCAATCTTTGGGTAAATCTGGATCTTCAAGGGGGCTCCAGCGGATCAATTGGGCGCCTAATTCTTGCAAGATCTCTAGTTGATCGCCGTAGTAGAAACTAAAGGATTTATCTTGGGCTAAAGCAATTTTTACCGAAGCAATTGGCTCATTTACTGGGCTGGAATAATTTTTTGCTTCTAACTTGAGTAAAGGAAATAACTTTGACCAGTCCAAGTGATTGGCGACAATTTGCGCTGCCATTTGACTAAAATCGGTGAGATTATCCATTTCTGCTATTGGCACTAAGCCCAAGTGGCGCTCAGGTAGCAACAGTCTATCTTCCATTGGTAAGATGCCTAAAATTGGCATGGAAATAGAATCTAAAGCCAATTGCAAAAACTCTTTATGACGTTCACTTTTGACTCTATTGAGAATCACGCCGACTATTTTTACATTGGGATCAAAGTCTCGATAACCTTGAGCTATAGCTGCTACTGATGTGGAAATCTTGGCACAATCTAGAACTAAAACTACAGGTAAATTGAGTATGCGGGCTATATGAGCGCTACTGCCGTAATCCAGAACATTATCATTTTGCACTCCATCAAATAGCCCCATCACCCCTTCAACTATCGCCATTTCCTTGGCTTGGCTGCGTCTGGCAAAACTATCTTTGACATAATCTAAAGAGGTCAAAATAGGATCCAAGTTGTAACAGGGGCTTCCTGTGATAGCCGCATGAAACATAGGATCTATATAATCTGGACCCACCTTGAAGGACTGAATTTTATAGTTTTGGCTACGCAAAAAAGCCAGCATAGCCAGAGTGATGGTTGTTTTACCAACCCCACTCCTTTCGCCGGCAATCAAAAGAGCCATTTCAATATTTCAATGAGAGAATCTCCTGAACGACTTTGAGGGTCTCGTTATAGAGTAAATCTCCACTAGAGCGCTGCAACTGCTGTCCAATCAACTTTTCAGTTTTTTGATCGGCCATTGAGGAAACCTGTTGGATATAGCCCGATTGAGCTCCTCCCCCTGCTTCCATACGCATACAGCCTCTTGTACTAGAGCAAAGAACTGTGGTGCAATCAGCTTCAGTGTTACTAGAGCCCAAACGTAAGCTGATTAGATCGCCAAGAATCTCACCAGGCTCTCCTAAAGGAATTGCAGCTAATTCAGCTTCAATGTTTTCTTTGAGCTCACTTTTGAAGATTATCTTGATTAGATCATAATCTCCCCCTTCATGTTTGAAAGATACAGCTTGCCATTGTAGTCGGCTAGCAAGCCAACCAAGGTACATTAAAGCTTGAGAAAGATTGCCTCTCTCATAGTCAACAATGACTTGATCTACCTCTTTGATCATAGGACGTCTTTCAATTGGATCAAAAGCCTGAGCCGTCAGTTCCAACCAAGAAGCCAATCGTAACCAATTTAAATCGGCTATGGGCATTCCCGCATCAATCATCTTGCTAACTTCTAGAAGATCTTCAGCTGGATGGATGAAATTACTAGAATCGACGATAATCGCCCTACTTTGATTGGCTAAGCGCTGAAAGAGGGCAAAATTAGGATCTGGTGATGCTTTCCACCAGAGAAATTTTGGCAATTCCGGGATTACCAGCTCAGTTATCAACCCACCAATGCGCTCCAGTGCGTCAGTAGTTCCCCTCAGGGTGATATATTCACAACAGACTAAAGTACTACTTGCGCTCTTTTGTACTGGGCAGTAGGCCGAAACCTGAACCTTGACCCCTTCGTCAGATTCAGTTGTTGGGGAGATTGTAACTATACGGCAGGGATTAGCAAGCGCGATTGCATCAGCTATAGCTGCTCCTGCCATATCGGGAGCAAGATCGATAGCATGATACAAAGACTTGATTCCACTTTCTCTCTCTTTAATCACCTCTTCACGTAACTTTTGGGTAAAGTCCACACTAGAGTAGCCCGTTTCAGCCAGACCATAAGCTTTTTGGGCCGCTTTGATTGCCGCTGTAGTTCTACCTCCAGAAATTCCATCAATTGGGCCAGTGTAGAAGCCCAAAGCTGATAAGAGAGCTTGGATTGGTTCTGGTTCGTAGATAACCAGGGTAAAGGTAGATGCCCTGGTAGCATTGATTCCCTCTTCTGAGATATTATTCTGTTGCCATATCGCTCTCAATTCACCCTCAATATCATCTAGAGAGACATCTTTAGGGGCTTGTAGGGAAACTAAAGGAGCAGTAGTAGTCATAGATTTAAACTCAATATCCTCTTTTATTTATAATCTGCGCCAACGACGATTATCCTGATTGATTAACCATTCGGCGCGCGATGGTCCCCAAGTACCCGCCTCATATTGTGAGACTTGATCTTGCAGGGCCGGTGAATCCCAATTCATAATCAACGGGGTAACTACTCGCCAAGCCTCTTCTACTTCATCAGCTCGGGTAAATAAAGTCTGATCCCCCAACATACAATCTAGAAGAAGTCTATGATAGGCATCAGAAGTATTTACTCCAAAGGAAGAGCCGTAGCTAAAGTCCATCTCAACTGTGCGTGAGCGCAAATCTGCTCCAGGCATTTTGGCCTCAAAGCGCAAAGAGATTCCTTCATTGGGCTGAATCCTCATACTCAAGATATTGACATTGTTCTGGTGGGCTACTGATTGGAAAATCAAAAGAGGCACTTCTCTAAATTGAATAGCAATCTCAGTCACCCTCTTAGGTAGTCTTTTACCTGTGCGCAAATAAAAAGGAACACCCTGCCAGCGCCAGTTATCTATCAGCAATTTCATCGCCACATAGCTTGGTGTGGTAGAGCCTTCTTTAACTCCAGGCTCTTGACGATAGCCGTCTACTGGCTTGCCGCGCATCCAGCCAGGTCCGTACTGAGCTCTAACGGAACAATTTTCTATATTGTCTAAATCCGCCAAGCGGAGAGCTTGGAGCACCTTTACTTTTTCAGTACGCAGAGTGTCAGGAGTCAAAACATTAGGCGGTTCCATCCCAGTCAGACAAAGCAACTGCAAGAGGTGATTTTGCACCATATCACGCAGCGCGCCTGAACTTTCATAATAGCCGGCTCTATCTTCTACCCCTACAGTTTCAGCTACGGTAATCTGGACATGGTCAATAAATTGACGATTCCAGATTGGCTCAAAGATGGCGTTAGCAAAACGAAAGACCATCAGATTCTGCACAGTTTCCTTGCCCAAATAATGGTCTATGCGGTAAACTTGCTCTTCTTTACAGACCTTTTGCACCACTCGATTGAGAGATTGAGCAGAGCTCAAATCTCTTCCGAAAGGTTTTTCTATGACAATACGACTTTTAAGGGGATCTTTGAGCATTTCAGCAGCCCCCAAGTTTTTCAAAGCCGGCACAAAGAAATTAGGCGATACGGCCAGGTAAAAAACCCGATTGCCCCTGGTTCCTCTTTTGCCATCAATCTCTTCTAGGAGGGCTTTGAGTTTTTGGTAGTCCTCTTGTTTGTCCATGTCAGCAGAACAGTAAAAAAGTCCTGCAGCAAAGTCCTGCCAGAGCTCTTGGTTGCCAATGCCATCGGAAAAGTCTTCAATTCCTTGGCGCATCTGCTCACGGAAATAATCATCACTCCAAGGGCGTCTAGCTACCCCGACGATAGTCATCTCAGGCGGCAATCGTCGCTCTTTTTTCATCTGATAGAGAGCAGGTACTAATTTGCGCATAGTCAGATCCCCAGATGCTCCAAATATCACCAGAATTTGTGGCTCGGGGGTTCTTTCTTGGCGTAGTCCAACGCGCAGTGGATTTTCCATCACTGTAGCCATATTGTAGTACCTCTAGCTTGTAGGAGTAAGTTGCTTCATTTTGGTTTCAAGCGATTTTATCAGCGAATCAAAGGGCTTGACGAACAGCTCAATGCCATTTTCTAGCAATTCGGCCATCACTTGATCTAAATCAATATTGACATCAGGATCTTTGAGCAGATTAATTATCTCGTAGGCTTGTTCTATGTCGCTCTCGATTCTACTGCCGGGGCTACAGTGGTCCGCGCAAGCTTCTACAGTTTGAGGAGGCAATGTATTAACAGTATTAGGTCCAATCAGCTCATCTACATACATAACATCACTGTAGGCCGGGTTTTTAGTTCCAGTACTTGCCCAAAGCAGTCTCTGTGGTTTGGCACCCTTAGCTTCGAGAGCTTGCCAACGCTCACTAGAGAATATCTCTTTATATTTCTGGTAGGCTACTTTAGCATTGGCAATAGCGATTTTTCCCTTGATAGAGAGAATTTTACTTTCAGTAGCTTCATCGACACCTTTTTTGAGAAGTGCATCTAATCTATTGTCAATATAGGTATCGATACGAGAGAGGAAGAAACTTGCTACCGAGGCAATATTACTAATATCTTCACCTCTAGCTGAGCGCTCTTCTAAGCCCTTGATATAGGCCCAGGCAGTATTGACATAGCTCTCTACTGAAAAAAGTAAAGTCACATTGACATTGATACCACTGCTGATTGCCTCGGTCACTGCTGGTAAGCCCTCGGAAGTACCAGGAATTTTAATCATCAGATTTTTGCGTCCAAGATGACTAAAATAACGCTTAGCCTCAGCAATAGTGCTATTAGTGTCTTTAGCTATAGTTGGAGGTACTTCCAGGCTGACATAACCATCGGCTCCGTTGGTAGCTTCATAGACAGGGAGCAAGATATCACAGGCATTACGAATATCTTCAAATACTAGAGTTTCATATACTTGCAACACTGAAAGCCCGGCTTTGTTTCCTGCTTCGATATCTCGATCATAAATTTGATTGCCGTTGATTGCCTTTTCAAAGATTGCTGGATTAGAGGTGATTCCAACAATACCCCTACTAGTTATCATTTCTTTAAGGCTACCTGTGGCGATTAAATCGCGGCTGAGATTATCTAGCCAGATGCTTTGGCCGAACTGCTGCACAATTTCTAAAATTGGATTGTTCATGATTGATAATTTCCTTTAATTTTTTACTTTGCTTGCAAAAAAGATTCAACTAGTTTTACTTCTTCAGAGCTTCCTAGAATCAAGGGACTGCGCTGGTGCAATTGTTGAGGAATAATATCTAGTATTTCTCTATCTCCATCGCTAGCTCTACCACCAGCTTGCTCGGCTAAAAATGCTAAAGGGGCGCTTTCATAAAGTAAGCGTAACTTACCTTCTGGTTTTTGGACCGTGCCTGGATATAAAAATACACCTCCTTGTAACAAAATGCGGTGAAAATCTCCTACCAATGCGCCACCATAGCGGGCGGTATAGCCATCATTGAGGTGAACATAGCGAACATAATCTCTCATCTGTTCATTCCATTGCCAAAAGTTTCCCTCATTGGTGCTGTAAACCTTGCCTTTGCTGGGTATTGTGATATTTTCTTGTGTGAGAATAAATTCACCCAGGCTAGGATCTAAAGTAAAAGAGTGAACTCCTTTACCTAGGGAATAAACTAAAACTGTAGCTGGTCCATAGAGAATGTAACCGGCTGCCAACTGTTGGTGACCATCTTGAAGAAGATCTCTAGCTTGCTCGTCGATGTCATCGCCTTGTTGTTGCCTAATCGAGAAGATAGAACCTACATTGAGGTTGATATCGACATTGGAAGAGCCATCAATCGGGTCATAGAGAAGGGTGTATCGCCCAATTGGACAGTTCTCCTTGATATAGTAAGGATGCTCCATCTCTTCCGAGGCTAGTCTACAGACCAGTCCACTTTGACGAAAGACCGAAATAAACACCTCATTGGCGAAAATATCCATTTTTTTGACATGCTCACCTTGGACATTGGTTTCGCCGGTGAAGCCCAAAACCCCTTCCATTAATCCTGCCCCCGAAAGCCGACGCGAGATCAATTTTCCGGCTAGAGCAATGCGATTCATTAGTGCGCTGAGATCTTGCGCCTCGGCGCTAAAACTGTTAAACTGCCCTAGAACATGTCTAGATAAAGTTGTGCAGTCTCGATCTAGACTTCTTGGTGAGACCGAAAGAGTTTGGAAGTTGACCATTTTACTAAGACTCCAGTGATTAGGTCACATTTCAATCTTAGTAAGGTTTTTTTCAACAGCCTCAGAACTTTATATCACCTTTATGATCTTTGAGCTTTTTCCACTTGCGGCAATTGCACCGCTACCTGATTCTGCTAGGATTTTTGATACTCTATCTGCAACTATGGAGTTTACTATTTGGTCAGGCGAAGGCGTGGACTGCCCCAATTGCCAGACCTATCAAGATCCCCTAAGTGAGCATATTAAAAAGATCTGGTCGCAATACCGGGGTTTTATCTTTGTACTTTCTTGCGGAGCTGTTGTTCGTTTGGTTGCTCCTTTACTTGAGCACAAGTCAATTGATCCTGCTGTAGTAGTAGTTGATCCTAGCGGACAATATGTCATTTCTTTATTAGGAGGCCATCAAGCCGGAGCCGATCAATTAGCTCGTATGGTTGCCTTGGCTTTAGGAGCTCAAGTCATCCTCACCGGCGCTTCTAATAATATGAACTTACCATCTGTAGATACTCTAGGAGATCCCTGGGGATGGCGCAAGGGACAAGGCAATTGGAACCAAGTAGCCTCAGCAATAGCCAGAGGTCAAAAGATCCAAGTTCTTCAAGAAAATGGCTCTAAGCTCTGGCAAGATAACTTACCATCTGGGCATCCCTTTGTTTTTGAGCAAAATAATAGCCAAGATTATCAAGCAAGAATCTCAATTAGCTCGAAAATATCCAAAGACTTTTCTCTAGACCAAGTGAATTGGCATCCTAGAGTTCTCTATGTGGGGGTTGGCTGTAGTCGCAATTCTAGTAAAGAGCTAATCCAAAAATCAATAGAGCAGACTCTAGAGCGCCATGATTTATCCAAATTTGCAATAGCAGCTTTAGTTTCTATAGATCTTAAAGCTGATGAAATTGGAATTATTGAACTAGCAAAATCATTTAATATTCCTTTTTTTACCTATAGCGCTGAAGCTTTACAGCAAGTGCAAGTACCTAATCCCTCTGCTATAGTTGAAGCCGAAGTGGGGACAGTTAGTGTCGCTGAAGCAGCATCTATTCTTGCTGGTGATAACTTGATAGTACCTAAAACTATCTTTCAAGATGAAAGTGGCTGGGTGACTGTAGCTATTTCCCAATCTCAGCAAGAGTATATAGGCAAAACTGGTTCGCTCTATTTAATTGGCACAGGTCCAGGTAGTCTAGATCAGCTTACTACTGCTGCTAAGCTAGCTTTAACTAAAGTTGATGTGATCATAGGCTATCAACTCTATCTAGATCTGCTTAAGCCTCTTCAAAGACCAGGGCAAATCATCGAGGCTTACCAGATTACCCAAGAGCAGCAAAGAGCCAATAGAGCTATCGAGTTAGCAAACTGGGGTTTATCGGTTGCGCTGGTTTCTAGTGGAGATGCTGGGATATATGGAATGGCTGGTCTAGTTTTGGAATCGCTCCAAAAGCAAAATTGGGATGGATACAATCCGCAAATTGAAATTATTCCAGGAATTACAGCTTTGCAATCAGCCTCAGCTAGATTGGGCGCGCCTTTAATGCATGATTTTTGTGCCATCAGCCTCAGCGATCTGCTTACGCCCTGGACTGTGATTGAACAGCGGCTAGAAGCAGTTGCCAAAGCTGATTTTGTCATTGCTCTTTATAATCCAAAATCCCAACAAAGACAACAACAACTAACTAGAGCTTGGGAAATTTTAATAGAGCATAGATCTCCAGATACGCCAATTGGTATTGTCAAATCTGCCTATAGAGAACAAGAACAAGTAATATTGAGTACCCTCGCTCAAATGCTAGAGTTGCCTATAGATATGTTGACTACTGTCATTATTGGCAATCAAAGTACAAGTAGGCACCTAGACTATATGATCACCCCAAGAGGATATTTACAAAAAAATGAGTAATGCAATTAAAATATTTGTAGAAAGCTTCCTAGAAATGACGTATTAACGCTTAGTTAATCTATTAAAGGAGACTTTAAAAACTTGACTGCACACTCTAAAAATTCGATCAAAAGTTTGACAGGTTTACGTTTTAAAAATTTTAGATCTTGGCTTGATACTGGGGAAATAAGAATAGCTCCTCTGACTGGTTTGTTTGGAACAAATAGTTCAGGTAAAACAGCTATTATTCAATTTCTCTTAATGTTAAAGCAAACCATTGAATCATCAGATCTCAAAAGGGTTTTATATATAGGTAATGAAAAAAGTTATGTTGATTTAGGTACACCTTTTAATTTTATCTATCAGCATAGATTTCCTGCAGAACTTGATTTTTCTCTGACTTGGGATTTACCAACAGAAGATACACTACCTATGGATGAATTATTATCTTTTCAAATTTCATCCTTAATATTTAAAGCTAATATTCAAGTGAATACAGAAAATATTCTGCTAAAAAATATGAGTTATAGTTGGTCTCAAACAGATAATGAAAATATTAGTTTTGGTATGAAGCAGGAAAAAGATTCCAATACTGGAGAGATTACAGCTGAATTAACAGAATCAAAGGATTATTTAAAACGGTCAAGAGGGAGACCATGGACATTACCTCAGCCAATTAAATTTTATCGTTTTCCAGATCAAATATATAGTTACTATCAAAATGCTTCTTTTTTATCTGATATTGTTTTAGCATTTGAGAAACTTTTTAAAAATATATATTATCTAGGTCCATTGCGAGATTATCCACGCCGTAGTTATCTATGGGCAGGTGAACCACCCCAAGATGTAGGAAAAAATGGAGAGCTAGCCATTGCTGCTCTATTAGCTTCGAGAAAAAAAGAAAAAACTGATTCATATTATATTGAACAACAGGTGGCAAAATGGTTGCGTGAATTAGGACTAATTTATGATTTTCAATTATATGAACTTGTACCAAATCAACAATATGAAGTACGTGTAAAATGTACCAAGCATGCATCTGAAGTTTTAATTACTGATGTAGGTTTTGGGGTTTCTCAAATTTTACCAGTTCTAGTTCTTTGCTATTATGCGCCACCAGGTTCAATTTTAATTTTTGAACAACCAGAAATTCACTTACATCCGTCAGTACAATCAGGATTATCTGATGTATTTATTGATGTAATCAAAAACCGCAACATGCAAATAATTATTGAAAGTCATAGCGAACATTTGTTGCGCAGGTTACAAAGACGTATTGCTGAAGAACAAATAAACGAAGAAGATACTGCTTTGTATTTTTGTCAGCTTGATGATGAGGGAAACTCTCAATTAAATTCCCTACAATTAGATGAATTCGGTAATATCAACAATTGGCCAACAAACTTTTTTGGAGATGAAATGGGTGATTTGATAGCTATGACTGAAGCAGCAATTAAACGACAGCAGAAAAGTTAATTGAATAATGTCTTATTATGTTGTAGATACCAATGTTGCAATAGTGGCAAATAGAAAGTCAGAACAAGCTTCAACTGATTGCACCTTAAGCTGTATTAATAAAATCAAAGAATTTAATAACAATCAACATATACTTGTCTTGGATAATCTCTGGTTAATTATTAGTGAATATCAGAATAAATTATCTCAAACAGGACAGCCAGGCATTGGCGATGCTTTTTTAAAATGGGTATTAACAAATCAGGCAAACCCTAATCGTTGTCAAACAGTAAAAATCACCAAAACTAGTATAGATAGCTTTGAGGAATTTCCACAAGATAGAGAAGATCTTGAGAAATTTGATCGATCAGATAGAAAGTTTGTTGCTGTTGCACTAGCTCATCCTCATAAACCAACAATTTTAAATGCCGTTGATTCAGATTGGAAAATTTTTGAATTACCTTTAAAAGAAATTGGTATAAATTTAGAATTTCTCTGTCCTGAACTATATGCTAACTCCTAAATATCCAAAAAAATATATATAGCAATAGTCAAAGCTTGGAATCAGAAAATGATATCACTATGTAGGGTTTGACCCAATTTTATGTTGTCTGAATAGTCAACAGGAATATCAATTAGAACAGGACCTGGAAGAGCCATGGCTTTTTTTAGTGTCGTGGCAATTTCCTCTGGGCTATTAATGCGAAAACCCTTAGCTCCAAATGCTTCTGCATATTTAACTACATCAAAAGGCCCTAATTGGATACCAGAAGTGCGTCCATATTTCATCTGTTCTTGGAAAGCTACCATATTGTATGTGCCATCATTCCAAATCATGTGAACAAGATTACAATTTAGTCGCACAGCGGTTTCTAATTCTTGTCCAGAGAATAAAAATCCTCCATCACCTGATACGGAGATGACTTTATCTTTGGGACGGGCTAAACAAGCGGCAATCGCCCAGGGTAAGGCCACTCCCAGGGTTTGCTGACCATTACTAATCAACATCTGCTGGGGGCGGAAACTATAGAGATAACGGGCATGCCAAATATGAAATGAACCCATATCAAGGGCAAGTGTCAAATCATCGGTTATAAATGGTTGTAGTTCACTGATAATTCGCAAAGGATGAATAGGAAAGCCATTTAAGTTTTTTCCCATTGCCCGTATTTCTTCCAATTCCTGACGAGCTAGGCTCAACCGGGTTACCCCTGTTATACGATCTTGAGCTGTTAGCGATTTTGTCAGTTGATTTAGGGTCTTTCCAATATTTCCTATGATTTCTAGTGTGGGTTTATAATTAGCGTCAATCGCTGCGGGAACATTGTCAATATGTATAATAGTTCGAACTTTACCTTTATTCCAAAGCTTGGGATTATATTCAATTGGATTGAAGCCAATGGTAATAACTAAATCTGCCTCATCTAATAATTGATCAGCCGGTTGATTATGGAATAACCCAATACGTCCACCAAAACATGACAGCAAATCTTGAGAAATCACCCCAGCGGCTTGATAAGTACAAACCGTAGGTAATGGATTTTTAGTAAGAAGAGTACGGACTGTTTGGGCTGTCTCTGGTCGACTAGCCGACATTCCCAGTAAAAGCACAGGGGTCTTTGATTGGTTTATTTCAGTTACTGCTTGAGCAATCAGATCTTCTGAAGCTGCGCCGAGAATTGGGGGAAATACAGGGGTTAACACTTTATTATCAGCTTCACCCATCATCACATCCATAGGTAAACTGACAAAAGCGGCTCCTTGTTGCCCACTTTCAGCAGTTCTAAAAGCATTGGCTACAACTTCTCCAATTTCTTCTGGGGCATCAATTTCTACGCTGTAGCGAGTTACAGGACGAAAAAGACTGACCGTATCAAGGCTTTGATGGGTTTGTTTAAGCAGTTCGGCTCTAGGAACGCTCCCTCCAAAACCCACCAAAGGTATTCCTTCTGAATTAGCCGTTGCAAACCCTGTTACTAAATTGGTGCATCCAGGACCGGAAGTAACCAAACAAACTCCAGCCTTACCTGTAAGCCGCCCCATCCCTGCTGCAATGAAGGATGCATTTTGTTCATGGCGACAGACCACCAATTGAATACCCGAATCAATGAGGGCATCAAAAACCCGATCAACTTTGGCACCTGGAATACCAAAAATGTGTGTAACGCCTTGAGCTTTGAGGTTATTAACTAGAACTTCGGCTCCGCAAGTAGACATAATATTTTTTCCTAGATAGTATTAATAAAATCAATCAATGTTGACGTTCTGCTTGATCAAGCTCTTTGGTGGGATCGCGGGTTAGATCGGCTTTTAAAAAAGTAGCAGTTTCTGGAATCGCCATACGAAAATCGGCTGAATGTTCAATCTTAACGGTTAGCTCCTTAGCACGACAATCCAACAAATGTCCTCCACTTTGGTGATTATCAGTCAAAAAGTGAAGGTGATAGCCTGCAATATTGATAGTCCTTGCATATTCAGGAGTCCAAAATCCTACTAGGGTTCCTTTAACATCAAAAAATTCAAATTCGGTCTGTTTGCCTGCACTTTCAACTAAAGTTTCTGGACCTTTAGCCTTACAAACAACCCTTGTTTTTATATAGTCGAAATTTCCTTCAATTTTGAGAGCAAAAAACAGGTTTTCAGTATTACGAAGTTGGTCTAAGTGACGCGTCAGTCCATTGAATGAGGAAATAGGCGGTAATTTAACTGTCTGTTCAGGTTTAAAGTTGGTTACCACAGCAAAAGGAACATGAGCTTTTTGATCAGCAATAGTTACAGTTCCGTCTGCGCGCGCTTGATAACACTGTCCATTGAGGGCAACCAT
>Ga0194059_1000844_pt1 | contig 13574 bp, 17 predicted proteins | sample SepL6211m_MetaG_FD_163426 | JGI IMG/M metagenome (GOLD analysis project Ga0194059, IMG submission 163426) | Anoxic zone freshwater microbial communities from boreal shield lake in IISD Experimental Lakes Area, Ontario, Canada - Sep2016-L626-11m | ecosystem: Environmental > Aquatic > Freshwater >... | reverse complement strand
TTTAGAAACAGATTCCTTGATTAAATTTTTAATGTTATCTTCCATTTTTTTCTTTTATTATTTTATAATTTAGTAATGTGTTAAAAGATAGTCTAAAAGGTATAGATAGTTGTTCACCTAATTTTGTTATACCCATAGCTTCATCAACAATAGCGTGTTCACTTAATACGGATTCCACCATAACTTTAATAGTTTCCCACTTAGTTATGTCAATAATCTGACCTTCGACTGGAATATCCTCACTTTCTTTCATTTCGGCTAATTCTTTTTTTGCTTGGCCTAAAATATCATCGACATTGTCGTCTCTGTCTATTCTAATAAACTGGCTTAGTTCGTCCAAATCAAAAAAATATTGATTACCAGCAATTCTAAAAAGTTCTGGGGCTTCTTCCTCTTTTTTGTATTTACTCATGTAATAATTTTAAATACTAAAACTTATAAGTAAACCTTAATTGAATATCTCTAATCCAATAAGTTCCTTAACTGTACGTACGCTATAATCAGATGGTATATCTTGATTAAAAGGTTTTTCTATTTTGATTGTTTTTTTACCTTCAGGTTTTGAAGATAAAATCTCTGGATGGTCTGTAACCATAACATCAACATCTTTCCAACAATCCGTTGTCCCTAATGTAAATCTAATGTTTTGTATCATACAACCTGTTTTAGATAAGAAAAACAGAGTGGCTGGAACGCTACGACCAGCTTCACGACTTGTAATTATTAACTCGTCGTCCTTGGATAACATTTTTAAATGTAAATCTAAATCATTAATGGACTGTACAGAACCGTCAACAAATTCATCAGCATACCCAAAAATCTCAAGACAACACTTATCATAAATAAAATCATCTACAGTTATTTCATCATCAACAACTTCCTGTGTTTCTTGCAATGGTTGGTCTTCCATTATAAACTCTTTCTCATTAAAATTTGGATTGAATTCAAGTTCTTGCCTAACAATCTCTTCTTTTGGAAACCATAACCATTTTTCTAACTCATAGTCTTTAACTATAACTTCCTGACCGTCTTCTGGATTGAAGTACTTGGTGTGGATTTTTTCTACTCTACCAAAAAAATCTCTTAATACACCATTAATTGAAATGCCTATTTTAGCCATATATTTTTATTTTTATATAAATAAAAATAAAAATAAAAATAAATAAAGTGTTAATATATAATTTTCATAATTACTTTTTAATTATAAACAGTGAGTTACCTTCGTGTGCCATAGATTTTCCTTCATAGATATCGAACATATCTGTGAAATGGTTTTCGAATATTTTTCTATACATATCCATTCTATTTCTCCTTGGGTTAGCACCTATTATAAACAATTTATATTTTTTATCTTTACTTATTATTTTTTTAACGATATAAACCATTCTACCAAAAACATCAAACTGTTCTTTAAGGTTGGTGTCTATTTCGTACTCGTATGGGTTATCTTTATCTACAACATCGTGTAAAGTAAAGCCTAATTCTAAACAAGGTATTATTTGTCTTTTAACACCCATGGTTTCATTTAATGTTTTACCATTGTTTAATTTTGTGTTACCATATTCTTCTCCATAATGAAATTCCAAATCGTATTTATTACCATTTTTGGAAGTAAATTCACATGAGAAATAATCACCATAATCAACAATCTTAAAATCGGTTTCTATTACAGAGTTGAAAGCCTCATTTAACATCTCCAAAAGAGATATTTTTTTAACTGTGGTAGGTTTACGTCTTGTCATTAGTCTTTTAGTAATTGTTTTTTTCCTGTATTATTACCTTTATCTTCTTCAATCTGATCAAAAATATCTTCAATTACTTTAATAATTGGGTTACGAACAATATCTTCTTCATTTCTAAGTTCTACAGTACCAAAACCAGTTTTATCTTTAAAACGATCAATCACAACCTCCAATGAACTATCTTTTTTATTACGAATATCTTTTTGTTTAACATCACCTAAAATAACAATCTTTGAATTATCACCAATTCTTGTCATTAAAGTTCTCATGTTATCTAAATTAATATTTTGTGCCTCATCTATAATAATAACAGATTTATCAATACTTCTACCTCTAACGTATGCAATAGGTTTTATTTGAATTAAACCCATATCTCTAAGTTTGTTGGTTAACACTTCACCTATAATTTTATTAAAATTATCCAAGAATGAATCCATAAACGGTTCCATCTTTTCTTCCATAGTACCTTTTAAAAACCCAATATCCTCATCTTTAAGTGTGGTTACAGACTTAACTAAAATAATTTTCTCGTAAACTGTTTGGGGGTTTTTAATTAATTTTAAGGCTTCGGCACAAGCGAGGAAAGTTTTTCCAGTTCCTGGTAAACCTGAAGCTATAGTAATTTCGTTATCCTTAATAGCCTCAACCAATTTTCTTTGATTATCGGTTTTAGGTTTTACAGCTACTCTAATTTCTGTAAGTGGATTGTTGGTTCTTATTGCTCTGTTTTTTTGAAACTCCTCAACATCACCAACTTCTTCTTTACTTAACTTCTTGTTTCTTTTATTTGTCATAATTTTTAAATTAAAATCCAATTATTAGGTATTAAATCTTTGGTGTTACAATCTTTGTATTCACCAAACCATTTTTTTGGTGCTACAATAATTTTTTGTGGGTTCATATTTAACCAAGCTGACCACCAACTAAATGATGAATTAGTGATTATATTATTATTACACATGGACATTAAGAATAAATCCAAAATATCTGGATTACCTTCAATATGAAATGTGTTAGGTAATATAATATTGGATTTGCACCATTCTATGTCATCAGAAAATATCAAAAAATTAATATTTTCTATATTATCACCATAAATGGTTTTAATAGATTCTATATAGTAATCTAATGGTTGTACTGGGTGGTATCCTTGGAGGTGTACGTAATCACCTCTTCTAACGTGTATTGAACAAGAATTATTTAATATTGTGGAATATTTAGATTTTAATTCATTATGAATTTCATCTTTAAGTGAAAATGTTTCTAATATTAAATCACTGCTTTCTTTAAAGTATTTTTCACTCTGAAAATATCCAGATAAATCATAGTTTTTTGTTTTATCTTGTAACATAATTTCGTTATAGTGAAAATTTATTTCATTAATAACCTCTAAGTCGTTAATAACGTTTAAAGGAATTTGGTTTTTAAAGAAATGACTATAAGACCAATTCGGTAATGTATATTTAATACCATTCTTTTCAGCAATACCAATAGTCGAGGCTATCTGAAATAATTGATTCCCCAATCTACCTAACTTACCTAAACTATTAAATGTTATCATGATTTAATTAAAACACCGTGTCCTGTTGGTACGGTAAATATTAAACAATCCTTTTCTTTAGCAAAAGCGTCATGTGATTGTTTTTGTTTTTCACACCCAGAAAATGCATAATCATCAAATACTATAATACCACCTATGGCCATTTTATCCCAAATATATTCTAAAGCCATTTTTTCTGGATACACAGAATTTAAGTCTATACTAGCGTAGGCTATTTTATTGGTGTCAATTCTTGGTAGTGTTTCTGGTATGAATCCGTCAACTATTTTCATATTTTTAAATTCAGAAAATTTTGATACCATTTCATCCTTCCAATTACCGTGTCGTCTATAATGTGGTAATCTATGTACTTCTTCTGGTTCTAAATTTCTATCATCTAAACCCATAAAACTATCTACTAAATAATATGTTTTATTTAAATTTTGAAAGTCTAAATAACTATATATTGCGGATGAGAATAAACCGAAACCACCCCCAATATCAACAAAATCACCTTCAAGTTTTGAGGCATATTTGGCTGCCCATAAGAATGTATGTATTCTCCATCTAATATCGTAATTGTTACCAAGTAGTCTTCCACCGTCAGCTTTTTGACAAGCTTCATATGCTTTAATAAATTTTGGATCCAACATAAAATCTATGTTAGCCTCAGTGGTAATTATGTCTGCAGTATATGCCATGTTATATTTTTTTAGTTACACAAATTATGAAAGTTTTAACACCTTCGTTATTTTTTAATGTATGTGTATCATAATCTTGGTAATAGGTCTCTTCCACTTCAAATAAATCCTTTAATAAATTTTGAATGGTTTCTTCTGTTATATAAAAACTTTTATGCCATTTCATAGAATAAAAAGATTTTTCCTGATTATATGGTGTAGAAAATATTAATTTACCACCCATCTTTAATGCCTTATGCATTTTTATTAAAAGTTGGGATATATCTTCTGGTGTAAAATGTTCTATTGTTTCAAACGAAATAATTTTATCAAACCTATTTTCATCTGTAATATCTAAAAGATTTTTAGTATCAAAGTTAACATTAACCTCTTTTTCATATCTTTTTTTAATTTCAGTTATAGTCCTATCATCGATATCATATCCTTGGACTTCTTTACAGTTTTTAGCTAACATCATACTACCATAACCCGATCCACAAGCCATATCACCGACAACATCATCCACCCCCAATTTTGTTAAAGCGAATTCATATCTCTTATAATGTGATTTTTGATATGTATCAAAAGAATTATAGTCCATTGAGTAGTAATCAATGTCCATTCTTTCACCGTCATTTTCTAAATTTATTTTTTCCATATTTTAAATTAAATGTTTTTATTATTAAACTAAAGCTTTAATACTGTTATTTATCCTGTCAAAAAAGAAGGCATAATCTTTAGCTTTTTCATAATTTTTTTCTATGATTTCCAACCTTTTATTATAATCTAATTCATTTAAATTTGTTAAAATGACATTTAATTCATCTATATCATTAAAACAGATAATCCCATCACTATCAAAATAGTCACCAATATTAGGACACCCCCAATAAATTGGTATTGTTTTACTCATAAAGCAATCTATTATTTTTTCGGTAAAATAATTCACACACTTAGAATTTTCAACAGTTATGTGAAACATTGAGTCAATAAAAAGTGGTATTTTGGTTTCAATTCTCTGTGTAGGATATAGGTATCTGAATTGTTTGTTTATTAATAATGGTGGTATAACACTTCTCAATCTATGACCTTCTAAAAAAGTTTTATTTGATTTTATAAAACTTACTGTGAATGTTTTATTATCTGTTTTATAAAAATCATTAAAATCTTTTTTTAAATTTATTTGTTTACCTTCCGAATCCGTTAGAATCCAGCAAGAACCAAAACAAAATAATTCACTATTTAAACATGACAGTAAAACTTCATTATCAAAAGATAATATCTTGTCAAAATATTGGTGATATTCGATAACTTGTTTTGATATGTCATTAATTAATGGTGGTTCTAAACCGTGTATTAATAATAATTTGTCATAATTTTTTCTATCGTCAATAACTTGATTAATAAAATAATTACTGTTTGGTTCTAATATAATTTTACAATTAAAATTTACATCATCTTCTAAGTAATAATCTGGTACAGGTCCTTCTAAGGTTGGTCTCATTTCTTAACGTATAAAGTATCATAAGTTAATTTTTCTTTAGCTTCATAACCCATATTAAATAAATAACTTTCTAAAAACTCTAAAGAACCAGAACCCTCATAGTTTGGATATTCACAGGTTTCAGCGTATATTATCTTAGGCCTAAAATCACCCAATCCATTTAATACCATATGTTCCGCACCCTGAACATCCATATGAACAACGTCAACCTGTTTGATATTATTTTCAATACAAAATGTATCAAATCTAATCGTTTTCACTGTCTCACCAGAATCAAAAGATATTCTATTAGTTAATAAATCTGTTGGTTTTAATAAAGAACCAGACGGTGTCCATTCTCTACCGCCTAAAGTGTCACTATTATAAAAAATAGATTCCCCATTGGTATCTGATATCGCTATTTTAAAAGGTTTAACATTGTTATTAATAGCATTAGTTGAGTGTCTATCATAATTTTTTGAAGAAGCTTCAAAACCGTATACCGATGCTTCTGGTAAACTACGTTTAAAGTTTATCGCATCAACAAAATCGTGTGAACCAATATCAAAAATTACTAAATCTTTTTTATCACCAATATATTCCGTTATCCAATTTAATTTAAAATCACTCATATGTTTTTTTCATTAATTCTACTTCATTATTTTTAACAGTATCACTCAATAAGCTTGTTAACTGATTATCGTGTTGTGATATAAATACTATTTTTTCATTTAGCACGGTTGGGTTGCCGTATTTATCATATAGTCTTTTATAATATTCACAATCCATCAACCAAATTAAATCCTCATTAAATAACAAAATATTTTCATTTCTAATGGTTAACACACTTGGGCTGCCAATTCTATTGTTACCAATATGGATATCATTAACATACATAGGTGACATACTGCTTTTAATATTACCATACTTATCACCATTAACACAACCAGTGATAACCCAATTTACATTAGTATCAACGAATAGGTTATTAATTTTTTCTAAACCCTGTTCATCATATAAAAATTCATCTTGCATTAATATTTTTATAATAGTACCGTCACAATTTTTTAATCCATTATTTAAATTGGGTGAGGATCCTCCCCTATTATGAATATTTTTTAAATATTTAATGTTTAAATTATTAGAATATTTAACACACAATTCTTCTATATCAGTACCAACACTGTGGTCCGATATGACAACCTCAATATTTTTATATGTTTGATTTATTAGTGTGTTAAAACTTTTTTCCAAAAAAAACACACCATCACCACACATTTCATATACTGGTATTACAACAGAAATTAAATTTTTCATTACTATTTTTTTATATATAAAGCATCACCCCAAATACCGCCAACCCAATCAGTTTCAACTCGTGTGAATCCGTAATTACCTAAAAATGTATCCAATGTTTCTACTCTAACACAACCGTTATAAACTTCATCTCTATTAACTTCTGTAACTATATAATCAACCTTATTTAAATAATCTGTTGACCCTTTAAAGACTTCTAATTCATACCCTTGTACATCAATACAAATAAAATTATAATCACCTAATTGTGTTTCCATAACATAGTCTAATTTAGAAATTGGCACCGTTACCTTACTATTAAATGTTATATGTGGATATTGTCTTAGGTGTAATGCTGGTTCTAAAACAGAACTAGACATACCTTGATTTGCTGTTTCAACATTCATTTCGACATCACCAATCATATTACCTAAGGCTGTGTTAATTAATATAGCCTTATCCCCTACATTATTTTTTAATTGTTCAAAAACATGTGGTAATGGTTCGAAAAATATAATATCTTTAACACCCATTTCATTATATAATGTATATTCCTGACCAAAGTGTGCTCCGATATGTAAAATACCTTTAATATTTAAATTATACTTCTCTTTTAATTGTTTTAAATCTAATAACATTTTTAATTAATTTTACTTTTTATTTTTATTTTATTAAAAAAATCTATCATCCAATTATAATCCGCATGATGATTTTCTATATTTGAAAACCCCTCTTGTTGTATCGCAACCATTGGATTCATTATTAATGAATCACCTAATGGTACTATATATCTACAATAAAAAACATCTATTATTGGGTGATATATCGCCTCATTTAATATCTTATCAAATATTTTACTATTTATACCGTAAGCGTGTGTTGTGTAGGCAAAATTAGTTTTAAGTAAATTTTCTGTCACACTAACTAAGTGACTAACATTAGGATCTACCGTAGCACCTAAATAAAATAAGGACCAATCCGTATTTTTTAATTGTTCTAAAGTTTCTGAAATAAATTTAATATTAGATTCAATAAAAAGAACATCATCCTCAAAAATTAAAACATTATTCAATTTATCGTCCTTAGATTTTTTAATAATATTTAAATGACTCTCTCGACAACCTATAGCACCCTTATCATGTTTTACGGCTGAAAATCTCTCAACATCATTCAATCCAACTTTCTTAAATTCATTTAAAGCTTGTTCCCATCTATCTGGTCTATCATCCAAATTTATACAATAAATTTTATCAAAAAAATCATTCAATTTCATATAAATAAATTCTCTACTTTTTTAACAGTATGTAGTACACTAGGTAAACCACCCCATAAAACTTTATTAGGATACTCCCATGTGTTATAGTGGTTAACTATTCTATCTATGTCGTTATTAAAATTAACTGAAGCCGAACTGTTAACCAATTTTGTCCTAACATTATCTCTAATATAGGAACCATGATGCATTTGTATTTGTTCACGTTTTAAAACCAATGGTTTATCTGATGGTGACATTCTTCTAGTTGGGTCAACCAAAACTGGAGCTGGATACCCTAAAACATATGTTGATTCTAATTTGATTTTAAATATTAACGAAACGTAATATTCTTCTGGTGGGTTTAAGGAATATTCCCACGATTTATAATAGGTTTGCATTTGACAATATGATGAATCATAATCACCTTCTTCTATTATTTTTTTAAGGTTCTCAAATTCTGAAGTTATGTAATATTCATCGGAATCCATTGACATGTGGTGTGTACACCCAACCCCTTGAGATAGGGCTAGTCCGATATTTCTTTTTTGTATTTCGTTGAAATGCCCCCCTTTATTAATTTTAGGTGAGTATTCAAACAATTCATCTACCAATCCTTCAGATTTTAATCTATTTAAAAGTGGTATTAATTCAGGGTCACAGGGATTTCCAAAATTAGATACTGTTTGATATACCACACTTATGTAATCAACATGTTGTCTTATTTGTTTTATTGAACCTTCTAATAATTCCTCCCCATCGAATAAATTATAACTGGCTCCAAGTTTAAACTTATTTTTTATATTCCCATTTAAATCCATATGCTTTATTTCTATTCCCTAAACAAACATTTGTTATATAACTTACACTAAAACCTTCAGATTTTAATTCCATCTTTAACCATTCTTTTATGAAATTACCGTTTAAATCTTTTTGTATTATTTTATGTTTAGTTAATTTTTCACTTATCCTTTTTTTAGCATCTCTTCAAAATCTTTGGCTTTAATATTTGTAAAATAGTTATATGTTTTTTTATTTCTAAGTATAAATGGTATTAACTTTTTTGTGTAGTCCTCTGCCTCACGTTTTAGTTTATCTTCACTTTTATTTCTGGTTTGACTTTCATAATGGTAACAAACAGCCTCACCAACAAACATATTATCTTTACCTCTATTTATACATTCAACATTTAATTCAACATCTTCAAAACATTCACGATATTCTGTGTTAAACCCACCTATATCGTTAAATAATTTCTTAGGTATCATCATAAAAGCTCCAGTGTTACCAAATATATCTCTTTTTAAATGGTCATGGTATGTATAATAAGAACGTAAACCGTAATGACTAATACCTACTTGACCGTTTTGGTGTAGGAACATTACAATACCAGAATGTTGTACAGTATTATCATCATAATGAAGACGACAACCAATTGTCCCAACTGTGGTTTTATTCTTATTATAAACATCAACCATTAAGTTTATTGCGTTGTTAACAACCTTAATATCGTTATTACAGAAAAGTAATAGTTCTGTATCTTCCTCTATGTGATTTTCTACAACATCGTTGTTAATAACGGCGAAATTATAGAAATCATATTCTACCATTTTAATAAAATAATGATTATCAGATAAAAAACTTAGACCATTTATGTAATTGTTTATCTCTGTTTTTTCTTCAGGTGTTGAACCTGTGTCGGCAATAATTGTTCTTATTTTAGCACCTGGATACCCACCGTTTTTGTATAAAGAATTAGTACAGTTTTTTAACATATCCACATTACCCTTTGTTGGTATAATAATGGTAAGTTTAGGGTATTCTTTAAAGTTTTTGTGTTTAATTTCAAACCTTAATTGTGGTTTTATATTAAGTGGTAATAAATTCTTATATTTTTCAACAAATTGTAAGCGATTTTTTTCCCATTCTTCATTTGTTGCCCCAATTGATTTATGTGTGATTTTAATGTCAAACATAACACCAACTTTAACACCGTCTAAATGGTTGTTAAATGTAAAATCAACATCGTAGAAGTGGAACCCTTTAAAGTCCTCATCAAATCTTCTTTTAATACGTTCTTTGTTTACAGCAAAGAAAAGACCGTCCAACATGACAGTCTCAATTATTTCATCTTCAAAGTTTGCTGAATATCTATTTTCCCAAGTTTTACCTTCATTCGAATGTGAAACAATGCCAACCATTTTAGTTGTATCTTGCCACCAACGACCTATTTCAGACATGTCAGTTGTTCCAGCCATACCTAAAATACCGTATTCAGTTTCTTTAAAATGTTTTAGTATTTTTTTACCCCACCCTTCTTTTAGTAAAATATCATCATGGCAAAATACTACAATATTATTTTTAGTAGCATCTAACCCTTTATTATAACATTCTGTTAATGATTTTTCACCATTATTTACTATTTCAAATATTTCAAAATCTTTAACTCCTATAGTTTTTTTAATGTATTCTTGAAATTGTTTATTAGGGGTTCTTGTTGAATATACAATACTAATCATTATTTTTTATTTTTTTCTATTGTAATTATATTAACAGGTTCCTCACAAAGTATGGATAAGTGACAAGATGTTTTAATAGCATCTTCCACCGAAGAACCCAAATATAGTGCAGCAAGAGCAAAGTCCATTCCAGCTCCAATTGCCATATAATCTTTTATTTCTTTTACGTAAAACCCTTCAACTAAGAATGCCTTTTCCTCAATTACAATAATATAATGATTAGTTAATTCAACACTTTCGGTTTTCTCCTTTTTCCATTGAAAGAAATCAAAAAGATATTCTGTTAAAGCCTCAACCGTTGCTTCCCTTGGTTTTCTTGTTTTAGAAAATATTTGGAATAAAGCCCCTTCTTGTGCTTCACCGACATCACCAACAACCATCCATTCATTTTGGAACAACTTTGCTAATTTATCTTTTTCTTGTGTATAACCACTAACTAAGATGCTATCAGCACCTATGGTTATTTTATTTTTTTCTATTTTTACTGCTACTACCGACATATTAACTCTTACCAGTACTACCAAAACCATCAGCGTTTCTATTAGAAACTTCTAATGTTTCAGTTTTAATTAATTTTCCGAAAATATTTGTAACAACTGGCCTAATAACTGCTTGAGCAATTCTATCACCGTGGTTTATAACAAAATCTTCTTCTCCTGTATTGAAAAGTAAAACTTTAATCTCTCCGCGGTAATTATTATCGATAGTACCAGTTAAAATCATTATACCATTCTTGAATGCCAAACCACTTCTTGATTTAATATCCATATCATAACCTATCGGTAATTGAAAATGTAAACCTGTCGGTACTAAAACCCTTTTAAGAGGTTTAAGTGTGATAGGTTCAGTTAGGTTGGCTCTTAAGTCTAAACCAGAGTCACCTTCTTTTGCCCAATTAGGATCTGGATTATCCGAATTGTTGACAAAATTGATATTTAAACCCCAATCATTTTCTTCATTCATAGTTTCACCTTGTTTTTCCAAACCTTCCATAGTTCGGATTAACTTATCCAATTCTTCAGCTTCAGCACCTTCTATTAAGCCTAAACTTTTAAGTTGTTGTAATTCTTTTATATATTCTTTAATGTCATTCATTTTATTCTAATGTATTAAATTTTGTTATAATATCGACAAGGGCTTTAACATCCTTTTCACAATATTCTTTTATTTCATCGTGTTTTCCTGCCCAAAAATTGGTATTAACGTTATCACCTTTAACATCTCCGTTTTTAGGTGAACTTACATTTAAGGATAGACAAATTAAGTCCAAAGACCCAATACCACTTTTACCACCAAATGCCCAAACATCCCTTGTATCCAAAACTCTTAACTCCCAAGGTTTGGTATCGTGTGATGGAAATATTTTAGGTACTTTTAAACCATTGATAATAAATCTTTTAGCTAAAAACGGTATATCAAAATTTTTGATATTTTGTCCACAAAGGTCAAAACCAAGTGGTTCAATTTTATCAAATACTTTTCTAACTGATTTAAGGATATAAACTTCATCCTCACCATTAAAACTTTCATATTTAACCTTACCATCTTTTGTAACAAAAGCCATGGAAACACAAGCAACTTTTCCAAATTCAGGGAAAAATGCCGCTGTTTGTCTATAAACTTCTTTATAGTTTATATCCATCATTCTTGGTGCTTCTGCTGGTACCCTTTCTTTATCTGTTACCCTTTCTTTAAAGGTTGGATAATAAGACTTCCACATCTTCAAACTTTCTTCCGATAGTTCAAACACATCTTTGTGTTGACTTACGGTTTCAATGTCGAAGAATAATAATTTTTCAATGTTAAATTGCATTAACTTCAGCTATTAATTGTTTAACTTCTTTTTGTTTACCACTAACAATAGAGGAATAAAATTCACTACGTTGTTTTGTCACTACATCTATATGGTACTTTTCGTTTACTAACTTGAACAGATTATTACTCATAATATCAACCATTTCTGGGTTTTTATATAAGAATTTAAGTGCTTGATACCAATCTTTATGATTTTTCTTACTGTCTATCAAAATAGCGTTACCGTTCTCATTTATTTTACCACCGTATTCCAATACATTAATTAAATCTATTGTATAAGGACCATAGTTTTGTGCTATTAAAGCTTTTTTATGGAAACCTGCTTCAATTACCTTTAACTGTGATTTAGCCTTATTGAAAATATGTTCTTTAAGAGGTGCCAAAGATACGTCAAAATTATTATAGTTGGAAGCGTAAGTTGTAATTGGTTTAGTCCAAACACGACGATAAGGCTCATTTAAATCATTATATGCATTATCTTCATCTTGTGAGTACATCAAAAGATGTCTTTTATATTCAGGTGATAATGACCTATAGTTATCTGTGAACATTTCTTCATAACGACACCAAACACTTTCTTTAGGTGAAATTTTTCTTGTTTTTTGTTCACCTGTTTGTTGATTAGTTTCTGTTATAGTACCTCTTAAATCAAATCCACAAACAACTAACTGACTTTCTTTACCTTCAGGCGAGTGTACCCAACTATTTAAACTACCTTTAATCAATTCTAAATCGTTTAAATGTGATGAACCACCTAACCAACCAACTCTAAGTTTTTTATCGTTCTTAATCGGTTTATTTTGAAATTGTGGTTCTGACGGGTCAATTGCGTTAGGTAATACAATAACGTTTTTATTAAATTTACGTACTTCATTCGCAAATATTTCTGTTGTTGTAATAACATAATCAGATAACGTTAAATTATATTTAATAAATTCATCAATCTTGGATGATTTTAATATGTGATAAGCTGGGTGATCTATTGTTGGCATCCAATAATCATCGATATCCATGACTAATGTAATACCCAAACTTTTAATTTTGTTAAATATTCTTTTTGCATTGTCACCATAAACAGGTTGTAAAGTGTTGTCAACAACTTGATTAATAGCTCTATGGAAGTGCACTATATTAAATTGTTTTAAATAGGTGGTATCTTCCCAATCAACACCATCAGTACCCGCAGTAACAATTTCAATAAAGAAATCTTTAGGGTATAATTCTTGTAATTTCAAATGTGGGTCTAT
>Ga0194059_1000840_pt1 | contig 13616 bp, 12 predicted proteins | sample SepL6211m_MetaG_FD_163426 | JGI IMG/M metagenome (GOLD analysis project Ga0194059, IMG submission 163426) | Anoxic zone freshwater microbial communities from boreal shield lake in IISD Experimental Lakes Area, Ontario, Canada - Sep2016-L626-11m | ecosystem: Environmental > Aquatic > Freshwater >... | reverse complement strand
TGGCTTCCCATCGACATACTCAACGGAGACCTGGCTCTTCGCGTCGGGACGGAGCCACTTGGCCGCGCCGTTCTTGCGAAGGCGGGTGAGTTCGCGACCGAGGCGGTGGGCGTACATGATAGGCGCGGGCATGAGCTCGGGCGTCTCGTCGCAGGCGTAGCCGAACATCAGCCCCTGATCGCCTGCACCCTGCTCGGCGGTCTTCTTTCCCTCGGCCTTCTTGGCATCGACGCCCTGAGCGATGTCGGGGCTCTGCGAGGTGATGATGTTATTGATAAAGACGGTGTCGGCGTGGAAGACGTCGTCGTTGTGGTGATAACCGATCTCGCGGATCGTATCCCTGACGATCTTTCCAAGATTCAGAGCGGATTCAAGCGGGGCGTTCTTGAGCTTAGGAACAGTGATCTCGCCGCCGATCACCACGATGTTGCTCTTGGCATAGGTTTCGCAGGCGACTCGGCTGGTGGGATCCAGCGCTAGGCAGGCGTCGAGGATGGCATCGGAAATGGTGTCGCAAACTTTGTCGGGATGGCCTTCGCCGACTGATTCAGAAGAGAAGATATAGCTACGTGACATGGGATTGTGGTGTTGGAGTTTCTTGAGTTCCAGGCAGAACCGGCAAAGTGCTGACGGCTTTACTTATGAAGATATATGTATATGTAAATGGATGTGGCGTCAATTCTCCAATCACTCCGTGCGCTCTCCGAGCCGACCCGCCTTCGTCTTCTGGCTCTTTTACTGGAAGAGGAGCTCTCCGTGGCCGAGTTGCAGGAGGCCCTCGGGATGGGACAGTCACGCATTTCCGCGAGTCTAGGAATGCTCCGACGTCAGGGTCTCGTCCTCGATCGTCGTGTCGGAAAGAATATCTACTACGCCGCCGTAGTTTCGGCTATCGCCCCGCTGCGGGATGCCGTGACCGCCGCTGTTTCGGAACTTCCCGAGGGGGAGCGTGATCGTCAAGCACTTCAGCTCGTGCTGGGCAAACGTCGTGACCGTGCGGCGGATTACTTTGACAAGCTCGCCGGAAAGTTCGGTCGCACCTACGTGCCGGGCCGATCCTGGCAGGCACTTGCCCATGGGTTGCTCCGCCTCATGCCACCCATGATCATCGCCGACATGGGGGCGGGCGAGGGGACGCTTTCCCAGCTGCTGGCACGCACCGCCAAGCAAGTCATTGCGATCGATAACTCTCCCAAGATGGTCGAGTACGGCGCCCGCATCGCGGCGGAAAACGGCTATGCCAATCTGGAATACCGCCTCGGTGATCTCGAGGAGCCTCCCATCGAGTCCGCTACGGTCGATGTGGTTCTTTTCAGTCAGGCCCTCCACCATGCCGCGCGTCCGCAGCGCGCCGTCGAAAGCGCTCTCAGGATCCTCAAGCCGGGTGGGCGCATCCTGATTCTCGATCTGGCCAGCCACACCTACGAACAGGCGAAGGAACTCTACGCCCATGTCTGGCTCGGCTTCTCCGGCGTGGAACTCCATGCGATGCTGGAGAAGGCCGGCTTCACCGATCTCGAGGTCAGCATTGTGGCCCGCGAGCAGCAGGCACCGAATTTTCAGACGATTCTGGCGACGGGCCTCAAGTCCTGAAGAGTTCAGCGGCAAAATACGCAACCAGATTTTGAGGGAATAGGTTTGCGGCCAGTCCGCTGAGGGGCTAGTCAACGTAAATGTATCTTCACACCCGTCATATCCTAGCTGCGCTTGTTTTAAGTGGAATTCTACTCACCTCCTGCCAGCCGACCAAACCCTCGGTCAAGATCGGGATCAATGCCGAACTAACCGGTGAGATGCCGGCTGTGGGTGCCTCCTGCAAGCAGGCTGCAGAGCTCTTTACCGAGCAGGTGAACAAGGCTGGTGGTATCGCGGTGGGCAGCGAGAAACTACCCATCCTGCTTTCTGTCGTCGACAACTCCTGCAAGGCAGATCAGTCCGCCGCCGCGGCCCAGCGCTTGATCTCCCAGGATGGCGTGACGGTGATGGTCGGGCCGAATGCCAGCTCTTGCGCGATCCCAGCTGGAGAGATCGCCGAGTCGCTCGGTTGCCTCATGATTTCTCCCTGGTCCACGAATCCCAAGACCACACAGGATTCCCAGACAGGAAAGCCAAAAAAGAACGCCTTCCGGGCTTGTTTTACCGACCGTTTCGAGTCGCCGGTCCTTGCCGCCTTCGCCACGAAGAATCTCCACGCCAAGACGGCGGCAGTTCTCTATGACGTCTCCTCTGAGGCGCCGACAAGCCAGAGCGCCCTCTTCAAGGAGGCTTTCGAGAAGGCTGGCGGCAAGGTGGTCTCCATGGAGACCTACTCGACCGGTGACCGTGACTTCTCGGCACAGTTGACCAAGATCCGTGAATCCTCCCCGGACATCATCTACCTGCCCGCACCCTATAACGACACTCCTCTGATCGCAGCTCAGGCTCGTCAACTCGGAATCAAGGCTCCCTTCCTCGGTAGTGATGCTTGGAGTTCCCCCGACATCATCAAGCTCGACGCTGGAAAGAATCTCGAGGGATCTTATTTTTGTAATCACTACTCTACCGAAGCCGCTACTCCGAAAGCGAAACAGTTCATTGCCGATTACACCGCCAAGTATGGTAACGCCCCTGACGATGTGGCCGCACTGACCTATGATGCCATGGCTCTTGCTGCGAACAGTATCGCTTCGGCGGGCAAGACCGACCGAGCTGCCGTTCGTGACGCAATGGCCTCCACGCGGACCTTCGATGGGGTGACGGGACACTTTGTCTATCCCGAGGGTGCCCGTGAACCCGCCAAGAGCGCTGTCATCATGCAGATCAAGGATGGCAGCTTCCATTGGGTAAGCACGGTGGAGCCCTAGTGCCGGTGGCGTAGTCCAGGCAGCTTTGCTCTCTCATGAAGTATCTTGCGCAGCAGGCGATCAACGCCCTGCAACTGGGCTCCATCTATGCCCTTATTGCGCTTGGATACAGCATGGTCTACGGGGTTCTGACCATGATCAACTTCGCCCACGGCGATGTCTTCATGCTTGGATCCTTTTTCTGCCTGCTACTTATCGCGATCGTTCCCGTCCCCTTTTGGCTGGCGCTTATCGTGGTGATGGGTGCCACAGCGATTCTCGGAACCCTAATTGAGCGCTTCGCCTACCGCCCTCTCCGTAATGCCCCACGCGTCTCGGCAATCATCACCGCACTCGGGTGCGGATTGGTCATCCAGAACACGACCCTCGGCATCAGTCCTTATGCCCGTCCGATGCCGCATCTTCTGGACAACGTTACCTACCAGTTCGCCGGGATCACCGTCACCACACTGCAGATCATCATCATCGGGGTTTCGGTGGGGTTGATGATGGTATTGGATTTTCTGATTCGAAAGACCTCCTTCGGCATGGCCATGAGGGCAGTCGCCTCTGACCGCGCCACGGTGTCGCTTCTCGGCGTGCCTGCAAACGAGATCATTGCTGTCACCTTCGCCATCGGAGCGGCTCTCGGAGGCGCAGCAGGGCTTCTCTATGGTATGGCCTATCCGGTCGTGAGTGCCGCGATGGGAATCACTGTAGGATGGAAAGCATTCGTCGCTGCTGTCATTGGCGGGATAGGGAATATGCGCGGAGCCGTTCTTGGCGCCTTCATTCTAGGCACCGTGGAGGTGATGACTGTGGCCGTGCTTCCCTCCACGTACCGCGACCTGATCTCCTACTCCCTGCTTCTACTCATCTTGGTCTTCAAGCCGCACGGACTTCTGGGCAAGCCGACCATCCACAAAGCATGATTGGCATGACCCCTTGGACTAAGAACCGTTATCTTCCCCCGGTTCTCCTAGTTGTCGGACTGATCGTTACGGCGATCCTTCCCTCCACCGGAATTGTGAACGACTACCTGCAGTTCGTGATCGTCTCTATTGCGATCAATGCCATCCTCTGCGTCAGTCTGAATCTTGTGAACGGCTGGATGGGGGAGTTCTCCGTCGGGCACGCGGGTTTTATGGCACTTGGGGCCTACGCCTCGGCGATCCTGACGGTGAAGCTCTTTCCCTCAGCCCCCGCGGCCCTGATTTTTCCCGCAGCTGTTCTGATTGGTGGAACCGTTGCGGGACTGGCAGGCATTCCCGTGGGAATCCTCTCCTTCAAGACCCGGGGTGATTACCTGGCCATCATCACTCTCGCCTTCCTTATGATCGTGAAGTCTGGCCTTGAGAATATCCCCTACACCGGTGGTCCGCGAGGAATGCTAGGCATCCCTCACCTGACCACCGTTGCCTGGGCCTACTTCTGGTGCGTGGTGGCCTTCTGGGCGATCAGAAATCTGGTCTATTCCAAGTACGGACGCGGTATCGCAGCCATCCGCGAGGATGAGATAGCCGCCGAGGCGATGGGGGTCAATACCCGGGCGGCTAAGCTCGTAGCCTTCGTCACTTCTTCCTTTTTTGCGGGCGTCGCAGGAGCCCTCTTCGCCCATCAACTCCAGTTCATCAACCCCTCCTCGTTTGACATCCTCAAGTCCACCGAGATCCTCGTCATGGTCTATCTCGGCGGTGTCGCCTCGCTCGGAGGATCGCTTCTCGGAGCCGGGGTCGTGACCATCCTTACCCAATGCCTTCAGCCACTCGGCACCTGGCGTATGGTGGTGCTGCCGGCGCTGCTCGTCCTCCTGATGCTTTTCAGGCCTGCTGGGATCATGGGCTATCGCGACTGGAACTGGCTCAAGCCACGCCTCTCCCTCAAGTTGCGTTCCAAGAATGAGGATAAAGCCGAGAGAGGGAAGGAGATTGTGTCATGAGCGTCCTGCTCGAGACTCGCAGCCTAACGCGTCAGTTCGGAGGACTCCGCGCCATCGGTGATCTTTCCCTCTCGGTCAACACAGGGGAGATCCTGGGTGTGATCGGGCCGAACGGCGCCGGCAAGACAACCTTCTTCAATCTTCTCACCGGCATCTATCCCCCAAGCTCCGGGGAGATTCTGTTCAACGGGCGTTCTATCGCGGGGCTTCGCCCCTCTGAGATCGCACGACAAGGAATGGCCAGGACCTTCCAAAACATCAGGCTCTTTCGGCAACTCAGCGTTCTCGAGAATGTTAGAATTGCCTACGATGCAGGGCTTGCCTGCTCCCCGCTCGACGCGCTTATTCACACTCCTCGTGCGTTGTCTCGGGAAAGGGAGTCGATCGAGGCTTCCATGGAACTTCTGGAGATGTTCCAACTTGGATCTCATGCGGAGGATCGTGCAGGGGATCTCTCCTACGGTGCCCAGCGACGCCTCGAGATTGTCCGGGCACTCGCGCTCAAACCATCGCTCCTCCTTCTCGACGAGCCTGCGGCGGGGATGAATCCCTCCGAGGCGATGCAGTTGACCGAATTCCTCCGATGGGTGCACGGGAAATTTTCCCTCACAATAGTGCTTATCGAGCATCATATGCAGATGGTGATGGCCCTGAGTGACAGGATTGAGGTCATCGAATTCGGAGTCCGGATCGCTGGTGGTAAACCGGAGGAGGTGAAAGCCAATCCACGTGTCATCGAGGCCTATCTCGGCACCGAAGGAGAGCTGCCATGACAACGAACAACGAAGGCATCGCTCTTGAAGTGAAGGATCTGGAGGTCCGCTATGGTGGAATCCAAGCCGTACGAGGAATTTCCTTCTCGGTGAATATCGGGGAAATCGTCGCCATGATCGGCGCCAACGGAGCCGGAAAGAGCTCCACCCTGCGTGCCGTTGCGGGAGCAGTTCCCCATACCGGGATCATCAGGCTCGGAGGCGAGGTGATCCGGACAGACCACCCCGAGGAGATCGTCCGCAGAGGTCTCTCGCTGGTTCCCGAGGGAAGGGGAATCTTCGCAAATCTCTCAATCGAGGAGAATCTCCGTCTTGGAGCATGGACAAACCGCGAGGCTTACGATGAGAATCTCGCGAAGGTCTTCGGTCTCTTCCCTCGGCTCAGGGAGCGTCGCAACCAGATGGCGGGAACCCTCTCGGGCGGTGAGCAACAGATGCTGGCCGTGGGGCGTGCCCTCATGAGCCGTTCGAAGATTCTGCTACTTGATGAACCCTCCATGGGACTGGCTCCCAAGTTGGTACTGGAGATCTTTGCCATTCTTCGGGACATCAACAAGGCGGGGGTAACCCTCATGATCGTCGAGCAGAATGCCGTGATGGCACTTAGGCTTGCCCACCGCGCCTGCCTGCTTGAACTCGGTGCTATCACCCTGAAAGGGAGTGGAGCCGAGCTTCTTGAAAATCCCAAGATCCGTTCCGCTTATCTGGGGCATTGATCGAAGCTGTCAGCTTCGGCAACGGGGCTCACCTTTTCTTCAGCGGTTTTTCCAAGGCTTCGGCGCGGAGTTGAGCCATCGCATCCGTCCAATCTGTATGGGAGTTTCCATCCCAACCCATCTGGTGGCGGCGTTCAGCGATGAAGTAGGCGCGTAGGGAGATCGCCTCGTGGGAGATTTCCGGTTCGGACGCCGTACGCTTCGGTTCCAAGGTAAGCGTTGGGGCGAGCTTTTGGGTGCTTTTGCCGGTTACCCGTTTCTTGCGGACCGTTGCCTTCGGAGTCTCCCTGACAGATGCTTTGGAAGAAGTTGGCTTCTTGGAAGTAGTCTGTGAAGGGGACTTGGAAATTGTGGATGGAGACTTCTTTGTGGCCATATGTGTTACTCCTTGTAATTACAGAGTATGCCGAAACAAGGAGGCGTCGACAGATTTTTTATGCCATTTTCGTATCCTCGGGATATACCCTATCATTATGAAGGAATTCCTAATCCGCTGGCTGATCACGACTCTCGCCGTCATGGGTGCTTCTCATCTCATTCCAGGGATCTCCTACAGCTCTACGGAGACTCTTATTGGGGCAGCGTTACTTCTGGGGATTATCAACGCCTTGGTCCGCCCGGTACTTCTTCTGCTGAGCCTCCCCTTTATCATCGTTACCATGGGATTCTTCATCCTGGTAATTAATGCGCTCCTGCTGCTCTTTGTCTCGGCCGTGGTTCCTGGATTCCACGTTGAGGGCTTCTGGAGCGCTCTTTTTGCAGGAATTATCATTGGGCTTATCAGTTGGATCCTGAGCAGTTTTTTCCGGGCAAGCGATGGGCGCGTCTATCCCGTCACCCACCATCAGCAGATGAAGCAGGTTCAGGGGCGAGTTGTCTCGGAGGATTGAGGGGATGTGGAAGCGTTAAAAAGTTGAAGGGTTAAAAGGGTGCCGATCATTAATTGTCTCTTCTTATGGATCCTTTTAATTTTGTAACCGTTTAATTTCTTTAACTGTATCCATGCAGATCCCGTTTTTCGATCATACACCCGCTGCACCGAAGATTTGCGGCATTACCTCTTATGAGGATGCCCTCCGGACAATCGAGTCAGGGGCCGGAGCCTTGGGATTCAATTTCTATCCACCCTCTCCTCGCTCCATTCCCGAGGAGGCTGATCTATCTTGGATCGCAAAGCTCAAGAAAGACTATCCCGATATTGCTCTTGTGGCGGTGGTTGTGAATCCCGACGAGAGCTTACTAGCGCGCCTCCGCGAGGCCATCTGCTTCGATGCCATTCAGTTCCATGGGGATGAGACTCCTGAGTTTTGTGCTACGGAGGGAGAAAAGTTTGCTCATTGGATCAAGGCCCTGCGCGTTCGAGCCGAGTCCGATTTGAGCAGGGTGACCGATTATATGACGCCCTTCCTGCTACTTGATGCCGCTGTGCCCGGGGCCTACGGAGGGAGCGGTCACACGATCGATTGGAATCTTGCATCCGGCTTTGTGGCGAGCCATACGGAAAGGAGGGTAATTCTTGCCGGAGGTCTCAATCCCGGGAATGTGGCCGAAGCCGTGGCGACCGTTCGACCTCATGCCGTTGATGTCGCAAGCGGCGTCGAATCGACTCCGGGCGAGAAAGATTCGGTGCTGGTTCGGGAGTTAATAGCCGCGGCGATGGCGGTCTAAAAAAGGCAAATGAACTAATCTGGAACTCAAGAACTCATGAACATGAGGAGTCTCGGATTGGCAGATGATTTACAGGTCCGTGGATCGGATAATTTGGATGGGTTTTTTATAAAAATCTTGATTCGAAATCTTCTTTTCCTGATTTCCTGAGTTCCAGATTCAAAAATTCTGTGCATCATCTTCCGATGAGCAATACCTACCGCATCGCAGTATTGGCCGGAGACGGCATTGGTCCCGAAGTCATGGCAGAAGCTGCCAAGGTTCTACGTGTTGTCGAAAAGAAGTTCGGATTCACTCTTCTGGAAACCGCGATGCCTGTGGGGGGTGCTGGAATCGACCAATTAGGAAAAGCTCTTCCCGCCGAGACACTCAAGGTCTGTGAGGAAAGCGATGCGATCCTCTTTGGATCGGTCGGGGGACCCAAGTGGGAAAACCTCCCCCCCAATGAGCAGCCCGAGCGCGGTGCCCTACTGCCACTGAGGAAGCATTTTGGTCTTTTTGCAAATCTCCGTCCCTGCATCTGCCTTCCGGAGTTGGCCCATGCCTCGCCGCTGCGCCCCGAGTCCGTGGCTGGGGGAGTCGATGTCCTCTGCGTGCGCGAGCTGACTGGCGGACTCTATTTCGGCGAGCCGAAGTATCTCAAAGATACTGGTGAAAATGCGGCCGATCCCATTGCGGTAGATACGATGGTCTACAAGAAGAGCGAGATAGAGCGGATCGCTAGGGTCGCCTTTGAAGCCGCACGTGGCCGTGGTAAGAAACTGACTTCCATCGACAAGGCCAATGTCCTCCAGAACGGTATCCTCTGGCGCCGCACGGTGAACGAGATCGCCAAGGAGTATCCTGATGTGACCCTCTCCCACCTCTATGTCGATAACGCAGCAATGCAGCTCATCAAGAACCCCAAGCAGTTCGACGTGGTCCTGGCCGAGAACCTCTTCGGCGACATCCTGAGTGACGAGATGGCGATGATCGCGGGATCGCTCGGTATGCTCCCCAGCGCCAGTCTTGGTCAGTCCAAGGGGGAGTCCCGCCGTTTCGGCATGTATGAGCCGAGCGGTGGCACAGCGCCCGATATTGCCGGCAAGGGCATCGCCAATCCGATCGCCCAGATTCTGAGTGTCTCCATGCTGCTTCGCCACTCGCTTAACGAGGCGACTGCAGCGGATGCGATTGATGCTGCTGTTCGCAAGGTGATCGCTTCGGGTCTCCGCACGGGCGACATCTACTCCGAGGGAACAACCAGAGTTGGCACGGCTGAGATGGGCGATGCCATCGCGAAGGCGATTTGAAGGAGTTCTGAGAGAGGATGGCTTTAGTCGGCCGGAAACTTCTTGCCAAAGAGACCGCATGGAAGGCAGTTTTCTTCATGGCAGCGACACGCAATCCTGACGAGATTTTCTACCGGGGGGCTGACTCCTTTTTTAACGCCCATGCAGATATCGGCCTTACTTTCGATGACGTCACGCTGGCGACCCTTTATTCGGATATTCTGCCGAGCCAGACTCAGCTCGATTCCCGGCTTACCGAGGCACTGCATCTGAATATTCCTGTCGTCTCAGCCGACATGGACACAGTCACGGAATCTCGCCTCGCAATCGCCATGGCGCTGAACGGCGGTCTCGGACTCATTCATTACAATATGCCCGAGAAAGACCAGCTCTGGCATGTCAGTCGTGTGAAATACCATGTGCAGGGACTGATCCAGGATCCTATCAAGGTATCGCCCGATCAATCCATCGGGGACGTCCTCCAGCTCATCGAAGAGAAGAACTTCGGCTTCAGCACGTTTCCTGTTGTCGATGAGAGCGACAGACTCGTCGGGCTGCTCTCCGGTCATGTGGTCAAGCCGCGCTATGCTTCTAAAAAGGTCTCCGAGGCGCTAACACCGCGCAATCAGGTCCGCACTCTCTCTCGGAAGGAACTCGGGAAGGATCCCATAGCCGTAGCTGACAAGTTCTTCACCGAGCATGTAGGGATTCACAAACTGCTGGTCGTGGATGATGAGGATCGCCTCCACGGTCTGATCACGATGAGCGATGTCGAAAAGATCACCCAGGAACGCAAGGCTCAGTTCAAGCCAGCCCGCGACTCCCAGTTCCGCCTGATCTGTGGTGCGGCCGTCTCCGCAACGCGTAATGCTTTCGGGGAGCTTGATAGGGAGCGAATCCTGAATCATGTCGGGGCGCTCATCGAACGAGGCGTCGATGTTGTCGCTGTCTCCACTGCTCACGGCCATAGCAAGGGGGTGGGAGACACCGTGAAGGTGCTGCGCGATGCGTTCCCCAAACTGCCGATCATCGCTGGGAACGTCACCAGTGCGACTGGTGTCGAGTACCTTGCAGACTGCGGCGCCAATATCATCAAGATAGGGCAGGGGCCAGGATCCATCTGCACCACCCGCATCGTGGCAGGAGTCGGCATTCCGCAGATGACAGCTCTCTATGTCTGCTCGAAGGCGGCAGAAAAAAAGAAGGTATCCATTCTGGCCGACGGCGGCATCACCAAATCCGGCGACATCGTGAAGGCGCTGACTATGGCTCAGGGTGTCATCTGCGGCGGCATGTTCGCTGGCTGCACCGAGGCTCCGGGTGAAGTCGTCGAAATTGGGGGGAAACCTTACAAGCAGTACCGTGGGATGGGGAGTCTCTCTGCGATGAATGCAGGCAGTGCCGCCCGTTATGGTCATGACAAGAAGGACACCACCCGCAAGGTGGCTGCTGAGGGGGTCGAGGCGCTCAAGGAAGCTTGCGGACCTGTGGACCGTGTGCTCGCGAGTCTCATCGGCGGTATCCAGAGCGGCATGGGATATCTCGGTGCTGAGAACCTGAATCAACTCCGCGAGAAGGCCCGCTACATCCGCGTCAGTCCAGCAGGCCAGCGTGAGGCCTCCCCCCATGATGTGGTGGAGTTGAAGACCCGGAACTAAATGTCTTCTAGCCGCCGCTTCTGCGGCGGATTACCAACCAAGAATTAGTGCGAAGACCAGAGGTGCGACAATCGAGGCATCTGACTCAATGATGTGCTTGGGCGTATTGATGCCGAGCTTTCCCCAAGTGATCTTCTCATTCGGAACGGCACCGGAGTAGCTGCCGTAGCTCGTGGTAGAGTCGCTGATCTGGCAGAAATAGCCCCAGAGCGGAATCTCGGGACGCTGGAGATCCTGATGGAGCATTGGCACGACGCAGATTGGGAAATCACCGGCAATGCCGCCGCCGATCTGGAAGAATCCGATGGAGCCGTCCGGGGAGTAGGCATGCCGGCCAGTTCCCGCGCTTGTCGTGAGTGGCTTCGAGTTCTTCGTGTACCAGTCAGCGAGCGCAATCATGTACTCGATGCCAGTGCGGACGGTGTGGACATTCTTCACGTCACCGCTGATGACGTGTCCGGCAAACATATTACCTAGTGTGGAATCCTCCCAGCCCGGGACGAACATCGGGAGGTTTTTCTTGGCGGCCTCCATAAGCCAGCTGTTCTTTGGGTCGATCTGATACTCCAACTTCCCGCTCAGCAGGATGCGGTACATGAACTCGTGGGGGAAAAGGCGCTCACCCTTCTTATCGGCTGCCTCCCACTCCGCAAGGACTGCCGCCTCGATCCGGCGCATTGCCTCCATCTCGGGGATGCAGGTGTCGGTGACACGGTTCATGTGGCGCTCAAGCAGGGCCACCTCGTCGGCGCCGGTCAGATCGCGGTAGTTGGGAACGCGCTCGTAGAAATCATGGGCCACGAGATTGAAGACATCTTCTTCAAGGTTGGCACCCGTACAGCAGATAGCATGGACCTTGTCCTGGCGGATCATCTCGGCAAGTGAGAGTCCGAGTTCCGCAGTGCTCATCGCCCCGGCGATTGTCATGAACATGGAACCGCCCTTATCGAGGTGGGCTGTATAGCTGTGAGCCGCATCCTTCAGCGCGGCGGCATTGAAGTGACGGTAGTGATGCTCGATGAAGCTTGAGATGGGGCCTGAGTTGCTCATGGGCAAAACTTAAAGGGTAGGTGGGTGCAAGGCAATCAGTCTGGGTAAGAAAAAAGGCCGCACTGGTTGCCCAATGCGGCCTCTGAAATTAACAATACTACAGGAAAAATCAGTTATTTATCTTCTGCTCGACCTTGTTGGCGGCCTTGGTGACATCGCGACCTGCAGCACTGACATCCTGACCAACACCACTGACAGTGTGGCAAGAGGAGAGCGAAAGTGCAACGATAGCAAGAAGTGAGAAGGAGAGGAGGTGTTTCATAGGGCTTTAGAAATGCCAAAAAGACCGACCTCTGTCGATACGAAGAACGTTCTGTCTCTGCAAAAGTTGTGAGAGACCGTGAGGTGGAGGCGGGGGACGGAATCGAACCGTCGCATGGGGCTTTTGCAGAGCCCGGCCTTACCACTTGGCTACCCCGCCATGAACTACTTTCAGATTAAACACAAATCGGACAGGGCACAATGAGGAGCTTGATCGGTTGGTAATGGAGAGGCAGAGTAGAAGGGGTAGGGGAGCAGGAGGATGTTTTCCTTAACCGTTTGTAAACGCGAGGGCTCCTAAAGACCCTAACCGAAGCACATGACTTTCCCTGAGAAGACGAAGCGTGCCGTGCCGGGGTATTGAGAGGGAGGGATCTTCCATGAGAATTCTGGAGGCCTCTTTGCCAGCCAGAGAAATCAGGTCAGCATCCCGGTAGAGATCGGCGATTCGGAGTGGGGGAAGGCCGCTCTGTGTGGTCCCGAGAATATCACCCGAACCTCGCAGTCGCAGATCCTCCTCTGCGATGACGAATCCATCGGTGCTCTTTTCCAGAATCCGCAACCGTTCCATTGCCTCGGAATTGCCGCTTCCCTCGATTAGGACACAAGTGGAGGTGTAGGGACCGCGTCCGATGCGTCCGCGAAGCTGGTGAAGTTGAGCGAGGCCGAATCGTTCGGCATTCTCGACAAGCAGGAACGCGGCGTTGGGAATATCGACACCTACTTCGATGACCGATGTGGTCACCAAGACTTGAGTCTTTCCCGAGCGGAAATCTTCCATAACGGAAGTCTTTTCATCCTTTCCCATACGACCATGGAGCAGCGCACAGTGGTAGGGGGCAACTCGTTTCTGCCATACGGCAACTTCAGCCTCCGCGGCTTTGGCTGTGAGTTTTTCCGATTCCTCAATCAGGGGATAGACGATAAAAGCCTGACGACCTTTCTCCAGTTGCCCTCTGAGATAAGATGTGATCTCGGGGAGTTTTCCGGGGTCACGGGCTGCTGTGCGTAGCGTTCCCCTGCCAGTCGGCAATTCGTTGATGATCGAGAGATCAAGGTCACCATAAAGAGTCTGAGCGAGTGTTCTAGGAATCGGAGTGGCGGTCATCACAAGCACATCGGGGGCTGAGGATAAGGCAGCAAGGTGCGTTCGCTGGAGGACACCGAACTTGTGCTGCTCGTCGATCACGACCAATCCGGCCCCTGCCAATGTCTTGTCATCATGCAGGAGTGCATGGGTGCCGATCACAGCCGTGGGTCTTTTATCTGCAGCAGGTAAGGGGGAAGATTTGCTCTTCCTGGCCCCGGTCAGTAAGTGCACCGGGACACCGAGGGGAGTAAGCCATGCCAGGAAATTCCTGTAATGTTGCTCGGCTAGGATCTGGGTCGGTGCCATGAGAATGGCGCGATGGCCCGCCTCGAGCGCAAGTAGCATTGCTGAGGCCGCGACCACGGTCT
>Ga0194059_1000834_pt1 | contig 13676 bp, 16 predicted proteins | sample SepL6211m_MetaG_FD_163426 | JGI IMG/M metagenome (GOLD analysis project Ga0194059, IMG submission 163426) | Anoxic zone freshwater microbial communities from boreal shield lake in IISD Experimental Lakes Area, Ontario, Canada - Sep2016-L626-11m | ecosystem: Environmental > Aquatic > Freshwater >... | reverse complement strand
ACTGACGCCGGCGATCACTCGCCGTCGTCGAGAGCGTCCAGGCGCTCGCCCACCCGGGCCAGCGCCTCGTCGAGTACGTCCACCTTGTCGCTGCGGCGCTCATTGGCGGGTTGCGCGGCACCGCGGCCGCCCTCGGCCTCCACCCGGGCCGCACCCTGGCGGCGCAGCAGGCTGAAGTTCTTGTCGCGAGCGGTCCTGAGCCGGTGCTGCAGATCCTTCAACGACTTCTCATCGAGGCGCTCGAGGGCGTGCGGCGCAGCCTCGTCGATCAGGGAGGTTTCATCCTTGGACAGGTTCACGCCGTGGTTGCTCACCGTTGATTCATAGCGTGCGGCGGGCCTACCGGCAAGTGCGGCCGGTCAGTCAAACAGGTCGGGCTGCTCGCGCGTGATCCGGGCGAACAGCGGTTGGAAGCTGAACCAGCCGGCGAAGTGGCTGCCGACCTGAGTACTGGTGAGCTTGGCCATCTCCGGGTCGATGTGGATCGGTGTACCGGCGGCCTCGGCCATCAGCTGGGCGTGCGCGGTGCGCTCCATGGTGATGAACCACCAGGCTGCCTCCTCGACCGAATGCCCGACGGTGAGCAACCCGTGGTTGCGCAGGATCACCGCCTTGTTGCCGGCGAGATCGTGCGCGATGCGCTTGCCCTCCTCGATGTCGAGCACCACGCCCGAGTAGTTGTCGAACAGCGCATGGTCCTCGTAGAAGGCGCAGGCATCCTGGGTGATCGGGTCCAGTGTGCGGCCCAGGGTCGACCATGTCTTGCCGTACACCGAGTGCGCGTGTGCGGCACCGATGACGTCGGGTCGGGCGGCGTGCACCTGTGAGTGGATGGCGAACGCGGCCTGGTTCACCGGCAGATCGCCCTCGACGACGGTGCCGTCATGGCGCACCAGTAGCAGGTCGCTGACCCGGATGTGGCCGAAGTGCATGCCGAACGGGTTCACCCAGAAGTGGTCGGTGAACTCCGGGTCGCGTGCGGTGATGTGCCCGGCCACGCCCTCGTCGAAGCCGAACTTGCTGAACAGCCGGAACGCTGCGGCGAGATTCTGCTTGCGGTGCAGCCGTTCCTGCTCGGTATTGCGTTCCTGGGGCAGCAGTGCCGAGATATTGCCGCCCGCCATTTTCTGAGCCTGCTCAGCTCCGTTATCCGCCATGGCCGTCAGATTACGCCGGTCTGGGCGAGGGCACATCGATTAGAACTCGATATCACCAGTGGGTGGAGGAGGTCCCCGGACTGCCAGATGCGAGGGCAGGCGATCCGATTCACCGCAATCGCAATCGTCCGACCTGTCTCAATTCTTTCGGTGTGAGTTTCTCGTAAGTCGCAGCCAAAGTGGTAACAGGATATTCGGAAAATGACTGCTTTGCGGGACTTTTTGTGGTAAGAAAAAACTCTACGTAGCTGAACTTGCCCCCGAGACCCCGGCGGCTTCTCCCCTGCGCGCGTGGCTCATCCGGCGGGGGAACCATCGTGGTTTCAGTCAATTCTGTTCATTGGGGTGTTCGCGTTCGGATGATCGAGTCCGCTCGTCGGGCGGTGGCATCACCCGATTACCGTCAGGCCGATTATTTTCGCGACGAGTTGCATCGCCAGATCGACCTGCTTAACGAGCATGTTCTGAAATGCCATGCAAAGCTCGCCGTAAACACAAGCCGCGCACAGGTCGATCAGATTCGCCACATGCAGGCTCAACTCCGGCAGTGCGCTATCGAACGCAGTGAGCTCTTGGAAATGCTCGCCGCACTCACCCGCCGATTCCCCCTCATGACCTAATGTCCAGTCCCTGCGCCCCTCGGCACGAGGCGTGCAATGGACGTGGCGATGAACGCCCCAGGTCTTCTCACTGCCAACTTACGACCTGTCGCAAATCTTTCGTTGTGAGTTTCTGGATAGTCGTCACGTAAACCCATCGACAGCGATCTGCTTCGGCGTGTATCAGGTCAATGGGTCGAACCGGAACACCGCACACCGTCCGGCTAGAGCCTCAAACTCATCTGACCTGCCCTCGGCAACCAGACCGGCGTTCTTCATGAAGCTGATCGCAGTGGGAACCAACGTCGGAACATCCCGCAGCAGCGGGCGGGCCTCCTCGGCGGGTAACTCCACCATGAACACCTCCTCGCTTCGGCGGCCCCGGCTAAGCGTGGCGACCTCGGCGGCACGGGCATTGAGCACCCAATCCGCTCCAGGAAATCCGCCGAGCACGTAACGCTTACCCTCGACGGAGAACACGGTGATCGGCGTGGAACGCGGCTTACCGCTCTTGCGCCCCGGCACCGTCAGCACCATCGAGGCTTCGGCACCTAAGCCGAAGCCCATTACGGCCATGTAGAACTTATTCATCGGCTTGAGCCACCACGGCGGAGCAATTCGGTCTGAGTCGGCCACCATTGCAGTATTTCAGCGCTCCAGAGCCTTTGCGCATCCGGCGAGGATCGCACGGAAATTCCACGGCAGCAGACGCGAACTCACTGCCTCCATGGCTCTTCCGCCGGCGTGAACCGGATGGGAGTAGGAAATCGTCCAGTCGACGTGGGTGCGGTTGCCGGATGGGGTGAAGGTCGATGGGGTGAATGTCAGAGTGCCGCTGTGGTTGTTGAACGCGGGGGCGGCGCGGACGATCCGATAGCTGTAGCTTCGCGGCGGGTCGTAGGCGGTGATCTCCTCGCGAAACCACATCCCGGTCGCGACCACCGCCCGCACCGCCCCGACGCCGGGCGCCGCGGAGTCCTTCGCCCATCCGGTGCGCACCACCATCGGAGCGACGATCAGGTTCGCCGGGTTGGCCAGCCAGGCGAAGACCTGCTCGGGTGGCGCGGCGATCGTTCGCTCGACATGAATGGTGACCATCAGCGCGTCAACGGGTCCCCGTCCAGCACCGCGGATCCGATGACCTCTCGGAATCCCGATCGCAGGCTGTCAATCAGTGTCTCGCGATCGTCGACCGCCAAATCATCGCTGCTGACTCCCACACTCGCGATGCCCTCGTAAGTCAGCATCGTGACGTTGATCGCAGCGCCGATGGTTCCGACCAATGGGTACATCCGCTCGATCTTGGCCCCGGCAATCCACACCGGTACCGGTATCCCGGGCACATTGGAGGCGGTCAGATCCGAGGTCTGGGCGGCCGCGGAAACCAACTCCGGGGGCAGGAACCGAGTCAGCTCGGCGAAGTAGTCGGCCAGCTTCAGTGCCGGCTCGGCACGCCAGCTACGGACGGTGTTGGCCGCCGCCTCCAACACATCATCGATGACATTGCTGATCGGGATCTCGAATCGGGCGATGGTGACCGCATTGCTCTGGTCGTCGGAGGTGCGAAGCGAGATCGGCATGTTCATCCGAAGCTCGCCGACGGGCCGACCCATGGTTTCGTGATAGCGGTACATGCCGACGCTGATCGCCGCAAGGAACAGATCGTTGACTGTCCGCTCGCGCTTCTTGGCCGCCGCACGGAACTGCGCGAAATCCATGTCGATGGTGTCGAAGTGGTAGTTGATACTGCGGGACTGCATGATCGGCGACAGCGGGCCAAGCGGCAACGGGATCTTGGTGAACCGGGCCACCGACTCCGCGGTCTCGCGGACCTTGTCGATCAACTCAAGCGGGTTCTTGATGGCCGACATCGCCAGTGGCCCAATACCTTTGATGACATCCTCGGCGGTCTTGGCCACCCACCCTGCATTGTTTCGGATGACCGCCTGCATGAAGCCCTTGGTGTCGAGTTCGACCGGCTCGGGTGCTGCCGGCATCGGGCCGAGATCGCTGCCCTCCGGGGTGAAGTCGAACAGCGCCAGGCCGAGTTGCACGGTTCCCTGGCCGTCGGCGATGGCGTGATGCAACTTCATGATGAGTGCGGCCTTGCCGCCCGGCAGACCTTCCACCACGGTCACCCGCCACAGCGGACGCTCCCTATCGAAGTCGGTCATGGATTGCCGGCGGGCCTCGGTGAGCACGTCGTCCCAGCTCGCCTCGGGCATGCTGAAGCGACGCATGTGATAGCCCAGGTCGAAGTCCGGATCGACGACCACGCGCGGGGTCTGAAGGTTGAGCGGTCCCTCAACCACTTTCGAGCGCAACACCGGAGCGACGCGGGTCGCTCGTTCGAATCGGTCGCACAGCACGTCCCAGTCCGGCGTCTTCTCCAGCACCAGCAGACCGATGATGGTCGACCGCATGACCGGGTCGTCGGTGGCCATCCGCCAGGTTGCGAAATCCCAGCCGCCCAGCCGTCTGGCACCGGTGATCGTTTCCGAGCCGCGAAGCTTCTTGGTGGGGGTCTTCTTCGCGACCTTCTTAGCGGGGGCCTTGGCAGCCGGTGCCTTCTTGGCGGGCGCCTTCTTGGCTGGTGCCTTCTTCGCCGGAGCCTTCTTGGCGGGTGCTTTTTTCGCGGGTGCCTTCAGCGCCTTCTTGGCCGGTGCCTTCTTCTTCGGGCTGTCCATAGGGGAATCCTGTCACCCTCCGCCGTGCGGATGGGTGCAGATCGCTACTTCCGGCGGCCGGCGCGGGCGGCGAATCCGTCCAGCGCAGCGAGCACTTCGGGTGCTCGCCAGGCGCGGTTGCGGGTGCGGTCGGTGAACTCGACAATGATCCCGGCTTCGGTCAACGGATCGACGTATCTTCGCGCGTTTCCGGTCGGGATGCCCAGCTCGCGCAGCAGCAATCGCGCGTTGACGACCGGGCATCGGATCAACAGATCGGCGACGCGATGCACTGCGGAGTCCCGGCGGGCCGCGATCTGTGAGTTCCATCCTTCGCGTATTGACCGTAGATCGAACACCAGATGACGGCCGTTGATAACCGCTGCCATCGAGGCCGAGGCAAGTTCCTCGATGATCGGGATTGGGTTGCCGTCCCGGTAGGAGGTCAATGCGTCGAAGTATCCGGCAGTGTCAATGAGCAGTCCCGCCGAGACTGGCACGGTGATGTGACGGGTTAGGCGCTTGTTGCGCAGCATCGCTTGAATCAGCGCCCGGCCGGTACGCCCATTTCCGTCCGTGAAGGGGTGGATGGTTTCGAACTGCGCATGCGCGATTGCGATCTGGCATAGCGGCGGCACATCCCCTCGACGCGCGAAGGTCAGCAGATCGTCAATGGCGCCGGGAATCCGGGCGTGATGTGGAGCAATGAAGTCGGCCCCACGGGGACCGAAGGTGCCTCCGCCGACCCATACCTGTTCAGTGCGCCACCTTCCCGCCATCTTCGGATCGGTGGCCTGCATCAGTGCCGCATGCATCGAGGTGATCGCGTTCGCGTCTATCTGATCCGCCAATGTGATGGCAGCTTTCATCGCGTCGGTATTGCGCACGATCGCTGCCGCGTTGCGACGACTGGTGTCGCCGAGTAGCTCTGCTTCGGCTATTGCGCGTGCCGAGGCGGTCAGATTCTCGATGTTGGAACTGGCAGCCGACTCTGACCGCAGCAGGACGGAGTAGAACGGTGCGATCTCGTTGCCGAGTTCGGCGTCGAAACGGGCTACTTCGTGGCTGGCCTCTTCGGCATCGGTGAGTATTCGTGCGGGCATCGCGATGTCCAAATCCGCGATGACAGCCGGTATGGCTGCTTGGTAGTCACCCGCCTGCCGCTGAGCGGCGCGCAGATCGGCCAACCCGTACCCGGCCTCCACAGGAGTCGACCAGGTGAGGGTTTCGTATCCGACAGCGGTGCTGCCTGATGACGGCATCCCGCCACGATAGCATCACTTAACTTATTATCTGATGCTATGAGCTGGCCCAAGCATCACTTCCGATGCCGGTCGCACCCTGCCCGCGGTCGTGGCGGCGTTACGGGCGCAATGGCCCGCCGGGTGGATGCGGGGTCAATAATGACCGGGTGAGCATCGACGGGGCGCGACCGCCGGGCGGCAGTCCGAGCCGTTCCGATCTCGGCCGGTGGCGCCGGCATCTGGCCAATGAGCGTGCGGAGGCGGCCGTCTACCGCGATCTGGCCCAGCGCTACGACGGCGAGGAGCGCGAGATTCTGCTGGCGATCGCCACCTCGGAGGAGCGCCATGAACAGCATTGGCTGGCACTGCTCGGCGATCAGGTCGGCCCACCTCGTCGCGCCGACGTGGGCACCCGGATTCTGGCGTTCCTGGCGCGCCACTTCGGGTCGGTGTTCGTCCTGGCACTGGTGCAGCGGTTCGAGGCCCGCGCGAGTTACGAGGGCGACGTCGACGCGACGGCGACGATGGCCGCCGACGAACAGATTCACGAAGAGGTCATCCGTGCGCTCGCCGGCCGGGGCCGAGACCGGCTGTCGGGGAGTTTCCGGGCCGCGGTGTTCGGGGCCAACGACGGTCTGGTGAGCAACCTGGCGTTGATCCTGGGCGTCGGTGCCAGCGGGGTCGCGTCGCATACCGTGTTGGTGACCGGGTTGGCCGGCCTGCTTGCGGGCGCGCTGTCGATGGGGGCCGGCGAATACGTGTCGGTCAGTTCGCAACGGGAACTGCTGGAAGCGTCAACTCCGAGTCCGAACGTCGGCACCGCCCTGACCGAGCTGGACGTGGACGCCAACGAACTCGAACTGGTCTACCGCGCCCGCGGGATGAGCGCGGACGAGGCCAAGGCGCATGCCGCCACCGTGCTGCGCAACCACGCCGACGGCACACAGCAGCCTGCCGTGCCGGATGCCGACCAGCACGAGGCCATCGGCACGGGTTTCAAGGCCGCCGTCGCCAGCTTCCTGTTCTTCGCGGTCGGCGCGATCATTCCCGTGCTGCCGTACATCTTCGGCCTGGGCGGCGCGACGGCCGCGCTGATCGCCGCCGTGCTGGTCGGCATCGCACTGCTGGGAACCGGGGTGATCGTCGGTCTGCTGTCCGGTGCGCCGCCGATGCGACGGGCGTTGCGGCAGTTGATGATCGGCTATGGCGCCGCGGGTATCACCTATGTGTTGGGACTGCTTGTCGGCGGTGGAGTGGGCTAGGTTGCCAACCCGGCGTCTATCGGTATGTCAACACGGGTCCCGCTCAGTCCCGCAGTGCAGATCCAGCGCGGTGAACGCATCCGGGCTGATCGCCGCCGGCCCGACGAAGGGGAAGTCCAGAATGAGCGTGGTGTAGCAGATAAGGGCGATCATCGCGGTGAGCATCAGGGTCATCACTGTGTGAATCGGATAGCTACGCGCCCCGAACAGGTAGCAGAACGTCACAAGAATGAACGCGCCGGCGACGAGAACCAGCCAGACGATGCCGGGCAGACTGCTGACGGCGTCCTCGAATCGGGTGGCGCGCAGATTTTTGATCTCGTCGAGTTTTTTAACTGACTCGCCGAAGAACGTTCCCTCCGTGGGTGTGGAAATCTGGTGGCCCGCGTAGGCGTCTGAAATTCGTCGAAGGACAGGCTCGATCCGCGGGTTCCCCTCGCCCCGCGCAAGATCGGGCCATTCTTTTGTGACGATCACATCGCGGTACTCCGCCCACAGTTGTCGAATCTCGCTTCTGAACGGCTCGGGAAACGCCGTCGCGTTGGCGTAGAGGGTTTGAACGTCGCGCGCCTCCTGGACGATGTTGGCGGAGGTCCGCTCGTAGTAGCCCCAGGTGTTGGAGGCGACCAACGCCAGGAACACTCCGTAGACGGTTCCGAGAACGCTGAGAACCGGGCCCGAGATGTCGTGGTGCTGGCGCAGGAAATCCTGACGAACGAACTTGCGCACCAGCAGAAGTCCGATTCCGGCCACCACGACCGGTAACAGCAGGCCGACCAGCGCCTGCTGGGCCGGGGTGAGGTGGAAGGCGAACCACTGCTCCAAACTGGACCCGTTTCTCGAAATTGGAATCCGAGCAATGCCCGCGGGGCCCAAAGGCCGCGGCACCGTGACGCTCACGGACAGGTACTGAGGCACCGGCGACATGGCCACAGGCTACCGGCGTTACGGTCCAGATCTGCCGAGGCGTTGCCGATTCTTCGCCGTCGGCGCGATCACGCCAGTGCTGCTATACCTCTTCGGCCTGAACGGCGCGACGGCCGCTCTGACTGCCGCCGTGCTGGTCGGCATCGCACTGCTGGGCACCGGGGTGATCGTCGGTTTGCTGTCTGGTGCGCCGCCGATGCGACGTGCGTTGCGGCAGTTGATGATCGGCTATGGCGCCGCGGGTATCACCTATGTGTTGGGTCTGCTTGTCGGTGGTGGAGTGGGTTAGGTCGCCAACTCGACGTTGCCTTCGTCGAACTCGGCGATGATCCTCAGAGTGCCCCCCAGGGCGGCGATATAGGACCGTAGTGTGTCGAGTTCGGTGTGGGACAGATCGCCGCTCTCCAGCTTTGATACCCAGGCCTGCGATACACCCATGAGCGCGGCGACGTCAGCCTGTCGCGGATGCCCGTGGGCTTTGCGTAGTTCGGTGAGTCGGTGAGCCCGGATTGCTTGATGCATCTCTTTCCGTGCCGTTTCGGCGCGCTCAGGATCCAGGCGGCCCTGCGCCACCGCATCCGCGCGAATGTCACGCCAGTTGCGTGCCATCGTCATGCACCTCCATGTTCAGTCGCCAGCCAGTCCGCGTACCGCTGCTCGGCGATCGGGATGTTCCTGTCGTACCAGTCCTTCCAAGCGCCGGCCTTATCGCCACCAAGCAAAAGAATCGCCTGCCGATTTGGATCGAAAATGAACAGGATTCTGATGCTCGTGCCTGCGGGCCTGAGTTCCTTCAGGCTATGAAATTTCGATCCGGCTACCTTGTCCACCATCGGTCTGCCAAGTGTCGGCCCCTCAGACTCCAGTAGGTCGATAGCGCCCGTTACTGCGGCAATTGCTCCTTCATCAAGCGTGAGGTACCAGGTCTCGACCGGTTCCAGTAGCAGTACTTCCCAAACCATCGTAATATAACTTCAGGGTTATATACAAGAGTTCTCAGGCATCACACCTCGTCGTTCTAGCAGCGCGTCCCGACAACTAGTGGCGCTCGTAGCCCTACAGCATCTGCTCGGACTTCGGCACCTTCGGCATCTCGGTGGTGATGCGCTGCATGGTGGACAGGAACATGTAGAACTCGGGGTAGACGATCGGCTTGCCGCTATTGAGAACGGCCACTGAGATCCCGCGTTCGGGGTCGGCCCAGGCGAGGGTATTGATGAACCCGAGATGGCCGAAGGCGTGCTGGGTGTCCAGGCCGAAAAGGCTCACCATCCGCGCCCCCAGCATCAGGCCGTGAGAGAACCGCGTCGGGTATCCCAGTGACAGGTCGACCTCGAGGTGCGAACGCTCGATGAGCGCCTCGCGGATAGTCTCGGTCTCGATCACCCGGACGCCGTCGAGTTCGCCGCCGCAGCGCATGATCTCAAAGAATCGCGACATCTCCCACGCGGTGGTCACCGTGCTGGCCGCTGGCACGATACCGGTGAGGAAACGCGGATCGTTGGTGAGCGTGACGAGGCCGTCGACGTCGATACCCAGCGCCCGGGTGAGAAGTTTGGATAGCAGCGGAGCCGTCGGCGGGCCGGTGACGTAGTTGAGTGCGACCTTGTCGACATCCTCGGCCGCGACGCCGTAGTTAGTCCAGCGGAACCCCAGCGGATCGAGGAATTCCTCGGCCAGCACCGTGCGGATGTCCTTGCCGGTGGCGGCGTGCACGACCTCGCCGAGGATGAATCCACCCGAGACCGCGTGATAGGCCAGATAACGGCCGGCTTTGGCGAACGGTTTTGCGTTGACTAGGACGTCGGTCATGTACTGGCGGTCGCGGAGATTATCGAGATCCAGTGCGCTGCGGGGCAGGTTCGGCACTGCGGCGCGGTGGTCCAGCACGTGGCCGACGGTGATGTCCTGCTTGCCGTTCTTCTCGTAGCCGGGAATGTAGTCGGCGATGGGATCGTCGATACCCAGCACGCCGCGCTCGATGAGTTTGTGCACCACGAAGGCGGTAACGGCTTTCGAGGTGGAGTAGACGCAAAACGGGGTGTCGACGGTCGCGCGGACGCGTTCGGTGTCCCGGCCGTCATGCGGGCCGTTGCCGCGGGCATGCCCGATGGCCCGGTTGAGGATCACCGCGCCGTTGCGTCGAACACACACCTGCATAGCGGGGTGTACTCCGCTGCGATACCAATCGCGGACTGATCGCCACATCGCCTCGACCCGGCGGGTGCTGACCCCGCCGGCCTCGGGTGGATCCTCCGGGCCGACGTCGGTCACCGAATCAAGATCGCGGGCGACGTGGATCCGGCGCAGCGGGTCGGGTAGCCCGAGCGGTGGGCGCGGGACCTGGGGCAGTTTAGGGGCCATCGCCGAATCGTATGCCCGTTGACGATTTTGCGCGGGGTTCGCAGAAAATAGATGCCCTGGGTTAGTGCGCTTGTCGTACTTGGTAGGTAGAATTGAGGTATCAATCGCGGCTGTTTCGCAACGGTCGTTCATCGCAGTATCGGGGGCTCGTCACAAGCTGCCGGGGGCATCACCCCCGGACTTCGTCGTGGCCTTCGCCTGCTCAAAAGAAGGGTGAGATATGACCGACTCGAAGAAGACTTTGATCGCGGCGCTGCTTGACCGCTCGGGCTCGATGGAGACGTGCAAGGAGGCCACTGAGGACGGCTGGCGCGAGCTTATCAACGAGCAGCGCTCGCACCCCGAGTACTGCGAGGTGACGCTGGCCCAGTTCGACACCGAGTACGAGGTGCTCTACCCGCCCACCGTCATCGCGGCGGTGCCGGAGTTCGTCGTGGTGCCCCGCGGGAGGACCGCACTGCTCGACTCGGCCGGGGTGTTCATCACCGAGGTGGGCGAACGGCTCGCCGCACTGCCCTCCGATCAGCGGCCCGGCCAGGTGATCTGCCTGATCATGACCGACGGTATGGAGAACGCCAGCCGCCGGTGGACCTGGGAGGCGGTCAAGAAGCTGATCACCGAGCAGCGTGAGGTCTACGGCTGGGAGTTCATCTTCCTGGGCGCCGACATCGACGCGGTCGAGATCGGGCAGCGGATGGGTATGGACCCGCGCTACGCCATGACCTACGACAAGAGGTCCTATGACGCCAACCACGCGGCCTACCGGTTGACGTCAGCCGCTATGACCGATATCAAGCGCGGCCTCCTCGCCCGCGAGGGCTTCACCGCGCTTCAACGCGCCGAAGCGATGGGTGAGGCATCGGGTGAGGCGCCGAAGAGGAAGCGCAAGCGGGGCGCCTAGCCCGTGGGCGAACGTCGGCGTGCTGTCGCTGATCAATGGCGGCAGCACGCCGACGTCCGCTGTCCAGTTCCGCAACTACACAGGATCGGGGGATTTGCAATGGGTGTATCTGTTTCAGGTGTATCGAATTTTCGCGCCGCCATGCTCGGCGTCGCCTACGGCGATTCGTGGGGGTATCCCAACGAACGGCACAGCTATGGCCGGCTGACGCTGATGGACATGCGGGGTCCGGAACTTCCCGAACGGCTGATCGTCTCCGATGACACCCAGATGACCCTGTATCTCGCCCAGGCTGTCGATGGTGCGGCCGGCAAGAGTGCGGGGGAGTTGCAGTCGGCGATCCTGGCCGGCTGGCTGGGGTGGCTGCATGACCCGGATATGCGCGGATACGGCCGCACGACCATGAAAGCGCTGCGCGCTCTGCACTTCGGTGAGCCCTGGTATCGGGCCACCGTGGTCGACAGCGACGCCTGTGGCGCGGTCATGCGCGTCTCGCCGTGCGGTTTCCTTCCGGACGGGTTGTGGCAGCCGGTGTCGGCGTGGCAGGCCGCGACCACCCACGGCGGCCCGGCGGCCATCGCCTCGGCACTACTGGCCGCCGCGGTGTTGCGCCGGATCATCATCGCGTCCGATCCGCACGCGTTGGTGAGCGACGGACTGCTGAGCCATGCGATCGAACTCAGCCACGACGACGCCATGATGAGCACTGCGGCGCCGTGGCTGATCGACCATCCACGCGCCGGAAACCTCGATGCCGCAACCGATCTCATCCGAAACGGGATGGTGACGGTGCGCGAGGCGGTGCAGCAGGCCCGGGATGTGACACCGAAGTTCCTCGACGATCCCTGGTTCGCAGATCCGTCGCTTCCGCGCTACGGCGGCGAGGGATGGCGCTCACCTCAGGCGCTGGCGTGCGCGCTGCTGTGTGTCGACATGCTTCCCGGTGAGCCTGTCGAGGCGCTTCGCCGGGCGGTGACCACCGGTGGAGACAGCGATACCCTCGGTGCCATTGCCGGATTCTTCCTCGGCAGCGTGCACGGCAACGTGTGGCCGCAGCACTGGCTGACCAGATTGGAGCCCCGCTTCGCCGCCTGGACCACCGAGGCGGGGGCGTATGTCTTCGACTGAGCACTGGCCGTTGGAGAAGATCGAGCGGAACCTGGCGCGTCCGTCGCGGGGGCGGCGATGCGTGCTGCTGACCACCGGCGCGCTCAACCCGATTCATCTCGGGCACGTCGCGATGTTCGACCGCGCTCGAGGCGGCCTGGAGTCTGAGCATGGGTTCGACGTGGCCGGCGGATTCCTTTCGCCATCGCACGACGCCTATCTGTCCGGCAAGTACGGCGATTCGGCGTTCTTCCCCGCGCGCCAACGGCTGGCCATGTGCGTCGCCGCGACGAAGGACCACCCGGTGCTGGCGGTGACGTCCTGGGAGAGTTCGGCCTCGGGTCGGTGGCCGGACTTCCCAGAGGTCACGGCCACGCTCGAAGATGTTCTTGCCGAGCGGTTTCCCAACGAGGACATCGTCGTCATGTATCTGTGCGGTCAGGACCACTTCTGCCATGCGGCGGCGAGCCGACTTCCGACGATCGCGGTGGTCTCCCGCGCCGGTATGTCCGAGCAGACCGACGCGGCCCACGGCATCTACGCCATGCCCGCCGACGATTCGTTCAGTCAGTTGAGCGCGACGCGGGTTCGAGAAGCTCTGGCGAACGAGGACATGCAGACGCTGGAGGACTGTGTGCATCCCGACGTTGTGGCACTGCTGCGCGAATCGCACGCACCCGGATCCGCGCACCCCGGTGTGGCTCGAGGATGACGCCGCGTACGCGCTGATGTTCCCCGCGTGTTGTCGTGGTCTCCAGCTCCACGCGGCGCAGCACCTCGCGCAGGATCACTCTCATCTCAGAGAGTGCGAAGTTGGCGCCGAGGCACCGTCGGTTCCCGCCCCCGAACGGCAGCCAGGTGGTCGGGCTCACGGTTGCCGATCGTGGGCCGCCGGCCAGCATCCGATCCGGGTCGAACCGGTCCGGGTTCTCGTACTGTGCGGCACTGGCATGGACCAGGCCGATCCCGGGTGCGACCATCACACCCGCGGGTAGCCGGTAGCCGGCGAGTTCGACGGGGGCGGTGAGCGTTCGGCCGACATCGAACACGACGGGTCGGATGCGCAGGGTTTCCTTGCCGATCGCATCAAGGTAGTCGTCGCCGGCCGGGTCTCCGGTCGCACTGGCCTCGGCCGCCGTCACGGCCTCGGCCAAGATCGCAGGATGCCGACTCAGTCGCTCCAGTGCCCAGGACAGCGCGGTGGCGGTGGTGTCGTGGCCGGCTGCGAGCAGTGTCATCAGCTGATCGCGCAACTCGCGATCGCTCATCTGCCGCCCATCGTCGTCGGCGGCGCGGACCAACATGGCCAGCGCGTCAGTCCGGTCAGCCAGGGCCGGGTCGGCGCGACGATCGGCGATCTCGGCGTACAGCAGCCGGTCTGCCTCATCGAGGCGGCGGCGGACGTGCCGCCAGCCACGACGCTGTTGCAGTGCCGGGTTGTAGGTGGCC
>Ga0194059_1000833_pt1 | contig 13680 bp, 10 predicted proteins | sample SepL6211m_MetaG_FD_163426 | JGI IMG/M metagenome (GOLD analysis project Ga0194059, IMG submission 163426) | Anoxic zone freshwater microbial communities from boreal shield lake in IISD Experimental Lakes Area, Ontario, Canada - Sep2016-L626-11m | ecosystem: Environmental > Aquatic > Freshwater >... | reverse complement strand
GAGGGTGGCCAGGGCGATACGAACGCGCTGCAGTTTCACCAGCTTGGACTCGGCGACCCAGTCCCGGTCTCTGCGATCCATGGCTCTGGCAGTGGTGATCTCTTGGATCTGATCGTGGAGGGACTCGGCGAGTTGCCGGACGCTGCGCGGATGGAGCGCGTCGCCGACGAGATCGGCGTGGCTGTGCTCGGTCGCCCGAACGTCGGCAAGTCGTCGCTGTTCAACGCCCTGATCGGCCAGCCGCGCGTGATCGTCTCGGATATTCCAGGCACCACACGCGACGCGATCGATACGCGCCTCGTGCGTGGCGAAACCGCCTTTCGACTTGTCGATACGGCCGGTATGCGACGAAAGCGTCACCTACGTCAGGACGTTGAGTACTGGAGCGAGAAGCGCGCGCTGACTGCCGCCGAGCATGCCGACATCGCACTCGTGTTGATCGACGGCGAAGAGGGCTTCGTCGACCATGATCTTGATGTGGCGGACGCCGCCCGTAAGGCTGGTTGTGCCACGCTCGTCGTCGTCTCGAAATGGGATGCGACCGAGATCGACCTCGACGACCTACGCCTACGGATCGAGCGCAAACTCCGCCAGCGACCACAGATCGTGACGACCTCTGCCATCACTGGGCGCGGTCTTGATCGCCTGCTCGATCGCATCGAGGAGCTCTACGCCGCCTATACGAGCCGAATGCCCACGCCGGCCGTCAATCGCGTCCTGCAGGATGCTGTTGCGGCGCGTCAGCCACCACTGGTTCATGGACGACGACTCAAGCTGATCTACGGAGCACAGGTCCAGACGCGACCGCCGCGGTTTCGTATCACGGTCAACGACCGCAAGCTGATCACGCGGGACTACGCGTACTTTCTCGAGAACCGACTGCGCGAGGCAGCCGGTCTTGAGGGATGCCCGGTCGTGGTCGACATGGTCGCGCGCAGCTAGATGTCACGAAGGTGTCATGTCACGAAGGGGTCAGACCCTTATGTGACATCAGACGACCTTTGGTCGTACCTGATGTCACATAAGGGTCTGACCCCTTCGTGACATGACACCTTCGCGACACCCGGCGTCACGCCCCGCGCGTGTTCCAGCGCAGAACGACCGGTGTCTCGCGTTCCCACCCGAGCAGCGAGACGGTGGCGGTGTCAAGGCGAAAGAAGCGACCAGCATTCGGATCGAGTCCGAGCCAGCGCGCGGCCAGCACGCGTAGGACGTGGCCGTGGGCGACCACGAGCGTCGTGCCCTCGGTAGCGCGCGCCGTGGCGATCACCCGATCCACGCGGGCAGCGACGTCAGCGGCGGTCTCGCCGTTCGGGCAGGGCTGTGACCAAACGGTCCAGTTCGGCACGGTCTCGCGGATCTCGACCGTCGTAATGCCCTCGTAGATCCCGTAGTCCCATTCCATCAGGTCGGGATCAATCGTCGCGGGCTGACTGAGGTTGAGCAGCTCACAGGTATCGCGTGCTCGCGTCAGCGGACTCGTGCGCACGTGGTCGATCTCGAGTGCCTGAACAAGTGGGGCAGCTGCACGCGCCTCCTCGCGACCCTGATCGGTCAGAGGGATGTCGGTGCGTCCCGTGTGACGCCCGTTCAGACTCCATTCGGTCTGTCCGTGACGAACGAGGGCAATCTGCGAGTCGCGGGTCATGGCGCGGATACTGGCACATCAGGACCCGGATTACATTCAGCGCCGCGGCAGCAAGGAATCGTGGATAACGGTGGGTATACTCAGATGACCGCTCAGAGACGTGGTTCGTTGAGTCACGTCGCTGCTCGAATTGCTCTGTGGAGACGCCAACGCCACCACCCGACGACGCCGTCGAATCTGTGACGCCTGAAGATCCGGCGATTGCGGCGCCCGCTATGGGAGAGACAGATGCTGCTGTCTTAGCGGCGAATGCGGCGAAGGCGGCTGTGGCACTGCCGGCCAAGCCCGTGATGAACGTTCATCGTGCGGATAGCGCGCCGCCACCGCCCACTGAGCCACCGGTTACGGCAGCCGGCCGGAATGGTGGCGGCACACTCGGTCCGATGAAGGTCTACAGCACCGATTCCAAACGTCCTCGTCGTCGCTGGCCTAAGGTCGTAGGAATTGTCGCCGGGGTGCTGCTCGTGCTTGCGCTTGCCGGTGGTGGTTATGCGTACTGGTATCTGCAAGACACGCTGACGGCGATTACGCAGACGTCGGACAAGGAGCAGCAGGTGGCGCAGGAAGGTCTTGCTGTTGCGCTTCCGAACCAACCGATTACAGCGCTCGTGATCGGTGAGGACCGCCGGCCCGGAGAGGGCCCTGGTCGCTCCGACACGATGATGATGGTGCGGATCGATCCCCGTACGAAGTCGATCGCGATGATGTCATTCCCACGCGACCTCGTCGTCAACGTACCCGGGTACGGTCGCCGGCCGATCAACGAGGCCTACGAGCTCGGGCAGGAACCGTTGGCGCTGGCCACGGTCAAAGAGCTGACCGGCCTGCAGATCAACTATCTCGTGCCCCTCGACTTTAGGGCGTTTCAACGGATCGTCGGCACGTTCGGTGGCGTCTGGCTGCCGGTCGATCGTCGCTACTACAACAACAACGATGGGACAGCGGCCCACGACTACATGTCGATCAATATCCAGCCCGGATATCAGCTCGTCAATGGGGTCAACTCGTTGGCGTTCGCCCGCTATCGTCACACCGACTCCGACCTGATCCGGATGGCACGCCAGCAGACGTTCGTCCGCGAATTTAAGAAGCGTGTCGACCGTTGGGGCTTAGCGACGCGCCTGATCGAATTGATTTCGATCATGCGGGATAACCTCAAGGTGCTCGGTTCGAATAAGCAACCCATCGATGCGCGAACCCTGCTCGACTACGGCCGTCTGATCGCGAGCATTCCTCGTGGCAATACGTTTCAGGTACGACTCGACGACATCTCGAGTTCAACCACGAACCCCGGCAAGCTCGAGGCCTCGCCGCAGGCCGTGCAGACAGCGGTCAATAAATTTCTCAATCCCGATATGCAGTCGGGTCAGGCAATCGCGAGCCGCGATATTGGCAAGGACGCCAAGGCCAAGGTCGTCAAGCCCACGTTTGATCCAGCGAAGATCGGTGTTGAGGTTCGTAACGGCAACGGCACACCGGCTGCAGCGGCCGATGCCTCCTGGCAACTTGTCGAGAGTGGCTGGAAGCTCGCCCATAGTGCTGGCGACTCGCTCGTTGAGTATCTCCACACCACCGTGTACTACGACGGCTCCGTGACCGGCGCCAAGGATGCAGCAACAGCGATTGGCGATGCCTTCGGGAGTGATTCCGAGGTCAAGTCGCTCAATGCCGCTTCGATTGCCGAGATGCAGCAGAACGGTATTCACATCAAGGAGCCTGTTGTCGTCGTAATCGGGAAGACGTACACGGGCGATCTCGCGCCACCGAAGGTGGCTGTGCTGCCAGCGAAGGAAGAGGCACAGATCAATCGCGATCCGACCCGCGATATCCAGATGTGGCGCGATGCGCAGCGCAAGGCGGGGATTCCGCTGATGATGCCGACCGTCATCTACGCCGGTGCTCAGACACGAGACCCGTTGTTCTCGAGCCAACCACCGGCGCGCGTCTACAAGACCGATGGGCACAAAGCGGTCTACGTGACGTACTCAGCCGACTCCTACGATCAGGTCTTCGGCGTTCAGGCGATCCAATGGGATGCGCCACCCATTCTCGATGGCCCGACGGCTACACGTGTCTACAAGGGGCGGACGCTGCTGCTTTACTTCAACGGTGCTTCGCTGCAACGTGTCGGGTGGAAGCAAAATGGCATCAGCTACTGGTTGGAGAACTCGTTGACTGGGCGTATTCCGAATTCCGCGATGATTGCGATGGCGAAGAGTTTTAAACCGGTGACGCGGTGAGCACACGCGAGACCGTCGGCGTGATCGGCGTCGGCTACGTCGGGCTCGTCACGGCAGCCTGTCTAGCTGAGCTTGGTCATCACGTCGTCTGCCGCGATATCGCGCCCGAGCGTGTTGCCATGTTGCAGCGCGGCGAAGTACCGATCCACGAGCCCGGCGTGCCCGAACTGCTGCAACGCAACGCTGAGCGCCTGACCTTTACGCTCGACATGGAGGACGTGTTTCGAGACGCACGGATTGCGATCATCTGTGTCGACACCCCGCCGACCGCCTCCGGAGACGCCGACCTTTCGCGCGTCGAGGCCGTAATTGATGCGCTGCCAGCGAGTGCCGAGGGCGCCGTCCTGGTGATGAAGTCAACCGTGCCGGTTGGAACCGGCAATCGTGTGCGCTCCGAGCTCGATGCGCGGGGTCGCGAAGACGTTGGCTACGTCTCGAACCCCGAGTTTCTGCGCGAGGGTTCTGCAGTCGCCGATTTTCGTCAACCTGATCGCGTTGTGGTCGGCGGTGACCGGCCCGACGATGTCGAACGTGTGGCACGGCTCTACCAGGACCTCAACGCACCAATCCTCACGACGGACACGGCCTCGGCCGAGATGATCAAGCTCGCTTCGAACGCGTTTTTGGCGACCAAGATTTCGTTTGTCAACGAGATCGCTAACGTCTGTGAGCGCGTCGGCGCAGACGTTGAGGAGGTCGCGCGTGGGATGGGGATGGACTCGCGCATTGGCCAGAGCTTCCTACGACCGGGTATTGGCTATGGCGGTAGCTGCTTCCCGAAGGACGTCACTGCTCTCAAGCAGCTAGCGGGTAACACGGGCTATTCGTTTCAATTGTTGGCCAGCGTGATTGAGGTCAACGAACTGCAAAAGCGTCGAGTGATCGGCAAACTCCAAGATCGGCTTGGCTCGTTGCGTGAGTGCCGGATCTGCCTGCTCGGCCTGGCCTTCAAGCCGCACACCGACGACATGCGCGAGGCTTCGAGCATCGTGCTTGCCTCGCGTCTGATCGCCGAGGGTGCCAGCGTCGTTGCCTTCGATCCCGTTGCTGCCGAACGGGCGCGCGGCGTGTTGCCCGCGTCTGTCGAGATCGCGGATTCGATGCTGGCCGCAGTCACGAACGCGGACGCTGTGGTGATCGTGACGGAGTGGCCCGAATTTCGAGCGGTGCTGTCTCCCGAGGTCCACGCTGCGATGCGCGGGACCCTGATCGTCGACGGTCGCAATCTGCTCGATCCCAACGAGGCCGTTGCTGGTGGCTTCACGTATGTGCCGATTGGTCGTGCGGAGCGCGACCCGGAGCGCGAGCTGCACCAGGCGTGATTGCGGTCGTGCTGGTTGGGGGCGAGGGGACACGTCTGCGTCCTCTGACGCTTGACGAACCGAAGCCCGTCTTGCCGATCGGTGGCATTCCGTTTCTTTCACTTTTGCTCGATCGTCTCGCCGCCGCTGGCGTCACCCGCGTGGTCTTCTCGTGCGGCTATCTCCCCGAGCGCCTCCGAGCTGGCATCGGGACGCCACCACCGGGCGTCCAAGTGGAGGTCGTCGTTGAGGACGAACCGCTCGGGACTGCTGGTGCAATTCGTTTTGCGGCCGCTGGTCGTGTTGATGGACCGTTCTTGGCCCTCAACGGCGACGTCTTGGGCGATGCCGATTTTAGTGCCCTCGTACGTGCTCACGCGGATGCTGGTGCGACGGCGGCGATTGGGCTCACGCCGGTCGACGACCCAACACGGTTTGGCGTCGTGGTCTGTGACGAGTCGGGCAATGTCGAGCGCTTCGTCGAGAAGCCGCCGAATGCGGATGGGCTCGGCCCGGCGCCTTGGTGGGTCAATGCGGGCGCGTACGTGCTCGATCCATCTGTACTCGATCTGATCCCGGCGGATCAGATGGTGTCGATCGAGCGCGAGGTCTTTCCGCTGCTCGTTGGCAAGGGTCTGATCGCCTGTCAGGCCGAGGGGTATTGGCGCGACATTGGCACGCTCGAGAGTTATCTGGCCGCGAATGCTGATGCAATTGGCGGGCAGCTTCACACCCGTATTGGCGGCTCGCCGACCGCGCTTTTGGTCGACCCGACAGCGTCGGTCGCAACCGATGCCCAACTCATCGCACCCGTACTGATTGGTGCCGGCGCCGAGGTTGCAGCGGGTGCGACGATTGGACCCGATGCCGTAATCGGTGCGGGCAGTCGCATCGGTCCGGGCAGCATCGTGCGGAGTGCCGTCGTGCTTGACGCAGTTGAGATTGGAGCCGAGGTAACGATCGAGCGCAGCGTGGTGGGTCGTGGCGCAACGGTGGGTGAACGCTCGTCGCTGCTTGACTCGGCGCTCGGTACCGGCCAGATTGTCGGTGCAGACCAGACACTGACCGACGAGCGGAGACCGAGCTGATGGCACCAGAGACGATGTTGGAGCAGGCGCTCGACTTTCCGCGCCAACTCGTGAGTGGTCTAGCCGCGGCCGAGGTGGCTGGCATTCCATCGGGCAAGCCGCAGGCGGTAGCGCTCTGCGGACTCGGTGGCTCTGCTGCGGGTGGACGCCTTCTAGCTGCGCTGTTTGCCGATCACCTTGCGGTTCCCGTCGTGCCGGTCGATTCGACAAGCCTGCCCGGTTGGATTGGTGCGGACACGCTCGTCGTCTGCACCTCCTATTCCGGTGCAACCGCAGAAACGCTTGGCTGGTGGGAGCAGGCTGGACAGCGCGGCGCCCAGCGCATCGCCGTCACGGCTGGCGGTGCCTTGGCTGGTCGCGCCAGCGAGGGAGGCGCTCCGTGCGTGGTGGTGGAGGCTGGGTTTCAACCCCGAGGTGCACTCGGCCTGCTGTTGGGTGCCTTGGTTGGTGCGCTAGACGCCGCCGGCGTTGCGCCGGGTACAGCTGCATTGCTGGCTGCTGCGATTCCGAGCACCGCGCGTGTGGTCGAGGCCGAGCGGGCAAACGCCGTTACGGCCAAGGCTGAGGCCGCACAGCTCGCGGGACAGATCGTTGTGTTCTACGGGTCTGCTGCACGCGCCGCCGCTGCCGTACGGCTAAAGAACCAGGTCAACGAGAACGCCAAGGCCACGGCCTTTGCCGGCGCACTGCCCGAGATGGCACATAACGAAGTGCTTGGCTGGATGGGAAGTAACCGCCACGACTTCCCGGCCGCTGCGGTGTTCCTCCGCGACGTTGCCGAGCCGGCTGCCGCGGCAGATCTCCATAACCGGATTTTCGCCTTGGTCGCGAGTGATCGCCCAACGGTGCTCGAATGGCATGGTGCGGGCGAGAGTGAGCTCGAGCGCACGCTCGCGTTGCTGATTCACGGCGACGTCGTCTCCTGCCATCTCGCCGAGTGTGAGGGTGTTGAGGCGCTCGACATCGCGCGCCTGACGGGTCTCAAGGCTGCTCCTGCGGAGTAGCGTACGATCTGTGCTTGAGCTCACGTGCAAGGACGTGTTCGGCTGATGCCCAGCGTTGACCATGACATCAAGGATCTCGCGCTCGCCGAGCAGGGCTCTCGCCTGATCGAGTGGGCCGATCGCGACATGCCCGTGCTGCGCGAAATTCGCACGCGCTTCGAACAGGAGCAGCCGTTTCAAGGTATTCGTATTAGCGCCTGTCTCCATGTCACCACCGAGACGGCTAACCTGATGCGTGCGCTCAAGGCGGGTGGCGCGGAGGTCGTTCTCTGCGCGTCGAATCCTCTCTCGACGCAAGACGAGGTAGCCGCCGCACTCGTTGCGGAGTACGACATCGCTGTCTATGCCATCACGGGTGAGGACGAGGCCACGTATTACCGACATATCGTGGCCGCCGTCGATCATCGCCCGCACCTAACGGTAGATGACGGCGCAGACCTGATCGGCCTGATCCACTCGGCGCGTCGCGAACTGCTCGATTCGGTTATCGCAGGACTCGAGGAGACCACCACAGGCGTGATTCGTCTCCGCGCGATGGAACGCGACGGTGTGCTTGGTTTTCCGATCATCGCGGTCAACGAGGCACAGTCGAAGCACCTCTTCGACAATCGCTACGGCACCGGCCAGTCGGCCGTTGATGGCATCCTGCGCGCCACGAACACCCTCTTGGCTGGCAGCACGTTCGTCGTGGCAGGTTACGGCTGGTGTGGTCGCGGAGTTGCCGAGCGTGCGCGCGGCATGGGCTCACACGTGATCGTGCTCGAAGTAGATCCGTTGCGTGCACTCCAAGCTGCCATGGATGGGTTTCGTGTGATGACCGCGGAGCAGGCGGCCCCGCTCGGCGACATCTTCTGCACCGCAACCGGCGGCAAGCAGGTCTTGCGAAGCGAGCACTTTGACCAGATGAAGGACGGCGCGATCATTGCCAACGCGGGCCATTTCAACGTCGAAATTGACCTGCCGGCGCTCCGCGAGCAGGCAGTGTCGTCGACAACGCCGCGTCCGTTCGTCGAGCAGTTCGTGCTTCCGAGTGGGAATCACCTCAACCTCCTGGCCGACGGCCGGTTGATCAATCTTGTCGCGGCCGAGGGGCACCCAGCGTCGGTGATGGATATGAGTTTTGCCAATCAGGCCCTGTCGGCCGAGTACGCCGTCAAGCAGGCCGGGACACTCGAGAACCGTGTCTACGTCGTACCTCCCGAGATCGACGTCGAGATCGCGCGCCTGAAGCTCAACGCTCTGGGTATTGCCATTGACGTACTGACCGAGGAACAGCAGCGCTATCTCCAGAGCTGGTCGGAGGGCACCTGAGTGGGAGACGCGGCGTGATTGCGCCGACCGACATCATTCGGCTTGAGGCGCGGGGGGTGGTGATCCTCGATCAGACGCGATTGCCGAGCGAACGTGTCGAGCGAGAGTGTGCGACGGTGTCCGAACTCGTGGACGCAATTCGTGAGCTTGCCGTGCGCGGGGCGCCCGCACTCGGCATCGCAGGCGCCATGGGTGTCGCGCTGGCTGCGAGCCAGGCCCCCGACGAGCCAGTGCTGTTTCAACGTGCCGTGTTGGCGGAGGCAGCGCCCCTCGCTGCTTCTCGCCCGACGGCGATCAACCTCTCGGTGGGTGTGCAGGCCGCACTCGAGGCCGTCACGGGACTCTGGACGACGCCAGCGGTGGCCCGCAGCGCGTTGGCAGAGGCGGCGATCGCGTTCCACCGTGCCGAGGTTCAGCGGTGTGAGGAGATTGGTCGTCACGGCGCCACACTATTTACCGCGAATGCTCGGATCTGCACGATCTGCAATGCCGGTGCACTCGCGACGGGTGGGTACGGAACCGCACTCGGCGTGATTCGGCACTTGCACGACGCTGGGCTTTCGCCGTCCGTGTGGGTACCTGAGACACGACCGCTGTTACAGGGTGCGAGGCTGACTGCGTGGGAGCTCGCTCAGGATGGCATTGCCCACCACGTCATCCCAGACGGAGCGATTGCCAGTCGTTTCGGACTAGGTCTGATCGACGGCGTTGTCGTCGGTGCCGATCGGATTGCTGCCAATGGTGATACAGCGAACAAGGTTGGTACCTATGGCCTCGCGATCATGGCGCGGCATCACGGCATCCCGTTCTACGTCGCGGCGCCTCATACGACGATCGATCCGAGCACATCGACAGGCGCAGAGATTCCGATTGAGGAGCGCCCGCGTGCTGAGGTGGCGGGAGTTGCCGGGCGCCTGACGGTGGGAGACGAGAGTCCCGTTATTAATCCGGCCTTCGACGTCACACCTGCAGCACTGATCGACGCGATCATCACCGAAGACGGTGTGCTTCGGGCGCCGTTCGATTTCTCTGCGTGACAGTCCGCGCGGACGGTGTGCGACGAGTGCCCGCGACGATGGTGCGATGGATCTCGTTCGCCTGCTCGCCGATCAACGCTGTGCGAGTTGTGGTGTGCGGGGCGCAATTATCTGCCGGCTCTGCCGTGGCTCCCTACCGTGGCTTGAGGGGCCACTATGCCCGCGGTGTGGAGAGCCGGAGCCGCGGGCGGTTATTCGCTGTCCTGTCTGCTACCGGTTAGGGAGTGCGGTTGGGGCAGTGCGCTCAGCAATTGCCCTTGCTGGTGTGGGTAACGACCTCATGCGCTGTTGGAAGGATGGTGCGCGTGGCCCGGTCGCCGAGCTTGCGGCCGCCTGTGTTGTTGCGGCCGTACCCCGGCCTATAGGCGATCTGATCGTGCCGATTCCCGGCGCGCGCAGTCGCGTCGCCTGGCGTGGTATCGACGGTCCCTGCGATCTGGCTCGCATGCTGGCCCGCCGCTGGCATCTTCCCGTGCGAACCGATCTGCTCGAGCGGGTGCATGAGCGCCCCCAGCGAGGACTCTCGGCGACCCAGCGCCAGCACAACGCGGCGGGCGCATTTGCGGCCCGCGGCACGGTCACGGGGAGAGTCGTCTTGGTGGATGACGTGATGACGACGGGTGCAACGCTGCGAGCCGGTGTGCGGCGGCTGCGGCAGGCCGGTGCTGAGCGGGTCGACGTCGTCACGTTTGCCCGGGTTGTCACAAGGTTGTAGCGATCAAAAATTGCTCTTCCCACGCTGTCATTCGAGGAGTATGGTGAGTTCACTGTCACACGAGGAGGTGTCCCAATGGATGTTCGGGTGCACGCACGACACGTCGCTATTCCGCCCGATTTGAGGGCGATGGCCGAGCAAAAGCTCGAGGCCATAGCGCGACTCCTACCGCCAGACGCAACGGCGGACGTAGAGTTCTCGGAGGAGCGCAATCCGCGTATCGCGGCATCGCATATCGCGGAGATCACGATCATTGTGCGAGGCAAAGTGATTCGTGCCCGCGCAGCGGAATCCGAGTTTCGTGAAGCGATGATTCACGCCGTTCGCAACGTGCGGCAGGAGGCCTCTGACCTTCATCATCGTCGTCGCTCGCATCCCCATCGGGGATTCAAAACGGCCTAGGTAAAAGGGTCAGACCCTTTTGTGCGTGCGAAGCGCGCGACACAAAGGGTCTGACCCCGTCTTTCGGTTGTTCACCAGAGTCGAGTCTCGGAGTCAAATCCAGGGTCAGACCCTTTTGTGCGTGCGAAGCGCGCGACACAAAGGGTCTGACCCCGTCTTTACTCGTGAGTCGCAAAACGGTTAGACGCCACCGGAGGCTGGTGCGTTTTTGAACCACACAGCGCTTGAATTCGCAACGTCTACTCGTGGAACTTGAACAAACGAAAGAAGGGGTCAGACGGTTTTGATGCACGCTGCGCGTGCGCCAAAACCGTCTGACCCTTAGCCATCGGCCGCTGGTGTTTACCCGTTTTGGGACTCCCTTGTAAAGAAGGGGTCAGACGGTTTTGATGCACGCTGCGCGTGCGCCAAAACCGTCTGACCCTGAACGTCTAAACCTCGAGGCCGAGTCGTGATCGACACGTCGCGCGGATGTCGGTGTCGGCAGACGAGACGAACCAGGCGATCGCGCCCGTCTCGGGAGCAGGCGCACGGAGCAGGGCGTCAAACGCCGCCAGCGCACGGTTCGGATTCCCACTCGTCGCCCAGCGTTGGATGTCGTCGCGCCAGTCGTGCCAGTGGTCTGCCAACTCGCGCCGCAGATACTTCTTATTGATTGCTCGCCATGAGCCGCTGGTGAGGTCGGGCCCGAGCGCATCAAGTGTGCGGATCGCACCGCGTGTGCCAAGCTCGCCGAGCAGTGGTGCGGCGGCCTCTGCCGGGCAACGTCCAGCTTCGCAATCTGCCATCACGAGGCAGCGGCGGAGCACGGCGTCGCGGAGTTCGGGATCATCTTCCGCCACCAACGCCAGCTCATGGGCGGCGTGCCACAACAGGATCGGCGAAGACTGCTCAAGCAGTGTCTCGCCAATAGCTCGCGCGACATCGGCAAAGGGGACGTCGTCACCGAGCGCGGCAACCGTCGTTTCGGCCACCCACTCGTCGGCCACCATCACGCGCGCACTTCCCGGCGGGAGCGCCTCGGTGGCCTGCGCTAGGCGGGTGATGAGGTCACGGAGGTTGTTGAGGTCATGCAGTGGCACGTCACTGGTTGTGCTGGCAAAGGCGTCTTCGTCGAGCACGGTGCGATCGAGCCAGTCGACGAGAGGTTGGGGATTACCATCCAACAGATCGGTAACCGCCTCGCGGCCACGCTTGGTGCCGAGCATGACGCGCTCACCTGGACGGAGGATGATGTCGGCGACAGCATCGCCCGGCTCCAACGTAATCACGGCCTCGAGCAGCGCGCGCCGACCAGCGACCGCAGTCAGGACATCGCCGGCAAAATCAGGTGTCGAGAGTGCGCAGACGAGGAGGCCCACGACCGCGCGATCAGGATCGTCACCCGGATACGGCGGAAAGAGGCGCATCAACGCATCGCGAGCTGGCGATGGCAGATCCTCAAGCTGGCGGTGCTGGCGATCGATGCGGCGGCCGGTCTCCAGTGTCGTCACGTCGCCTGCCAGCCACGCCTCGATGAGTGCAGAGAGGGGCGCTGTCGGAGCCGCGGAGGAGAGGTCGCCAAACACGCCTGAGAACGGTAGTGGGGACTGCTTTCTCAGGCGGCGTTCAGGCACTGACTGGTAGGGTTCGGCTCATGGCAGAACTGTTTAATCGTCTCCTCCGCGTCGGCGAAGGCAAGCGCCTTAAGGAACTACAACTAATCGTCGATGCGACGGCCTCGCTGGCCGAAGAAACCGCAGCGCTCTCCGACGAAGGCCTGCGCGAGCGTTACAGCGAGCTTCGTGTACTTGTTGGTGAGCGGCTCGGGGAGAATCCGACCAAGGATGACGTGCAGGAGGTCTTGGCGGACTTTGAGCCAGAGACCTACGCACTGGCACGCGAGGCGGGTACGCGCGCCATGAACATGCGCCACTTCGACGTCCAGATCATTGGTGGAGCCTGCCTCCACCGTGGTTCGATTGCCGAGATGCGTACCGGCGAAGGCAAGACGCTCGTCGCCACGCTTCCGGTGTGTCTGAATGCGCTGGCCGGGCTCGGCATGCATCTCGTGACGGTCAACGACTACCTCGCCCGCCGCGACGCTCAGTGGATGAGCCCGCTCTACGAGATGCTTGGCATCACGGTCGGCATCATCCAGGCCGGGATGGAGCCCGAGGAGCGCCGCGCAGCCTACGCCTGCGACGTGACCTACGGCACCAACTCGGAATTCGGCTTCGACTACCTTCGCGATAACCTCGCGGTCGAACTGGAACACACGGTGCAACGCAGCCATTCCTTTGCGATCGTCGACGAGGTCGACTCGATCCTGATCGACGAGGCCCGCACGCCGCTGATCATTTCGGGCCAGCCAGAGGATGCCCCCGAGACGTATTACTCGTTCGCCAAGGTCGCCAAGAGTCTGTCCGTCCCGGAGGACTATGAGGTCGACGAAAAGCGCAAGACCGTCGCCCCGACCGAGGACGGTATCCACAAGGTCGAGCGCGCACTCGGCATTGACAACCTTTACGCGCCGGGCAATGGCCAGATGGTCAACCATCTCGTCCAGTCGCTCAAGGCGCAGTCGCTGTTTAAGAAGGATGTCGACTACGTCGTGATCGACGGCGAGGTCAAGATCGTCGACGAATTTACCGGTCGCATCATGGAGGGCCGTCGCTGGAGCGAGGGCCTGCACCAGGCTGTCGAGGCCAAAGAGGCCGTCAAGATCGAGGCCGAGAACATTACGGTCGCGACCGTCACGATCCAGAACTACTTCCGTATGTACGACAAGTTGGCTGGCATGACCGGCACGGCAGCCACCGAGGCGAACGAATTCGCCGAGATCTATGGCCTTGACGTGCTGACGATCCCGACCAATCAGGACATGGTCCGTCAGGACAAGGACGACCTCATCTTCAAGACGCAGGGCGAGAAGTTCGATGCCGTCGCCGACGA
>Ga0194059_1000832_pt1 | contig 13681 bp, 16 predicted proteins | sample SepL6211m_MetaG_FD_163426 | JGI IMG/M metagenome (GOLD analysis project Ga0194059, IMG submission 163426) | Anoxic zone freshwater microbial communities from boreal shield lake in IISD Experimental Lakes Area, Ontario, Canada - Sep2016-L626-11m | ecosystem: Environmental > Aquatic > Freshwater >... | reverse complement strand
AACTGTGTCGGGAGGCAGGAAACACGGAGGTCGACAGTCTTGTCACCAATCTGACGCTGGATGCGACCATCTTGAGGCACGCGCCGTTCCGCAATGTTCAGATTCGCCATGACCTTGAGGCGTGAGGTGACGGGGATCGCCAGATGGCGTGGGGGTGGCTCCATCTCGTAGAGGGCTCCGTCAACGCGGTAGCGGATCTTGAACTCTTTCTCGAATGGCTCGAAGTGAATGTCACTTGCTTGCGCCTGAACGGCACGGTCAAGGATCAGGTCGACATAGCGGATGATCGGCGTGGCATTAGCCTCGGCTGCCGCTGCAGCGGCATTAAATTCTTCCTCCTCGGTTTCAATATTCGTAACGTCCGAGGCAGTGAGTTGATGGAGGACATCCTCCATGGAGGTCTCCTCGGAACCGTAATGTGTCGCGATGAGATTCCTGACCTGATTGCAGGGGGCGACGACTTGGAGGATGTCTCGGTTTAGAGTGAAACGGAGATCCTCGAGGGCCTGAGAGTCGAGAGGATTACCCAGGGCGACGGTCAGCACATTGCCGGAGGCCATCACGGGAATTACCTCGTGAAGCCGGGCCATGCCGGATGGCAGGAGATGAATAAGGGCAGGGAGGGGTTCGAAACCGGTGAGGTCAACAGCATCAACCCCCAACTCTGCAGCGATGGTCTGGGCAAAGGACTCCTCAGTGACGAAGTTCTGTTCGACTAGGATCTCCTCGATGGGGCGACCCGAATTCATGGTCTCTACCAAGAGTTCCTCTCCGGTGATCTCATTGAGAACTCCGGCGCGCTTGAAAATGTCGATGACCTGATGCGGATTCATGGGATGCTAATGGCTTTCACCCATGGTGCTGGAAATGACCTCTTCCGGAGTGGTGAGACCGGCAAGAACCTTGCGAATGCCATCCTCGCGTAGGGTTCGCATACCCATTTCCCTGGTTCTGTGGCGGAGTTGGAGGGTGGTAGCGTTACGGTTGATCATTTGGCGAATTTCGTCGTCGGCTACAAAGATCTCAAAGATTCCCATGCGTCCACGGAAGCCCTTGCCCCTGCATTTTTCGCACCCTACGGCGCGCATGACGGTTGCCTTGGAGAGTTGAGAGGCATCGAGGTTTAGAACCCTTGCCTCGTACTCGCTCATTTCCCCGGGTACCTTGCAGTTCGCGCAGAGCTTTCTGACTAGGCGCTGGGCTATGATACCGCGCACGGCGCTCGAGACGAGGAAAGGTTGCACTCCGATGTCCACAAGACGGGCAACCGCCGCCGGGGCATCGTTGGTATGAAGGGTAGAAAGCACCAGGTGTCCGGTCAGTGAGGCATTGATGGCGATCTCGGCGGTCTCCTTGTCTCGAATTTCACCCAGCATGACGATGTTGGGTGCCTGGCGCAGCATGGAGCGGAGCGCTGCCGCGAAGGTCATCCCAACCTCTGCATTCACCTGCACCTGATTAATGCCCGTCATCTGATACTCGACCGGTTCCTCGACCGTGATGATCTTGCGGTCGGGACGGTTCATGTAGTTGAGGCAACCGTAGAGGGTTGTTGTTTTCCCCGACCCTGTCGGACCCGTGACTAAGATGATTCCATCCGGCATCTGGACCAACCGTTCAAAGGTAGCCTGGTCATCGCTCATGAAACCGAGTTCGGGCAGACCGAGCATCAGTGAGGATTTATCAAGGATACGCATGACAATGCTTTCTCCATGGACGGTGGGAACGCTGCTGACGCGGAGATCGATTGTCTTTTCACCCATCTTCACCTGGATACGTCCGTCTTGGGGAACGCGCTTTTCGGCGATGTTCATGGAGGCGGTCATGATCTTCAGGCGGCTGATGATCGCTCCCTGGAGTTTTTTAGGAGGGCTCTGCATCTCCTGAAGATTTCCGTCGATGCGATAGCGAATTCTCAGACGCTTCTCCATCGGCTCGATGTGAATATCGCTTGCTCTTTGGTTCTGAGCCTCAATCAAGAGGTTGGAGACCAATCGGATGATCGGGGCATCGTCGTCGCCTGTATAATCTTCCTCCTCCTCTGTGACGGCTGCTTTACCGAGTTCCTCGAGACCTTGGGGATAGAGGCGGTCGAGCTTGTCATGAATCTGTGACGGGACGGCGCAGACGAATTCCACGGGTCTCTTGAGAAGGAATCCGATGCTGTCGAACGCCTCGAAATCCATCGGATCGGCGATCGCGAGCACGAGCGAGCCGTCATGTTCAGAAACGGGTACCGTCTTGTAACGCCGCGCTGTCTCAGCAGACAAGAGATCGATCAGTTCAGGGCTGGGGGTCACAAGGGAGAGATCGACAAAATCCATGCCGTTCTGTGAGGCAAGCGTCCGAGCAACATCCTCGGCGCTCACCGTGCCCTCCTTGATCAGTGTTTCCACCATATGGAGTCCACCTGTCCTGCCTGCGAGATCCTCCCCCTGCTCTTGGGAGATGAGACCCACATCCTTGAGGATCTCGATTACATATTCGTCGTTGGCGGGCATTGTTGGGGGACTGATTGAGTAAGGAGGCATATCATCTCTCCCTTTTTTTCTTTGTCAACGTGCGCCCCATGTATTGGGCCGTTGATTTTCCATGAACGCTACCCTATATTCACTTAGACAAGTCTTATGTCACGTTACCGTACAATCCTGATTTTTGGCGCTCCCGGAAGCGGCAAGGGAACCCAAGGCAAGATCCTAGGTAAAATTCCCGGTTTCTATCACTTCGCCTGCGGCGATGTCTTTCGGTCGCTCGATCCTACCAGTGAGCTAGGTGCCCAGTTCCTTGAGTACTCAAGCAAGGGAGAGCTTGTGCCCGACGAGATGACTGTCAGGCTCTGGCATGAGTCGATCCGCAAGACTGTGGAATCCGGAAAGTTCAAACCCGAGCGCGATCACCTCATCCTGGATGGAATTCCGCGCAATGTCGCCCAAGCCGTTCTCATGGAGACTCATATCGAGGTCCGAAGAGTCTTTCATCTTTCTTGTCCCGATAGGGACAAGCTGGTTGCTCGTCTCAAGAAGCGTGCGCTACGCGATAACCGACTTGACGACGCCAACGAGGAGGTCATCCGCAGTCGTCTTGGTACCTATGATTCCGAGTCCAAGCCAATGCTGAGCCACTACGCCTCGGTGAAGCGCCATGATATCGACGCCTCGATGACACCGCTGGAAGTGCTCCACAAGGTTTTGGAAGGACTACTGGAGGAAACGTCTGCCGATACATCCACTGCGGCACCCCGATAGGGAGAGTTCCATCACAGGCGCATGAGTCAGTTCGAGAACCTGCGGGCTTCTTCGCTCTACTGCAATAAGTGCGCCAAGGCGATGCCGGTGAGAGAGGTGCTCTTGCTGGTGCTACCTGACAAGGAGATCTACGACTATCTCTGTACCGGGTGCTCCGCATCACTTGGCAGTCGGGAGGTGAGTGCGGGAGATCTTAGAATGTCTAAGGTTTCCAAGGCAGCGATGAAAGGCCGCCGCAGCTTAGGAATTCCCTCGTCCTTGGGGTACTAAAGATCTGACTTCCCCATACGAATGCGCGTACTTTACTCCGGCACTGGGGATATCGGGATTCCGACCCTGAACTATCTGATGGACCATCATGAATTGGTAGGCGTCCTGACTCAGCCAGACCGCCCAGCCGGTCGACACCGTGAACTCAAGGCTCCTGCGATCAAGGAGGAGTTACTCAGGCTGGCTCCCGAAATTCCGTTGCTCCAAACGGAATCCCCACGACTTCCCGAGGCCATTTTCTGGGTTCGGCAACTTGTCCCAGAGGTGATGGTCACGATGGCCTACGGACGGATCCTGCCTAAGGAACTTCTTGAGACGCCATCCCTTGCCTGCCTGAATATCCATGCTTCGGTGCTTCCGCGTCATCGCGGAGCCTCCCCGATTCAGGCAGCCATTGCCTCAGGGGATCAGACAAGCGGAGTCACTATCATGCACATGGCCGAGGGACTCGACACCGGCGATGTCATTCTTGAAAAAAGCATTCCTCTCGCGCGACGCGAGACTGCCGGTTCACTCTCGGAAAAACTTGCCGATTTGGCCCCGCTCGCTTTATCCGAGGCTCTAGAACTTCTTTCCCGTGGTAATGCTCCGCGTTTCCAGCAGGATCACGCTCTTGCTACCATCACCGGTAAAATCGGAAGGGAAGAGTCATTGCTCGACTGGAGTCAACCCGCCGTCCTGATCGAACAAAAAATCCGCTCCCTTCAACCGAGGCCTGCTGCCGTAGCGACTCTTCATGCTGCTACCGGAGAGGCGATTCTCCTCAAGATTCATTCGGCAATTATTGCTCGGAAGGCCTCGGGAAAGCCGGGTAGCATACTCAGAATCGATGAACGAGGAGTGCTGGTCGCCTGCGGTGAGGGTGGACTTCTGCTTGGAACGATCCAGCCCGAAGGAAAGGCACGGATGCATTCGGCTGCTTTTGCGCGCGGTCGAGCGCTGAAAGCTGGCCCGTAGGGGCATGGTTGTGAGGATTTGATGGTGTCGATTTGACTTTGCCTGAGGCCTCTCCTGCGGTTTGATTTGTCCTCATGTCCGATACCTTGTCGTCTTCGCCGAAATACAGCCGCATCGTCCTCAAGATCAGTGGTGAGGCATTGAAGGAGAAGGGGAGTTCTGACAGCGTCTCGCCTCAAATCGTGCAGAAAGTGGCGGCCTCCATTGCCGATGTCAGCAAGATGGGGGTGGAGGTGGCTGTTGTCGTCGGGGGAGGGAACATCTGGCGCGGACTCGCCGCAAGCCACCGGGGGATGAATCGTGCCACGGCGGATTACATGGGGATGCTTGCCACGGTGATTAACGGGATGGCGCTGATGAGTGCCCTGGAGGATCTGGGCCATTCCACGCGCGTTCAGACAGCTATCCAGATGAATAACGTGGCGGAGCCCTTCATTGTTCGCCGGGCCATCCGTCATCTGGAGAACGGCCATATCGTTATTTTTGTCGCTGGTACCGGCAATCCTTTCTTCTCGACCGACACGACCGCTGCACTCCGCGCTAACGAGATCGGTGCTGATATCATCCTCAAGGCAACCAAGGTCGACGGAATTTACGACTCCGATCCCATGAAGAACTCTGAGGCGAAGCGCTTCGATACCCTGACCTACACCGAAGCCCTGACTCGCCGCCTTGAGGTGATGGACTCGACGGCTTTTTCCCTCTGCATGGACAATGCCATGCCGATCATCGTTTTTGACATGTCTGATCCCGCGAATATCCTGCGTGCAGTACGCGGCGAAGCTATCGGAACCCTCGTGTCGGATACTACGCCCGCCCTCTAGGGAACCGCTCCCTAATTCACCCTTCACCACACCACAGACTATGAGCGCAGAAGAAGTCCTTTTTGAAGCCGAAGCCGGCATGGAGAAAGCCGGAGAATTCATGATGCATGAGTTCAATGCCATCCGCACCGGAAAGGCCTCCCCAGCCCTTGTCGAGAACATTGATGTTACAGCCTACGGTAGCAGCATGAAGCTCAAGCAACTGGCCCTCATCACCTCTCCCGAGCCCCGGTTGCTTGTGATCCAGCCCTTCGATGCCGGTACCGTCCAAGATATCGAGCGTGCCCTTCAAGAGAGCAAGATCGGTATTAATCCCGCGGTCGACGGCAAGCTTATCCGCCTGCGTATTCCCGAGCTCTCCGAGGAGCGTCGCAAGGATCTCGTGAAGACCATTAACAAGATCGCCGAAGAGACCCGTGTCCGTGTGCGCGCTTGTCGCCGTGAAGCGATGGAGGGTGCAAAAAAACTTCAGAAGGAGGGAGTCATCACTGAGGATGATCTTGAGCGCTCCGAGAAGGAGATCCAGAAACTCACTGACAAGCAGGTCGAGTCGATTGACAAGCACGTCTCCCACAAGGAAGCCGAGCTCATGACTGTCTAAGTCGTCGCGGTTTTACTTTAACAGCCGCCGATCCTTCATGAAGAGCGCCACACGTTTCAAGGGCTTCGTTCTCTTCCTGATCACATCGTTGATCTTGGGAGCGGATGGGATGAAGCTGCTCGCGAAAGATTCCTTAGTGGTCAATGCCGCACCGGGCTTTACCGGAGGTGCCTCGACTGGCCGCAAGATCACGCTTGCCTCGCTAAAAGGAAAACCTGTCGTGTTGCTCATCGCATCCTCGCCAAAGGACCGCGCTTTCCGCTCCCAGATGAAGGAGCTCAAGGGCTGCTACGAGCGTCTTGCGTCCCAAGGGATGCTTTTGTTCGCCGCCTTCACCTCGGAGGGAGGGCGCATCCCCTCGAATATACCGTTCATTCTTGTTGATGACCCTGTGGCCGTGGCATCCGTTTATGATGTGACCAAAGGATTCGCTGTTGTTGTCATTGGTCGTGACGGGAATCTGGATTGCATTAGCACGAAGCCCTTGCCGGGCCGTCGCATCCTGGATCTCTCCATGAACAATGCCGAGGTCCAGATGCAACTCCGACGCTGATTGAATTTTCCATAAACCTATAACCAATATTATTCATGAAGACACTCCATCTCACGCTCATTGCCGTCGTTTCAACCCTGCTACTTATTCCTCAAGCCAAGTCCGAGACGGCTTCGGAACTCAGGCATCAGTCCGAGAAGGCACTTCACAGACTTTACCTGAACAATCCCGGTGCCCGGGCGATCAGTGAGAAGTCGATTGCGGTCCTGATTTTTCCTACGGTCTACAAGGCGGGATTCATCGGCGGGGCACAGACTGGCAACGGAGTTCTTTTCAAGGATGGTCATGTCGCTGGATACTTCAATACTTCGGCCGTCTCCTATGGACTGCAGGCTGGCATTCAGAAGTTCTCCTACGCCCTCTTCTTCATGGACGAACACTCACTGCATTACCTCAACAAGAGCGGAGGATTCGAGCTTGGTGGCGCTCCATCACTGGTTGTGGCCGATGAGGGATTCACTTCTTCCATGTCCACTACCACCATGCAGAAGGGGATTTTCGCCTTCTTCTTCGGTCAGAAGGGGCTGATGGCAGGACTAGGAGTACAGGGAACAAAGATTACCCAGTTTACTCCTAGCGAGTAGTTTGGCTAACTTGGTTTTCCCTTCTGCCATGACTCATGCGCGAGCATGAGGAGGGGCGAATTTGGAGGGGAGTCCAATGGACTGATTAGAGAGGATCGGAAGCCGCGGTCCAACCGTTACCATAGCCAATCGTTGGTCCCCAAGCGTTCCAGTCGCTGTCGTCCATGTTGACCTGGGCATCTAAGAGCTTCGCATCGATTTTCTGCTGACTTACTTTCAGCTTGCGGTAGGCCTCATATTGGGAAGCATTCCCTACTAAAAGAGTCTTACGAGCCGTATCAGCAAAGACATAGACAGTTCCTTTCTTACCAACCAAAGGTACTACCTTCCCTGACTTTAGGGAATTGAGTCTCGCCAACTGAGCTGGACTCGTAGCTGGAATCGTCTTGAATCCCGCAGCGTCCAAGAGAGTCCTTTTTTCACTGAGATTCGAGCAGGCCACAAGTCCGGCCATACAGAGAAGTAGGATCGCTGTGTACTTCATGAACGTTGGGTCTGAGAGAGGGACTTTCAACGATTAATAGAAGCCCGGTCCCCAGAACGGCCCATTAATTCCACCCCAGCATCCCCACTCTGAGGCATCAGCATTGAGGGCGGCTGTCGACTCCTTGCTCTGCTGCATCTTGTATTGGAGATTGTACTGCTGGTAGGAGGTGTACTGCTTTTGGTTTCCGATCATGAGGGTGTTGCGGGATGCATCGGCAAAAAGAAAAGCCGTTTTTCCATCCTTGTTGACCGGGATGACCTTCAACTGAGGGAGGGTTTTAAGTTGGGCGATTTGTTGCGGTGTGGTCGGCACCACTGTGCGGAATCCGGCAGCACTCAGCAGTGTCTCCTTGTTCTGGCCTGACGAGCAGCCGGACAAGACAAGAGCAGCGAACAAGAGAGATAAGAGAGGAAGAGTGAAGAACTTCATGAGCTTTGATGTATCGTTAGTATCCGCGGGAGGCGAGAAAGAAAACAAAGCCCGAGAAGGCAATGCAGTAATAGCCGAACCATGCCCAGTGGCCTTTCTCCAACCAGGAGGAGAGTAGCCGGAGAGCGAGCAGGCCCGCTACAAAAGCCCCGATCATTCCGAAGAGACCTGGTCCGAGCAGATGGAGAAAATGATGAGGAGAGGCAGCCTCGGCATGGGACTTGAGCAATCTCATGAGTTCCTTGGCCACGGCGGGAGGAGTAATGATAAGAGCCAGTGCAAAGCTGAATTCCTCGACCCTTTGACGGTTGATTCCTTGAAGCATTCCCACAGAGATTGTGGTGCCAGAACGTGAAAGTCCGCGGAACGGCAGGCAGAAGCCCTGCGAGATGCCGATCCAGACGGAGGAGAGAATCCCCAGTGAGCGGGCGCCCTGATTTCCGCGCAGATGTCCCGCTATCAGGATCAGCAATCCTGCGGTAAGGAGTGCCCCCCCGACCAGGGGAAGATGCCCGAAGAGATCTTCCATCTCGTCCTTGCTGCTGCCGTGCATGAAGACCTTTTCGATGAGGACCTTCAGGGCGAAACCGACGACCAGGGTAGCGATTGTAGCTACAATAACATTCACGGCCGACTCCTTGAGACTTGCGGTGCTAGCAAAGAATGTTCTCTTCCAGGCATTCCAGAAGTAAGCAATGACGGCCGCCATGGTTCCGGTGTGAAGCATCACAAGAAGGAAAGTCATCGATGGGCTGGAAGGATCCAATCCCATGAGCTTTTCAGCCACAATCACGTGGGCTGAACTAGAGACAGGGAGGAGTTCGGCGGTTCCCTGGACGAGGCCGAGAAAGAGAATCTGGAGAAGGTTGGGTTCCATGGCGTATGTTGTTTCAGTATTGGGTAATTAAGAGGGAAGCGGAGCGGTTGGCAATGTTGCGAAACAGTCTGTTAAAGTGAATAAGGGCCGCAGACAGGACGGCTTCGCTCCTTGAAAACACTCAAATACTCTTCAGTGGGCATCATAGGATGTACTCGGCGTTTCCTTGATCGCATTGATGATCTCCTCGATGGTTAGCTCATGTGGAAGTCCGGTCGCATCGACTTTAAGGTCTGCGGTGGACTCGTAGAGGGGAATGCGTGATTCGAGCAGCGCATTGAACGCGCTACGTGGATTCTCCACATTTAGCAGTGGGCGTTTACGGTTACGACTTGCACGTTCAAAGAGGATCTCCGGATCGGCATGCAGCCAGACAATTCTACCGATCCGATGCAGAAGCGCCCTGTTCTCTTCACGCAGAATGGCTCCACCGCCGGTTGCGAGAACGATATCCTTGGCGTGGACAAGCTCCCTAAGCTCGGCACTCTCCCGTTCACGGAAGCTCTCCTCTCCCTCTTCGGCAAAGAGCTCACTGATGCTTGTGCCGTGGGCTCGGGCAATGATCAGGTCATCGCTGTCGAGGAACCTGTAATTCATGCGTTTTGCCAGACGACGCCCGATACTGCTCTTTCCGCATCCCATAAAACCGATCAGGACGATGTTTGAATTCATGGGGTAAGGGTACTCGTCAGTCTGGAAAAAGAACATCTTCGAAGACGCTGTTCTCTCACCGAAGCAGGTTGATTGAAACGTCTCTCGTGAATACGCTTCCCGGATGAGTTCCAAAAAAACGAAGTCATCCAAACCCTCGGCCGCAGCCAAGTCGTCACCTCTGGTGGGTGTCGTGATGGGGAGCAAGAGCGATTGGGAAACGATGGGTCACGCCGTGGCGCTCCTTGAGGAGTTCGGCGTCCCGTGCGAATACCGTGTCGTTTCCGCACATCGGATGCCTGAGGCCATGGCGACCTATGCCAAGGAAGCCGAGGTCAGGGGACTTCATGCCATCATCGCGGGCGCTGGTGGTGCGGCCCATCTTCCCGGCATGATCGCTGCCCAGACAACTGTGCCCGTACTCGGGGTGCCGGTGAAGAGCCGCACCATGGAAGGATTTGATTCCCTGCTTTCGATCGTTCAGATGCCGGCCGGTATTCCGGTGGCCACATTTGCTATCGGCGAGGCCGGGGCCAAGAATGCAGCACTGTTTGCGATCGCCCAATTGGCCCTGCTCCATCAGGGGCTTACTGCGAAGCTTATCGCATTCCGGAAAAACCAGACCAAGGCTGCCGAAGAGAGTGTCCTTAAGGCGCCCAAGAAACTTCGCTCGAAAAGCTAAGTAACTAATATTTCAAGATTATTCAATGTGAGTGCCCGGATTGTTCATGGAGGGGAGGGGATCCGTGATTCCGTGGAACTCTTGAGGCAAGGGGGCGTTGTGGGGCTACCCACCGAGACGGTCTACGGACTGGCTGGCAACGCCTTTGATCCAATGGCGATTGCCCGGATCTTCGAGGCCAAGGGCCGGCCGCTTTCCGATCCTCTGATTGTCCACATTCCAGAAGTGGGATGGCTCGAGCGAGTTGTCCACTTTTCTTCAGATGAACAGAGGTATCTTGTGGAAAGATTAGCGGCGAACTTCTGGCCGGGTCCACTGACTCTTTTGCTGCCTAGGCGACTCGAGCTTCCCGATCTGGTGACTGCCGGATCGGAGTTCGTAGCAGTCCGAGTGACGTCTCATCCACTCTTTCAGGAGGTGCTTCGAGGCATCGGCTCCCCGCTTGCCGCCCCTAGTGCCAATCGATTTGGTCGAATTAGCCCAACGAGTGCACGTGATGTCCAATTAGAACTAGGTAAATCCATCGATCTGATTCTGGATGGAGGTTGCTGTGAGCATGGTTTGGAATCTACAATCGTGGCTCTTAGGGAAGCTGGATTGGAAATCCTAAGACCAGGCCCCATTACGATTGATCAACTGAAGAAATATGGACATGTTATCACTCCGAATCAGATTGTGAATACTCCGGGAAGTCTTCCGGGGCATTATGCCCCTAAAAAAGAGCTTCACATCATAGATTCGGACATCCATGGATTTATTCCCAGAGCCAACTCCGGGTATCTTGCCTTTACCACCCCCTCATCGGAGATTCGTACGCGCTTTTCCCAAGTGGAAGTCTTGAGTCCTTTGGGGGATCTCCGCGAAGCAGCGGCCAATTTCTATGGCGCTCTCAGAAGACTAGACAATAGTAAAGCGGACATTATCTATGTCATGCGACTACCCGAAGAGGGGATCGGTTTGGCCATCATGGATCGGTTGCAACGTGCCAGTTTCGGATCTAAGCACCCATCCCAATCCCATTAGAACCCAGCACGCATGAAAGAGGATCATCTGAAAAAAGAGGGATTGAATACGAAGGCCGCCGGTGTCGTCGCCGGTGCTGTCATGCTGAGCCGGGTTCTAGGGTTGGGCCGTGAGCTGATTTTTGCCGGACTTTTCGGTGCGGGGCGAGGGATGGATGCCTTTCTGACTGCATTTCGGGCTCCTAACTTACTACGGGATCTCTTTGCTGAGGGGGCGCTTTCCACGGCATTTGTGACCGTGTTTTCGCAGAGGATCGCCACGGAGGGTGAGGGGTCGGCCTGGAAGTTGGCCTCCAAGATGGCAACTCTGACCACGGTCTTCATGAGTCTGGTTTCTCTCCTCGGGGTGATCTTTGCGGCTCAATTCATCGGATTTCTGGCACCGGGCTTTCCTGCGGAAAAAGCTGCCCTGACGATCGAGCTGACCCGGATCATGTATCCCTTCATCCTGCTGGTCTCTCTGGCCGCCTTGGTGATGGGGATGCTGAACGCCACCAACCGCTTCACGGTCCCGGCCCTTGCTTCCAGCTTCTTCAATATCGGATCGATTGCCGGAGGGGTGGTTTTCGGATGGTGGATCGACCCTCATTTCGGGGAACGTTCCCTGATCGGTCTTGCCCTGGGAACGTTGCTCGGAGGGCTTCTTCAACTCGGTGTTCAGTTGCCGGGTCTCTACAAAGCAGGGTTTCGTTTTGTCCTGGATTTCAACTGGAGGGATCCCGGTGTCCGTCAGGTCCTCCTCCTCATGCTCCCGGCCGTGATCGCCGCCAGTGCGGTTCAGATCAACGTCATGGTCAACAGCATCTTTGCCTCCTATCTGGGGAATGGTCCTATCAGCTGGCTCTCCTACGCCTTCCGCCTGATGCAACTACCGCTGGGTGTCTTCGGGGTGGCTGTCGCGACGGTGACGCTGCCCGTGATCTCAAGGGCCGCTGTCTTGGGTGAAATGGGACGGTTCCGATCGACTCTTGCCAAGGCAATGCGTCTGGCGGTCTTTCTGACACTACCTGCCGCTGTCGGACTGATCGTGCTGGCTCAACCGATCATCGCCCTGATCTACCAACGCGGAAAGTTCCTGGATGCCGATACGCTTCATACTGCCGAAGCGCTTCAATACTACGCGATCGGTCTGGTGGGATACTCCTGCATCAAGGTGCTCTCGCCAGCCTTCTACGCCATCAATCACAAATGGACTCCGATGATGGTCAGCTTTCTCTCTATAGGGATGAACCTCCTGCTCAACTGGCTCTTTATTTTCCACCTCGGAATGGGTCACCGGGGACTTGCCCTTTCGACCGCCCTTTCGGCCACAATGAACTTTACCCTTCTCTACATCCTCATGACCCGGATTTCCGGCTCACTGGAGACGAAGGCTATGGCTACCACCTTCGCCCGCTGCTTGCTGGCCGCGCTGCCTATCGGCCTTGTCGGTTGGTTGGGACAGAGCTGGCTTTCAGGTCTCGGACATGCTCCGGTCCTGATCCGTGCCGCTGCACTCCTGCTGGTGATTTGCGGTGCGACACTCAGCTTCCTGCTATCCAGTTGGGCTCTGAAGATCGAGGGATTTCAAGAATTTCTCGGAATCATTGCGCGTAAATTGCGCAGAAAATCAGCCTAAGCTGCTCTCAGTCCCTATCCACGCTGAATTTTCCCGGACCTATCAGGAGCAGGGAGACGAATACGGAACCGAGTTCGATGGCATGGGAGGCAACTGACCACTTCTCCATGATGTCGCCTGGTGTCGTGTGAAAGTGCATTGTAGTAGCCACTGCCATGTTGATAACCAGGAAGAGACAGGCTGGGCGAAAACAGAAGCCGATCAGCATTAGGAATCCTCCGACGGATTCGGTGAGTGCGGACATAAGCCCCCAGAAGATCGGATAGGCCGTCACTCCGACGAACTGCATCGACTTGCCGAGTTTGATCCAGAGATCGGGACCCTCCATGAGCTTGGGGAGACCATGAGCCAGGAAAGAGAGTCCGATCAGAATGCGGAGGAGAAGGAGACCCACGTCCCTGTATTTGCTGAGAGAGCGAAGAATCATGGCCTTTGGAATGCCTTCCACTATGAAGACTCACAAGAAAAAACGCTTCTTGAGCGAACTTAGGGATCAAGAGATCTCTGGGAATCTGATTGATGAGGGAGAGCCAACACGATAAATGGTAATTCGCATGAAGATCTTCTCCAGCACGCTTTCCTCCGCCGCAGCCCTTGGCGTTCTCCTTCTTGCCGGGTGTGCCAGCGGACCGCAGGTCGATCCACAGATCACGGCGGCCGTTGCCTCCGCCAACGTGAACAAGAACACATACGACAAGATCTTCAATGCCCGGACACTGGATTACGCAGATATCATGAACCTGGTTCACGGTCGTGTGCCCTCTCACATCACTATCGGTTATCTTCGCAGTACTCAGAAAGTCTATGATTTCAGCTACTCCCAGCTTGCCTCACTCAAGGCTGCTGGAGCCAAGCCTCATCTGCTGAATTACCTCACGGAG
>Ga0194059_1000831_pt1 | contig 13682 bp, 9 predicted proteins | sample SepL6211m_MetaG_FD_163426 | JGI IMG/M metagenome (GOLD analysis project Ga0194059, IMG submission 163426) | Anoxic zone freshwater microbial communities from boreal shield lake in IISD Experimental Lakes Area, Ontario, Canada - Sep2016-L626-11m | ecosystem: Environmental > Aquatic > Freshwater >... | reverse complement strand
GGTCAACACCTTTGATAAAACCTTCCGCATCGCTCTGAACGCCGATATTTTCTACAAGGATTTGCGTGCCATTGCGGCACCGCTTCTCCTGAACAAACAATTCGACTCTGATGGTAAAAGTGTCACCGTCAAGGACTTTGATCTATCGGGCAACGGTGACAAGCTCGTCGTCAAACTGGAGACACAGGGTTCACTGGACGGGGTTGTGTATCTCACCGCTAAACCGGTTTTCAACGCACAAACCAATGTGTTTTCCGTAGAGGATGTTGATTTTGACCTGCAGACTCAGAGCATGCTGCTTAAATCAGCCGACTGGTTTCTCCATGGCACCATCAGGGGGATAATTCAGGAAAAGCTCAACATGAATCTTACCCAGCAGCTGGAACAGTCCCGGCAGATTGCCGCTAAAGCGCTCAACCGGATGCAGTTGATGGATCACGTTTTTCTGAAAAGCGATATCCACAATCTCAAGTTCAAGGATGTCCTCGTACAGCAGGATAAAATATCGATCCAGGTGTATACCGAGGGGGAATCGGCCATTCTGTATCAGTAAGGCTAGTTTACATCCAACAATATTGATTTTGTTGTTGAAAAAATTGCGAAAGTTTCTGAAAAAATTGCTGAAACCATTGAATTGTAAATACTGGCTTTGGTTTGAAAATTCGAGTCGACTTTATTTTCGTGGGCTATAGTTATAGTTTAAATGTATGTATGGCTTTGATGTGGACTTTTAGAACAAGTCCCCCGTGAAGCAGATGACGATTTGGTGCCGCAGTATTTGCAAACGTAATTACCTGAGTGTCGCGCTATATATTCGTGTTGATTATGGGGACTTGCAGAGCAAGAACCCCGGGACGCAGAGCTGGATTTAGTACCGCAGTATTTACAGATATACCCCTCTGAGCTCTCTTCGATATAAATATGACTCTTTGATGGAGACGCAGAACATGATCCACCAGATGCTGAAGATGATTTACTTCCACAACACGAGCAAATAAAAGACATTTGTTACCTCCTGGTTGGTTTACGCAAACCGGTAAAATGCAAACGCCAATAATTCCATTTCCCGAATTTCAAATAGAATCTTGAACGGCAGGTGCATAATCAAAAGTTTGTCTGCTTCCGGCACAGCAGGGAGAGCAGAGTCAATCAATGCTTTCAACCGCTTGATGTCATCAGCGATAGCCCTGGTTCCCTTAAAGGCGCTTCCCTGATAATAGTCCGCTTTATCCCAAACGGTTTTGTTGCCGGCATTGCCTATGTTGATGGTGTGCTCAAGCAGTGCGATATTACCGATTTTCCAGATCCAGTCGTCATAGTTCTCGTTTGTTGATTTCAGCCAGACATCTTTCATCTCCTGATAATTAACAGCACTTTGAGCCAAGATATGCTCCCGCTGTATCATGATTCCATCATCCTCATCGATGTCATAGTCGAAGATCACGCCCAATTCCTGGTCAGTGTAGTCATACACCATCCGATCATACTCATAGAGGACGTATTTATAGTTTCCATATCCCATATCCCTGACGAGGTAATCCTTTTTATACCAGTAGGAAAAGTTTCTAACATGCTCCACGATTTCTGACACCACGTCGCTTCCCCAGACAAAGCTGCCAACTGGACGCTTGCCAATGGCCCAGATCGCAAGCTCATTTTCTTCAATCAGGTTGAAGATAGTTGCCGGTTTTGAAGTGAACTGCCTGAATTCATCGATCCTCACCAGACACATCATGTAACGATCTTTCAGAAATCCAAAGATGTTCTTATATGGTCTTAACAGTTCTATATCACGTGAAGTTCCGGAATCAACAGTCAGAGTGGCAAGCTTTGCATTTGCCCCCTTGATCCGGTCAATATCTTCAAACAGGTTGATTGTAGCCAGTTCTTCCTTTTTGGAAATAAATTGTCCTGGCTCAAGTAAAGAGAGATATCCAGGTTGCGTTTTAGTGAAAATATCTACCAAAAGTGCTTTGCTGAACACTGAGAGTCCCAATACGCTGAAGAGTTGCTTATATGGATACCAGGTTCTGGCTGCGTATGGATCTTTGTGGTTGTGGCCCATTTCGCATGGAACTGCTGTATTGGCAACATAACTCATGAACGTAATGATTTTACGGAGCCTATCCGTCAGAATGGGAATAATGAGCTTGATGTTGTCTTTCTGCAAAGCCAGCGTTTCTCGGAACACCTTGTTGATTGATTCGTAGATTCTGTCCTCACCAGACTCATACCACACATCTACCTTGCGATCCTTGTCGTCATCATTGGTGATCAGGTCGTTCAGGTATGTCCTGTAAAATCCTTCCTTGAGTAGCATGAAGTTTAGAATCCGGATCACATCGGCTTCGGCATTCTCAGGTTTTGGGTAAATCTTGAGCGAGCAAAGCAGCTCTATAGTTTCAAAAAGACCGCCGAACAGATTGTCGATCTCCCCTTCCAGGTCGATATCCTTCTCCACCTTTTGTGCATAAAACATCAAGGTGCTTTTTAGCTTCTCCGTATTGGTCAAGCGCTTGCCTCGGTCGGTTTGCGAGACAAACAAAGTGCCAGCCAGTTCCAGATCATCTTCGACCAGAATCTGTACAACCTGGAGATTATTCAGCACAAAATGCTTCAGATCATCACGGCGGGGGAAATTGGCAAGACGGTGTAGGAAATAGCCATATGTCGCTTTGATGCGACGGTTGCTTTTGGTCTTTGCCTCAACCTCCCGGCCGTTGACCAGATTCAGAAAATATTCGTAGTCCACCTTGCCAGGGATCAGTTTGGGAATGCTGGCATTGAATATATGCGATTTGATGTCGGCATCCTGAAACGCGAGTAAAAACAGGAAAAAGGTGGTGGTGCGTTGTTGCCCATCAATGACGAAATAGAAATCGTTAAAGTTAACAAGTGGTTTAAGCTGTTCATCGTTCAAGATGTCCTGGTTGACATAGTCCCCAAGTTGAGCATAACCTACCTTTGCCAGATAAATGCTTCCAAGCAGATATGGCAGATCAGCGGCCTCCTCAATAGCAAAGATCATGTCATTCCAGAAGTCCTCGATATGTTTTTCTTCCCAGGAATAAGGACGCTGGTACTTGGGCATCAGGAAATATCGGCTGCCGATGAACATTTCCGTGTAGTAGTTGGAAATAGAGACGTTAATTTTGTTGGGGATCATAACTTAACCTCATTCTAATGAGTTACAACAGAACCCTCATCAGTGCCTATTAGCAAATTATCAATTACCGGTACGACATCAGCTTTTATTGCATACAACTTATCGATAAAAAACTTCTGCATTACTTCCTGAGACTTTTCATCAATTGCTTTCTTATCTCTTCCTCCTGTCAATCTCGCATTATTTTCAGCGTACTTGTACCAAGGCCAAGTATTTGATTGTCTCCCGTAACATAAATTTTCATTATTATTCATAGTTTCACGCAACTTTTCCTTTTCTTCATTTGCCAATAATCCTAAATCAATTATTCCATAATAAAGATCGTCAAAATTAGCTTGTCCTGCTTCAATAGCAATGGTAAGTGCTCCTGGAGCATAGCCAACTTTTTTCCAAGATTCCTTGAATATCCGTATGCTGGCATAACGTTCCAGTGATTTTGCATTTGATGTGATTTGCCAACCCTCTTTTGCAGGAAATACTTCATCTATTGACTTTGTCAGACCGTCAATCAAGCTGTTCATCCCACCAATAAAATGAACTTGTTCATTGTTATCTTTGCATAGAGATGAAATAAGCGGTTCCATTCTCTTGATACTATTGGCAACATCTTTCAGGTAGCTCTCAAAAACTGACATTTCAACGTCAGCTATGAGTGGTTTATCAAAGTTGCTGCCCCCCGTGGAGCTGTGTAATGGTAAGGTTGCACTCCATACACCGTAGCAATCCTTCGAATAGTGCCCTTCACCAATAGCAAACTCACAGGCACCGCACACCATTCCAAGTTTATGTTCAAACTGAGGAACAATTTGCTCATTCTGTCGGAGTGAAATAATTAGACCATCAAAACATGGCTTGGTGGGTATGATTTGGAGCATGAGCGGTGGCAGGTCGTCATCTTTAGCTCCATTCTTTATCCAAGAAGAGTGCCAGATATTAATTGGAGCGTCATTTTCAAGTGATTTTGATGTGTTATCTATTCTCCAGCCAGTTCCCAATGTTTCGCCAATTATAACACCTGCGCTATCTGCAAGTTTTACAACCTCAATAAGATGCTGCTTAAGTGCTGCAAACTCCGGTAGCAGCTTTTCTACCTGCATCTTGGCAAAATCAGAAAAACGATCAAACCATTGGGAGACCGTCCCACCATCATATTCATTTGATACTTTTTCTTCAGCAAAAGAATAGATCTTACGTTTAGCTATAAATGCTTTTATAGTATCAGTTTCAAAATCGGGCGGATCAATATTTTTAAATTCTACCTTCATGCTTTTTTGGCTGCATTTTATTGCCGCTACAGCGTCAAATTCAGCGACTTTCATCTTTAGGTATATTTCTTTTTCAATCCAGTGATCCAGTAATCTGCTCGAACTAAATGAAATATTAAGATTAGTATCGATATTTATTGCGGCAATTTCATCAGCAATAATTCTGAGCCTGTTATACACATACAAACCATCCGTCCATTTCTGTCTATCTGGATAAGCATTGAACCAATCAATAGTTTTTTTCTGAAGCCCAGGTATTTCATGACACTTGCTGTCAATGACAGGTTCTAATTCCTTTAGACATAGAAATTTATTAACACAGTAATCAACAAACTGAAGTTTCTTTCCCCGCCAAGTCCATTCCCTTTTGGATAATCCGCTATGATTCCATGTTTCTTCCAAGCTTTGCCACCACGGCCAGTATTCTTCTGGCTTTCCTGAAGCGCCAATTAAATAAGCTTTATCTAACAATTCGCTTAGGTCACCAAGGTCATACCATGGTTCATTTTTCAATATTCCAATATAGAGATCACCTAACAAAGCGTCGCTGCTCTCCAAGGTAAAGGAAAGCAACCCCCTGCCATTTGTATTATCAGATGAAAGGGAAGGTGCGTGTTGCCAGCTCTTCTTGAAAACATTGATTTTGCCTAAACGCTTATAGGATGCGTTTGAATCAAATGCATCAAGACGCTCACTTTCAGGAGCTCCAACCCGCCAGCCTTCAGATTCAGGAAACTTTTCTTTAAGACGTTCAAGAAGTGTATTAATTGTTTCTGCCAGAAATTGTCCATAATCCGCCCATTCAAGAATTTCCGTCATAATTTCCTGAAAAAAAGCGAGCACGTTGTCTCTGTAAACAGAAAAAAGTTTCTCTTCTGCTAAATTAACTCTGCCTATGGCTAAAGGAAATGCTGGTTCAAAAATAATAATTTTTTCTTTTCGTTTTGAATCATTTTTTTCAATACGGGGAAAGTTTCCTTTTTTTTCTGTAGCATATGAAATAAACGGCCACTTAAGAAGGTCATCCATAATTGCCAGATCAGCAAATATTTCCATAAGTTGCTTAGTCGAATCAAGGCGACATTTCAAATCAACACCTGTCGCCCCTAAGCGAAAAGGAAAAAAAATCTCGATTATCCCTCCCCCGCAATCTCGGGCAGAAAACATTGAGTTAATACGGCTCAACTCATTGGCATATTTCTGATTCAGCGAATTGGCTAAAATCCTTGCTAATGCAAGGTATCCAGACCCAGTTTTTTCTCCCTCAGAGGTATCTTTTCCCAAATTTTGTAAGACTGCATCGATTGCTGCATCGAAGCGAGACAATGGATTAGATTCAAAGGCATTAATCCATTGTTTGTTTGAAAGATGTAATTTAAAAGCGCCTTTTAATTCTGTATTTTCTTCAATACGTATGGGGAGTATAGATATTCTTCGACCGTTAGCGAGATCAACCTCTTTCTCGACTTCAGGCGAATTCATGGAAGCTTCAGATACAAGTAATGCCAGAATTTTGGCGTCATCAACACCTTTGGCTATAGCCGATGCCCATGAACTACCCGGGGGAATATCACGTGGAGCCATCCAACATGAGACACCAGATCCTTCAATGACATTACAGAACAGTTGAGCAAGTTCCTTGTTTTTAGTGCAATAGCTTATAAATACGTCTTTTTTGTCATTTTCGGCCATGGCTGTCTCCTGCGTAAAGTAATCAACTAGCTGATCATTAGCTAATCGATATTCACTATAAAATCCCTATAGGTCTTCCAAGCATCGCTTTCAATTAGGCTTTTCAAGTTCTTAACCATATCACGATCCTTGTTTTTCTCATCCTCAGGTAACTCATGATATGGTTTAGTAGTCAATAAACTATGCAGTTTTTTTGGTTTATCTGTAACCGGCGCATAGCGCCAACCACTCATGAGACGCTCAGCCTTCCAGCGCCGATTTTCAATTTCTGACATTGTTTCAATTGCTTCATCTTGATTGCAAAGTTGTTCAAGCCTGTCACCCTGGGTATCTTCACACTTCAGTGCACGCAGTTTGACTGAGACATGGTCGGCAGGCCAGCGATTTGCATCACGCATCGTTTCATCTAACTCATCCCATGATTTTCCGCCGCTATATGCCATATGGATCTTTTGCGCTAGAGCATCCGTCACCTTGTCATGCAGCACCTGAAAGCCACATCCGATATCCAGAATGTTGAAGCCGTGAGTATTTGTGTTTGCGGAAATACTACGCGGCATTAGCTCGGAAAGCTGTGACTTCATGCAAACTACAATTGGAATTGCATCACTACGCAAAATGGTGCGCAAGTGCCTGGTGAGAGAAAGCCCAAGAGAATCATTGTCAACAGCGACGTACAAAACTACTGGAGCAGAGTCGACTACACCCATAATGTCTTTCAGTGAGGAGAGGCATTCAGGATCTCTGTCAACAAAACGAATATTAACATCATTTACTATAAAGTCTGAAGTATTGTCGTCGTTGCCAAACATGGCAATAAACTTCTCTGAGGGTAATTTCAGGTTTCTATCCAGAACGCTGATTTCCAGATTTTTCCATTCAACATAATGTCCAATCCGTGCTGACTGTTTGAGAATATTTTCCCCCATCTGGCCAAAGCCGATAATTGCGATGCGCATCGTATCGCCGGTAACTCCTTGTTGCCGTGAATACATATCCGGCGGATACTTTTCAAGCAGCACACGGGCAGCAGCTTCATACACGTTGAAAATACTGGCATCAAACTTATCATCTGCTTTTCTAAAAAGATCATGAACTGCGAAAATTTCTCTCAAACTTGGACTAACAATATGGGTAAAACAACGCAGCTGGATCGTTTCATCGTCGCTAGGAGTTCCTCTAAGCAACTTTTCTGCTTGTCGCGTAGTCTCTATATTGGTCTGGTCGCTACCTGTTACGGCATAAAGGAATCCGGCGCAGACAATGTTAGCCTCCTCCAGGATAACAGGATCAGAGGCATCTCCAATAATAACGGTAACACCCCGTTCCCGGCAGCTACTGATATCAGGGTGATCCTTTCTTGATTCTACAACCACCACCCGCTTATTTTCTTTAGAAATTCGAATATACTCATCAACCAGTCTCATCCCCTTTTCACCGAGTCCGCAGATGACCACATGCCCACGCGTTTGGTGAAGTCGGATCAGGGAAACCTTTTCATAAATTTCCTTCCAAAATGTCTGAATAGAACCTAGTGCAGTACCGCCAGCCCCCAAAAATTTAGCTATCTTGAACAGCGTTTTCTGCTGCTCGGACGTGCCAAAAAAAACTGCTGCAATACCGCCGATCAGCGCAACTACGGCAATCACCAGCAGGGCAATTATAATCCACCACGAATAGCGGCGACTCCAGCGCCCAAGCAAGGAATACGTGGAAATACTCTTATCGCTCATATCATTACCCCTGTGGGACCTCGATGGGACGTTCTCGGTGCATCAACACCCATTCCCCATTTTCAGCCAGAGCTTCCTTGCCCACAGCAAAAATTATCTCCTGCCTGAGCAACTGATCTTCACCTGCGGCATCTAACAATTGTATACTTTTAGTGAATACTGCATACATTCGAGCATACTGCTTAGCCTGTTCGGCATACAACATCTGTTCAGAGTAAAATTTTAAGGAACCGGCAATGACAAAGGTGAGGGGAGTTGCAACCTGCATCCACGGGTCAAGTCTCTCTCCGCCCAACTTCATACCATGGATGATAAGCATTGCAGGTGTGACTGCAAAGAATCCTAGGCGAAAGAAGAAGGCTGCCAAACGATTCAGGTAATCGGCGTGCGACTTGTGATTCTGAGCGTTGCGTTCGAAGTATTTTTTTTGATCTTCAAGCCAGTTTTTTTTCACAGTATCTATCATCTGTGACGTCGCTGGATCCACGCTTCCTCTGTACGCCAGCAGATTCCAAGTTCTTATGGCATAGCTAATCCAATCCAGTTCTGACTGTTGCTTGTTTAGATAGAAAGAGGCTGAATCTTTGCGGATACCGGCTAAACGCCAGAAGAAACAGACACGTAGTCCTTCGGCAAGGGCACGGTAGTCAAGGAACTTTTCTTGGTTTCCCTGGTGGCGGGTGACAAAATAGAGGCCATATGCAAGCCCCAGAAATAATAAATATCCGGAAATAGCTATCAAGGCCGTGGTTACATTTGAATAGGTCTCAAAGAAAAACACAATAAAAGGAACAAGAGAGGCAAGCAGTAACAACACATTATAGGTTTTCTTTTGAAACTGCTGTGCGAGACAATCGGTATGCGCATAACAGTTCAAAAGACATTGCGCGGGTAACGAAAGGTCAGACCGGATAATAGAAGCTGAATCTTCAGCAATCAGATATGAAGCCGCTTGCTTCCGTCCGAATTCGAAATGTGTCAATTGCCTTGATTGGTTAGAATCTCTGTTGAAACGCTCAACACAGGAAAGGGTTCGCATGTGCTCTTCATCTCGAGTACTTTTCCCGTCATCAGAAAGCGGATACATAATTTGCACATTTTCCAGGCCATCAAAGTTCCGCAGATGCCTTTTGAGAAATTCTGTATCTTGGGCGACTTCAGAGTAAGTAGACCGTCTGGTCGGCACAAAATAGACCGGACCGGTTGGTAAGGCACTAAATAGCTCAGAACCATCAGAACAGAGAGGATCAACACCTTCCAGCTGCATACGCACAACCTGGGAAGTTCCTCCCGTTGGTCCATCTGTGACGCCATCCCAAAGAGCAATCAGCACTTGGCAGTGTTTAACAATAAAACGGCCGACAGCAAGATATTGAAAGTCTCGTGCAGTATCTCCAACGTTCACTGATTTCTTGGAATTTTTGTTCTCAATCGGCAACTCATACGTAAATGCAGCATGTTTGAGCAATTTCTGAAATTGATTGATGGAATCAGCAGAGAAGTCCTGTTCATAAATTTCCTGATTCATTGGTAGCGATGCGATAAGCGCGACTCCGGCATCCAAAGCAACTTCTGCTGCCAAGCGATCGGCCCCATCAGCTAATGCAGACATGAGCATTAATGGTGTTGTCGGATATTCACTTTTGATTTGATCAATTATGGTCCTAACCAAATCTTTCAAACCAGGGATATCTTCAGGTGGGATATCACGGTGCCCAGTAACTCCTATGAGAAGTGGGAGGACGACTTGGTCTACAAGTTGTTGATGATCTGAAGCTGAAGTCACAGTCACACCTTTCCGGTCTGTCCTAGCTGAAGTGGCGTACTATCCTCACCATCGCCAGAGAATCCTGTCCACAATATTTAAGCATGTTCCGTCGCAGTACTTCATGTCGTTCAGGCGTAGTAGATTCATGAATCGCTTCCAGAAACGCAGCTTGCGCTTCCATTCCGTTGCTGACTTCTTCAAGGTTGTCGTAGGTCAGGTCTGGCGCAATGGTAGGCAACACTGCCTTGATCGACCAGGAGCCCTGCATATCCGGGTGATAGTAGCAATTACGAAGTAATGGCAGCAGGTCGATGATCCGCTCCTGAAGAGCAGCTAGTGGAGACTGCAGGTCGGGGTAGAGTTCTATTAGAATGCCAATAACCATTCGTTCAAAATGTCCGTAGGTGATTATTGGCCCGACAGTCCCCAAGTCAGTAATCATCTGCTTGGCAAGAGAGTGCATGGGCGGATTGCCGCTGGTATCAAGAAATTCACAGTGTGAGACATTACTGTCAGACTGCTCAACGTGGCAGGAATACTGAAATGGCAATTGCTGGTATGGGCGTGTCCCAGCCCAAATTGGAATGGCAAACATGATTGTTTCAAAGTCGAGGTAAAAGCGAGGAAAGTCTATGTGTCGTAATTCGTTATGTAAGGTAAGGTCTACCTGAGGTGTTCCTGTTGCAACGGCATCCCAGATCCGCAAGTGGCGCTCGTTTGTCAGCCGCTCGCGTGGGACATCCCGGAGATCAACATACCCCTCTTCAATAAGTTGCTGTTCGATACGGGTTGCTCCCGGCAGAATTTCAACCGGATGTTCCGGCTCAGATTGTACTGGTGAGCAATGAGAACAATAAGGACACTCGAAAGGAGAATAGCACTGTTCTCCCGGCAAAATACCAGGTTCATCGGACGCCAGCATTTCCCGGAAATCGCTTATCCAACAGGGAATCTCTGACTGAAGAGAATTTACCTGAGTTGTGACATCTTCGCTAAAAAAGAGCCCCTGATAATTGCCTCCTCCAGGGTACACAAAGCTGTTATCAATATGGGTCAGATGGATAGTAGATAACGGAACATTGTTACTTATAACCCATGCCTGGATAGAAACATCTGGAATATGGTAGGCTTTAACGGTAGTGGATGATTTTACTTCATATAGTTTATAGGAAGCTTTGTCTTTTTCCAGCAAATCCGCACGAACCAAAACTCCACCATGAGAAAACGTAGCTTCAAAAATCCTGGCAGTATCCTCTTTCACAAGCCTTTCAGTTTTTTGCAATGCCTTGCCGAGCCCTTCATCACCATCAACGTAGATGCCGTCTGGGAAAGTGGTGCGGAACACATCATGCACTGCCAAACCAGCCTGAAGGCGTTCGTCAACAGCGTCAGAAACCTCTGCTAGTTCCGGACTATGAATAGTCAGCCAGAGTCTCTTTTTGCACTGAAGACCCTCTATGATTTTCGATTTTGAAAGATTGAAGCTTTGCATTAATTACCTCAATGGAATCTATGGTTATTCCGTGTCCAATACTTGCAATATCATCCAACATTCATCAAATCGACTATGAGTAAGATCGTCTTTTTTTATCCAGAAATACATCATTCCGCCATTTTCACACTCTAAATCGGGATCGTCCAAATCCAATTGGAAAAAAAGAATCCAATCAAATCTTCCTGCTTGCAGTTCCGACACACGTGCATCGGCATAACCCGATTCGTCACCACAATAGATCCCATTGGAGACAAGTTGGCACTCCAAATCCATATCTTTACTTTGAACTGGCGTCGGGTGACCCAAAAGTTGATGATAAGGTTCGCCTTGGTATTTAGAATCACGCATTACTTGAAAATCGTAATCATCCTCTTCTGACAAGTTGAGTGAACATATCTTCTCGTCTGTGCAATCTGGGTATGTATCAATGAGTGAGAATGTAAGAAACTTTTCTGGGAAAACATAGTCATTGCATAATTTGGCAGGCTGCTCTTGAAGGGCGCATTTATCAGCAGAACTGTCAATAGACAGAACTCGCCAACTTCCTTTGTCATTTGGGTCAAAGCCCCACTTGAAGTTCTTTAATTCGTAGAAAAAATAGAGAAGACCAGATTCAGGAAGATCAAAACGCGGAAAGTCATCAGGTATTTCTGACAGGTCAATCTGGCAGAGAAATGCAAGTGGCAAATCATTCCAGATTGGCCATTGAAGTTCAGGCGGCATTTCAGGCAGACCACCTAACTTACTGAAAACATGAGTGTCATTTTTTAATAAATGAATGGCTGTCTTTTTCAAGGATTCAAGGTAGATACGATATTTTTCAATTCCTTTGTGATCAGAGTTTTTATAAAATGACACTTGAAATCTCCTATAGGCATAGAATCGCGCAGACAGTCGCACTTTGAGTATCATAGATAGAAAATGTTTGCACATGAAAACATTCTGTTGTGGTGTGTACCAAGCAAACAATGAAACTTTGGCTGATTTTTCATGCAATATCGCTATTGATGATCTATATTCAGAATCTAACAGTTGAAAAACGGAAAAGGATTTGCATCGCCATGGCATTACCTTCAACAATCTACCGGGCAAACATCCTGCTTTCAGATATCGACCGGGGTGTCTATGAAACGCTCCAGACGACGGTGGCCAGACATCCTTCTGAAACGGAAGAACGACTGGTGACGCGGTTATTGGCATTTTCACTGTTCTATGAAGAGCAGCTGCTCTTTACGAAAGGGGTGAGTGCCGGTGACGAGCCTGATCTCTGGGCAAAGGGACCTGATGAACGGGTATTGCTCTGGATTGAAGTTGGACTTCCTGATGCTGAACGCGTTATCAAGGCCAGTCGTCACGCCGCCAGGGTTATTCTCATTGCCAGCGGCAAAGCCCTGCCAAACTGGGAACAGCAGCAACTCCCGAAACTCGAAGGCGTAGCAAATCTTGCCGTGATCACTTTTGACCAGGCATTTATTGCCGCTCTGGTAACAAAAGTGGATCGCTCTATCAATTGGTCAATCACCATTACTGATGGCAATCTGTATCTGAATGTCGGCGTTGAGACGTTTGAAACGATGATTCACGAACGGGTTGGTAATAGAAGAGATTAAAAAGGAGAAGTGAATGATCTATGTGGATATGCTGTACCGATTGGCAATCAGTTTATGGGCCGGCGGCAACGCCATCTTTTCACTGCTGCTGACGCCGATTCTCTTTAAAACCGAGGGTCGCGACACCGCTGCCCGTATCGTCGGGAACCTGTTCCCCGCCTATTTCCGCTGGGGGCTCGCCTGTGGTGTCATTGCGCTGATCTGCCGCCTGGCAGGGCGCGGCTTTGATGTCAAGCTGCCGGTGCTTGTGCTCATCTGCATGCTTGCTGTGACCTCTTTTCAGGCGTTTTACGTGGAACCGCATGCCGCTGAACTGAAGCGGCAGATCGGCTCTTTTGAGGCGACGAGCAAGGATCATCCGCTCCGGAAGGAGTTCTCGAAGCTTCACGGCGTTTCGGCTATCTGTAACCTGTCGGTTCTGGCGGGTGGAGTGCTGCTCGTGGTTCTGCCGTAGCCGGTCTGTTTCTGATAATATGACACCAAAACCTGCACCAGAGACACTTTTGAACTGGTTTGTCTATATGATTCGCTGCTCGGATAATTCCCTCTACACCGGGATCACGACAGATGTCGACAGACGTTTCAGGCAGCATCTGGGAGGGAAGGGCGCCAAGTATTTTAGAGGACGCTCTCCCCTGCAGATCGTGTATCGCGAAGAAAATCACAGCCGTTGCTCTGCCGCCGGCAGAGAATATCTGATCAAGAATATGGATCGCACAGAAAAGGAATTCATGGTGGCGGAGTTTACCATAAAAAACATGCGAAAGACACCAGTGGTCAAGAATCCGTCAACCTGTAACCCTGAGCCGGGCAGCGGCAGTGACGCTCCCCCCTGCTGAGGGCCGCCGACTTCCGCCGGTGGCGGAACAATCACGGAGAGTGTTCCCGGTTTCATTGCGTGGCTGGAGACGCCGGCAGGCCGTGTCGCGCGTATTGAGACGAAGCTGGGGCGT
>Ga0194059_1000824_pt1 | contig 13715 bp, 11 predicted proteins | sample SepL6211m_MetaG_FD_163426 | JGI IMG/M metagenome (GOLD analysis project Ga0194059, IMG submission 163426) | Anoxic zone freshwater microbial communities from boreal shield lake in IISD Experimental Lakes Area, Ontario, Canada - Sep2016-L626-11m | ecosystem: Environmental > Aquatic > Freshwater >... | reverse complement strand
GGCCAAGGTAATCAGTCACCGGGCCTATGGATTCAGAACGGCAAAAAACTTCATTCTCAACTTGTATCACTGCATGGGCGATCTAACCATGCCAACTACTTTGCACAGGTTTGTGTGAGGAACCTTAATTACTTTATTTATCCAGTCACACTCCTCTTTTGCCTCCGATGCAATTGAAAATTGACGTGACGCATTGATGCGATATGCCATTGCCGCAAATTTGAATAGTTCCGAAGATTCCTTATAATTCCCTCTATTCTGTTCATCTTGAGCCATTTTCATAAGTTGATTCAGGGAATTGATATCTCCTCTATCCGCTTTACTGACCAGTTGTTTGATTTCTTCAGTCATATTCACTCCCATCTGATTTTGCACGATATTATGAGTCAGGGTGACCCATCGTATTCGCTTACAAATCACCTACCTGTATCGCCCCATAACGTCTTAATGCTGGTGCAGGTGCAACTCACTACCTACGGGGTTTTAGGGCAGGTGCAAGGTGTTGGTTATGACATTGTTTTAATAATATCAATTTTTTGCTATTTTACAGCATCAGCTTCACTTCTGATTAGTGCAACTAAATTTGTGACCCACTTCTCTTTGTCCTTTTGCATAGTTGGTAATGGGTGGAAATATTTATTTACTGTGTTTGGCTTTTTCAGCCCAGCTGTTCTGACTGCACTTGGCACTGCATTTAAACACGTTTCAATAAGTGGGTCTAAATCAGGACTGACCCCCCAAGCGCAAACAATAGGCGAATCAAGCTTCTTGTTAAGTTTGCGTCTTAGTTCTACGGTTCGGAAGTCAGTGAATAGTGAATGTGCAGAAAAACCTGTTCTTCTTTCAATATCTCGAAAGCGTTCAACAAAATTCCCGCTTTTTGGGTCCCTCATATCTGAGATATTCAAAACTCTGACATGATGCCAGCCACAAAAATGCATGACTCTCATTACTTGATACTGAGTCGTATCCGGTTTTGTTGGCACTAATGACACCTCAAGCTGATGGATTAAATTTTCTGAAATGATGTTATTTGCCTCTTCAAGCGGTTTCGATGATCCTGGGTTCATCATAATAAATATTGCATCAGGGGAGGCCTTTAGCAGAGAGCAAACACAAGGTGGCTTATTTTGTCTTGTCACGATTTCTAAAACACTTCTGCAGTCAATTTTTTCGCCTGAATTTAAAATCACTGAATAGAAATGGCCGAACACTTCAAATCGTTTCTTAAGCAGATTGGCGGGAATAAACTCAAGCATTTGTAGATACCTCATGGAATTGTCCAACTACTGAATGAACTGCCCCCCGCGCAGATGCGTGTGAACCGCGAATTTCGGGGACAGTATACGAATCCAAGCAATAGTTTTACATGCTGATGTCCCTGGAAAAATGAGGTTCAAAAAAAAATACTGTTATCGACGCTTGAGGCGATTTAGATCTTGCCTCCCATGCAGGCAGGCTATGATGGTAATACAATCGTCAGCAAGAAGAAAGAATACACCATACGGAAATCTGCGGAACAATGCCCTGCGGACATTTCGATACATTACGGGAAACATGGCGGGGTTGCGGGCAACGGTTGCGATACAACCTTCAACGGCACGAAGAAACTCTGTACCAAGTCCGGGACTCTGTTCCTCATACCATTTGGCAGCGGCAGTCATATCTGCCTCGGCCTTTGAGCGTACGACAACACGATGACTCACAACGTCCGCCACAAACGCGACCTGACCTCATCCCAGCTTGATACATCGTCAGGGTACTTTTCATGTGCTGCAAGGCGGATATCCAACTCATCCATAATATCTTGAGTCAACCCAACCATCTCCGGATGCACTGCAATGCTGTCCCAAATATCTTCAACCAACTGGATTCGCTCCGGAATACTCAAGGAAAAAAGATCAGCTGCGACAACCTGTGGCATGGCAACTACCTCCTTGTAATTTGTGAACAAATATCGATTAACACAATGCAACTTCCACATATGTATCATTATTCAGGTTGAGGTATTTCATCGAACTAGCAGAGATCCCGCCGACTATGCCGACTGATTTTTTCCGGCTTGATGCCCCATATTTCGCGGGCATACTCGTCAATAGTGCGGTCACTGGAAAATTTGCCCATGCCGGCAGTATTGAGAATTGACGTGCGCGCCCAGTCGCGCGGCTGCTGATACAGGATATCAATCTCTTCCTGACACGCAATGTAGGAGGCGTAATCGGCACACAGCAGATAATGATCGAGGCCAAGCAGTGTATCGACAATCGGTTTGAAGACCGCCGGCTCCTCTGCCGAAAAAGTGCCGTCGCCGATCATATCAATCGCCTGTTTCAGTTCCGGGTTATGGAAATAGTAATCATACGGCTGGTAACCGGCATTTTTTAGGCCGGTGACCTGTTCGGCGGTCATGCCGAAAATGAAAATATTATCGCGTCCAACCTCCTCCATAATCTCAATATTCGCCCCATCCAGAGTGCCGACCGTCAGTGCCCCGTTCAAGGAATATTTCATGTTTCCGGTGCCGGATGCCTCAGTGCCGGCCGTAGAAATCTGCTCGGAAAGGTCGGAAGCGGGGAAGATCATCTCCGCCAGTGTGACATTGTAATTGCTGAGGAACACGACTTTGAGAAGATTTTTAACCGCCGGGTCATTGTTAACGACCGAACCGACTGAGTTGATCAATTTGATTATCAGCTTTGCCATGTAATAGGAGGGGGCCGCCTTACCGCCGAAGATGACAGTGCGCGGCGCAAAATTACCACCCGGATTAGCTTTGATACGGCTATAGCGGGTGATGACATGCAGTACATTGAGAAGCTGGCGCTTGTACTCATGAATACGCTTCGTCTGGCAGTCGAACATTGATTCGGGTGAAACCTCGATGCAGTTATGATCGCGAATATAGTTGGCAAGTTTCTGCTTGTTGGCCCGCTTGACCTCGATCCACATCTGCTGAAATTCAGAATCTTCCGCATACGGAATCAATTTTTTCAGCTCATCAAGGTTAGTTGTCCAGCCGTCGCCAATCTTTGATGATATCAGGTCGGCCAGCCAGGGATTGCAGTATTTCAGCCAGCGCCGCTGGGTAATGCCGTTAGTCTTGTTGTTGAAGCGTTCGGGCCAGAGCTGATAAAAATCGTGAAACAGTTCATTTTTCAGTATTTCGCTGTGCAGCGCCGAGACGCCATTGACCGAATGGCTGCCGACAATCGCCAGATGAGCCATTCGCACGCAGCGCTCGCCATCTTCACCGATAATCGACATCCGCCGCAGACGGTCATTGTCACTTGGAAAACGGGCGATGACCTGCTGGATGAAGAGCTCGTTGATACGATAAATTATCTGGAGATGCCGCGGCAGAATTCTCTCCATCATCGACACCGGCCACTTTTCGAGCGCTTCCGGTAGCACCGTATGGTTGGTGTAGGCAAAGGTGTTGCAGGCAATATGCCACGCTTCATCCCAGCCAAGCTGTTTGTCATCAAGCAGAATGCGCATCAGTTCGGGGATCGCCAGAGTCGGGTGAGTATCATTCAACTGAATAGCCACTTTTTCCGGCAGCAGACTCAGGTTGTCATGTTTTTTTGCAAAACGGTAGAAGATGTCCTGAACCGTGGCGGAGGAGAGGAAATACTCCTGACGCAGACGTAACTCCTTCCCTTCCGCCATATGATCAGCCGGGTACAGTACTTTGGAGATATTTTCCGTACGCATTTTTGATTCGACAGCTCCGATGTAATTGCCCTGATTAAACGAGCCAAGTTCGAAATCACGGGTCGATTTGGCACTCCAGAGCCGCATGGTATTTACGGTTTCATTGCCGTACCCCGGAATCGGAAAATCATAGGCAAGCGCCATGACATCAGTTGTATCGACCCAGTGGTAGCGCGTTTGACCCTGATTATCATGATAACTTTCAACCCGGCCAAAGAATTTGATCTGGTGAAGATGCTCCTGGCGATCAAATTCCCACGGGTTACCATAGCGCAGCCAGTTATCGGGAAACTCCGCCTGGCCTCCGTTCATGATTTTTTGATAGAACATACCGTATTCATAGCGGATGCCATAGCCGTACGCCGGAAGACTCATTGTTGCCATTGAATCGAGGAAACACGCGGCCAGGCGGCCAAGGCCGCCATTACCGAGACCCGCATCCCACTCCTGCTCCTGCAGCTCTTCAACATCAATCCCCATCTGTTTGAGGGCCGTCTGCCACTCTTCCATAATGCCAAGATTAATCAGGCTGTTACCAAGCGTACGCCCCATCAGAAATTCCATCGATATGTAATAAACCCGTTTCGCATCGTTAATGTAGTAGGATTGCTGAGTATCAAGCCAGCGATCGACCAGCACATCACGCACGGCATAGGCAAGCGCCAGATAAAGGTCCGCTTTGGTGGCAGAGAACTTGTCTTTGACCAGGGTATACTGCAGATGGCGGAGAAAAGAGCGTTGCAGATCTGCGGCAGTCGGTTTTTTATCGCGGTCGGGTGTCGCCTTAACTGTAGTCATGATAGCCATCCTTTTGAGGCAGAGATAACAAGCCATTTTTATTGGGAGCTTCAGGAACGGAACTATATAGATTTCTATAGCTTAATGCAAGGTTGTGCATTTAAGGAAAATTTGTTCTTCATATGAATACACCAGCCGGGCAGGAGTTTTGAGTCATGTTCAAGTAGTCAAATACCGTACGTATGTTTTTCATGAGGAGTCTCATTTATTAGGCGACATTTGTTACACCCTTTGATTTGATCAGTGCAGTGACGTTCTATGGCGTATGCCTGCCCGACGGTCGGGAAGTCCAGTAGTCGTTAAGCAGAATGGGGCAGCCTCATAGATAATCAAATCATCGCAAACTTGGCACTGGACCGCCTGAAACACAATGCACATCAGATGGATAATTGAGGGGGAAAAGTTACCACAAAAAAAAGGGGCTATCGGGAGCAAACTATGATACGTTGACGAACCAATTCAGCACGACGTGCCTGGATGAATTGTTAGAAGGAGATAATATTATGAATTATTTTCGCATACGGTTTGTTGTCTCAATCTTGCTTCTTTATACCGTTGTGGCTAATGCAGCTGACTCCTTTGTCATAGGGGTGGCACCACATACCAGCGCCAGAGTCATTATTGAAATGTACCAGCCGCTGAGAGTCTCCCTGGAAAAAGCACTTGGAATACCGGTGGAAATAGTGACCGCACCTGATTTTGATACGTTTGCGCAGAGAGGCATCGCCATGGAGTTTGACCTTGCTGTGACTACCGGACACCAGGCACGGTTGTTCCAGACAGATGCAGGGTATATTCCGCTGCTGACCTACAAGGCCGAATTCAAATCGGTAGCCCTCGTTGCCGCCAAAGGGCCAATCCAAAAACCGTCCGATCTGAATAAAAAAGATGTCCTTGGGTTAAGCCCCGCTTCGCTTGTGACCCTGTGGGGACAGCATTGGCTGGCTGACAATAAAGTGAGTGCAAATCCGATGAAATATGTCAGCGCCTCAGATAGTGTGGCTCAATTGGTTGCGGCGGGAGAAGCCGCCGCCGGATTTACCTCTTTGGCAAATTTTCAGAAGCTTGATTCTGAGCTGCGTTCTCAATTGCGGATTCTGGCAGAAAGTAAATCCATGGTCGGGCGCGTATATGTTCTTAACAAACGTCACTCGGCCATGCAGAAGAAGATTGAAGCAGCTTTGTGGGCATTTGCAAAAACTGCGGACGCAAAAAAATACTTTGATACCAACAAACTTGAAGGTTATCGCAAGCTACGCCCAAATGAACTGAAGGAAATGGACAGATACGCAGCTGAAGTAAGAAAAGTAATTAAAAACAGTACAAAGTGACATAATTTTCACCAGAATTACTGACATAAATTTATTTAAATGCCTGGCTGACAATGTGCTTTTTTTGTTCGTAATGCACTGTTTCTTGTGATGGAGGAAAAATGCACCCGACATATCCTGGTAGTGAAATAATCACTACATATGATGTACAGGAACTCCATACGAGTCATCGTGGGCAACCATCTGCCGTGCGGTTTTCTACTTCCAAAGCCACTCCGGAGAATTCGACATCAGCATTTGCATCAATAGTGACGTGTAACTGGAAGATGCAGAATATTTTCAGGTATATGGAGGTTATTGCACCAACAACACAACCGGTGATGATAACGGGTGAAACAGGGACCGGAAAGGAGATGATTGCCCGTGCGCTTCATATTGCCAGCGGGCGGAGCGGTACCTTTGTCTCTGTGAATATCGCCGGACTTGACGATATCATGTTCTCGGATACCCTGTTCGGACATGGCCGGGGATCATTTACCGGTGCCGAGCGGGTGAGGAACGGTCTGATAGAAACGGCTGCCAGAGGAACATTATTTCTTGATGAAATCGGTGATTTAAGCATCGCTTCACAGGTAAAGCTGCTGCGCCTGCTGCAGGAAAACGAATATTATCAACTCGGTTCAGACCGGATGATAACCTCCACAGCGCGAATAGTTGTTGCCACCAACTGTAACCTTGATACATCGTTGGCAAGCGGAACGTTCCGCCAGGACCTCTACTACCGGCTTTGCTCTCATCATATCCATCTGCCGGCTCTACGGGAGCGAAAAAATGACATTCCGCTCCTGGTCGATTGCTTTTCACGTGAAGCGGCTCAAGAGATGTCCCGGCCGCCTCCGCTACCGTCTTCCGACACTCTCGAAGCTCTGCTTCAGTATGAATATCCCGGCAATATCCGCGAGTTGAAAGGTCTTATCAGTAACGCCGTGGCAATGTCACCGCCCGGAACGCTTGCAATAGTAAAATTGAAGTCATCTGCCGTAGTCCCTCCTGCTGTCCCGAACGTTATCGACTACAGTTCTCTGTCGCTTTCATCCGGCCGGATGCCGACGCTGAATGAGGCCGAGGAGTTTCTGATTAAAGAGGCGCTTAGAGTCTCCTCCAGTAATCAACAGGCCGCCGCACTCATGCTCGGCATCTCGCGTCAGGCACTCAACAAACGCCTGCAGCGAGACACCAGCTACCATAAGTCTCCGCACACATGAAACGCCCCACATTCTCTCATACCGTACGCGGACGCCTCCTGCTGCTGGCACTTGGTATTGAAGTTATCATGCTGACACTGATGGTAGCCAACAACCTGCGTCTGCTGCATATCGCCATGACCGGTCAGGCTCAGAAGCAGGCGGCCCAGATGGCGCCGGTTCTGATTGCTGCGCTGCGGGCACCGGTAGCGCAGCGGGATTATGCCACGATACAGGCCGTGCTGGATGAAAGCCGCGAAACCGAGGACATTGATTACATTGTTGTGACGGACAAATCAGGTAAACAGATGGCGTCCAGCGGGTGGTCAAAAGGAGCGGTGCTGCCGCCGCCAAGTACGTCGTTTTCTCTGTTCGGGGGGGAGCAAAAGCCTCGCTACAATGTCGCCGTTGCCATGTCACAAAGTCAGCAGAAACTGGGCACGCTGCACTTCGGGCTTGATCTTACCGACATCGTGACCGCCCGAACTACTCTGCTGACTCAGGGTATCAAGATCGCCCTGCTTGAATTGTTTCTCTCCTCCATTATCCTGCTGCTCTTCGGAATCTGGCTCACCCGGCACCTGAAGCATCTTGCCAACGCCAGCCTTGAGGTCGCTGCCGGAAATCTTTCCCTGCCGCCGGTACCTGAAGGGAACGACGACATCGGGCAGTTGGGCAAGGCTTTTAACACGATGTCACGGACTATTGCCGAGCGTATCAATGAACTGACTGCGGCAAAGGAGTCAGCAGAAATCAGTGAAAGAGCAAAAACGGAGAGTGAGGAACGGCTCAAACTTGTTCTTGACGGCAGCAATGACGGTTTCTGGGATTGGGATATCCAGAGCGGCAGAATTGATATCAACCGACGCTGGGCCGCGATGGTCGGCTATGCTCAGGAAGAGATTGTCCATCATATCCAGTCGTGGGTTGACATGGTTCATCCTGATGACCTGCCCGGCGTACAAAAAGTATTGAACGCCCACCTTGCCGGAATAACCCCGCTCTACGAGACGGAACATCGCGTGCGCGCAAAAAACGGCACCTGGGTCTGGGTTCTCGACCGTGGCAAAGTAGTGCTCCGGGATGCTGATGGTACGCCGCTGCGGGCGGCCGGTACCCATACCGACATCACGGCCCGAAAATGTGCCGAAGAACAAATCCACGAACAGGCGGTGCTGCTCGAATGTGAAATGGCCGAACGACAGCGGGCTCAGGAAGAGCTGGCGGTAAAGCAGTTGCAGCTTGAAGCGGTTAACAGTTCATTAAAACAGCGGATAGATGATGCCATTTCGGAACTGCGACAGAAGGACCAGGTCATGATCAGTCAAAGCAGGCAGGCAGCCATGGGGGAGATGATCGGCAACATCGCCCACCAGTGGCGACAGCCGCTCAACGCGCTGGCAATGACGCTCGGCAATATTACGGCGGCGTACCAATACGATGAACTCACCGCAGAGTATCTTGACAAAACGGTTGAAAACGGCAATCGCCTGATCCAGAAAATGTCTTCCACCATCAATGATTTTCGCAATTTTTTCATACCGGACAAAGAGGCTGTTTCCTTCTCCGCTCGAGAGCAGATCCTTCACGCGGTGGCGCTCGTGGAAGCCGGTCTGACAAGCCAGAATATCGCCGTCCACCTTGAGGCTCCGCAGGATCTGATGCTGACCGGATTCCCCAATGAGTACTCGCAGGTACTGCTCAATCTGTTTGCCAATTCCCGTGATGCCATCAGGGAGTCCGGCACCACGGCAGGGAGCATTACGATACGGCTGTACAAACGGGATGAACGGGGATGTGTTGCCGTCAGCGATACCGGCGGCGGAATCCCGGCCGACGTTTTAGAAAAGATGTTCGAACCGTATTTTTCGACAAAGGAGATGGGCACCGGCATCGGCCTGTATATGTCAAAAATGATTATCGAACGGAGTATGAACGGGCACATTGAAGTACACAACATTGAAGATGGCGCCGAATTCATCATCATAACGCCATTGGAGGATACCTTATCATGAGCGGATGATGAGAACGAATCAGGCTCTCGGTTGACTGCCGGAGAAGCGGTTTTTAACCACCGGCGCATTTTTACTCTCCTCAGAACATCACCCGGCATATTTTAAACAAAGCTTCACACACACACAAAGACATACATTGCAGTGCAACATTTGTCTTTATCACCGCAACTCATTGATAATGTGCATAATAAAAACGACTAAGCCGTATACTGTCAACTTTTGTCTAAAAAGAATTGGAACGCACCCATTCCTCGCATGTCTATAAGTAACTAATATAATTAATATATCTTTTTTGTTGGCTTGGCTCGCATTTAGCATTCATCCTTTTACGCTATTTCATTTGATGGAGGAAAAATGCCCCCTACACGAGCCGGTAATAAAGTAGTCACCATGTATGGTGAACAGGACCGCCCCACGAGCCATCGTGGACAGATTACAGGCTGCACCGAGTTTACGTCCGGTGCTATCCCGGCGGAGACAGCAGCGGCTTTTACATCGATAGTGTCTTGTGACAGGAAAATGCAGTCTATTTTCAGGTACATTGAAGTTATTGCACTAACGGCTCAGCCGGTTATGATCACCGGTGAAACAGGGACCGGAAGGAAGATGATCGCCCGGGCACTTCACGATGCCAGTGGGCTCAGCGGTAATTTTGTGCCGGTGAATATCTCCGGACTTGACGATACCACGTTCTCGGATCTTCTGTTCGGACATATCCGGGGGGCTTATACCGGCGCTGACCAGGTGTGCGCCGGCCTGATCGAAACGGCCGCCGGAGGAACGTTGTTTCTTAATGATATCGGCGATTTAAACATCGCTTCGCAGATAAAGCTACAGCGCCTGGTCAAAGAAAGTGAATATTATCAGCTCGGGTCGGACCGAATGACAACCTCTACGGCGCGAATTGTTATCGCCACTCAGTGCAACCTTGAAAAATTTCTATCAGAAGGCACCTTCCGTAAAGACCTCTACTTCCGGCTCTGCTCTCATCATATTATTCTTCCCGCTCTGCGCCAGCGCAAAAACGACATTCCGCTTCTGGTACATCACTTTTTACATGAAGCCGCACGGGAGATGTCCCGCCCGCTTCCGCTGCTGTCAGTCGAAACCCTCGAAGCGCTGCGTCAGTACGATTTTCCCGGCAATATACGAGAACTGAAAGAACTGATCTGCAATGCCGTGGCAACATCACCAGCCGGAACGCTTGTTTTACCACAGCTGAAACCATCAAACAAAATATCTCCTGTCGCCCCGACCGGTATCGACTTCAGCTCCCTGTCGCTGCCTTCCGGTCGAATACCTACGTTGAATGAGGCCGAGGAGTTCCTGATTAAAGAGGCGCTCAGAGTCACATCCGGCAATCAACTGGCTGCCGCACACATGCTTGGCATCACGCCTCACGCGCTCAGCAAGCGTATACTGCGAGACTGAAGCCTGCTATCTTGAGCTCCCTGTGAGCACGAAATGTGCACATGGCATTATCTTGGCACCAGTAGGAAACAATCAATCTTGAATAAAAACCATACCCTGGCACTGAAAGGAGCAACCCGTGAATATCAACAGACTGGATCAAAATTTTCTGAAAACCCTTACCGTTCTGTATGTCGAGGACGATGCCGATACCCGCGAACAGTTCAGCGAATTTCTGCGTCGTCCGGTCGGTACCCTGATAACTGCTACCAATGGGGTTTGGGGGTTGGAGGCTTTTAAAAAGCATCTTCCGGATATTGTCGTGACCGACATTCTCATGCCGCAGATGGATGGTCTGACCATGGCGCACGAAATTCGCGGTATTGTGCCGTCAGTGCCGATTATTGTGATAACGGCCTTTGAACAGACCGACTATCTGCTGCGGGCGGTCAATATCGGCATCGATAAATACGTCACCAAGCCGGTCAACAGCTATCTGATGTTCGAGTGTCTGCTGGAGTGTGTTCATCGCCTCAGAGCAGAGGAACAGCTCAAACTTCAGCATCGGCGGGAAATCGGGGAAGTCTGGTTGAAACACAATAAAATAGTTGCCGGCCTGGCATGTGGTATTGCTCATGACTATGGCAGCATTGTCAACGACTGTAATAATATGCTCCAGACAATCCTCGGCTATGCCAATGAGGTAAAATCTCAACCTGTCAGAGAAGTTGTCCGTTACCTTGACAAGATCGAACAAAGCTCTGTTGATGCAAAAAAACTAGGTCAGATGTTGAGGATTCTGGGCGAGGATTATGGCGAAAACAGTCAGAGTGGGCAACTGATGCCGCTTTTTCAGATTCTTATAAAGAATACCATCTTTGATACAGACGTTGTCTTAACCGTTGATTATCCCGAGAACCTCCCCGACGTCCGTTTTTTTGAACATCAGATGGAGCTTGTTTTTTCGAGCCTGGCAACCAATGCGTTGGAAGCGATGCCGGCGGGGGGGACACTGTATCTTGCGGCCCGGGAAATTTCAGTAAGCGAGGATGACGAACTCCCACTGGAGCCGGGTAATTATCTGCATATCTCGCTGGCCGACAGCGGCAGCGGCATCGCTCCGGAAATACTGCCCCATATCTTTAACCCCTATTTCAGCACCAAGCAGAGAGGCAGCCTGCGCGGCATGGGCTTGAGTCTGGCACTCTGCCACACGATCATCATGCGGCAGGGTGGCCTCATTACCGCTGAATCGACGTTTGGAACCGGCACTGCGGTCCACATCTGGCTGCCGACCGTGCAGTATCAAAGCGTGCAGCATACCACTACCCCAGAGGAGAACACATAATGGCACGCATTCTGGTAATTGATGATGAGCCGCACCTTCGCATTCTTGTAGAATCATTCCTCGTCCAGGAAGGTCACGAGGTGGATCTGGCGGAAAACGGCCAGAAGGGCCTGAATCTGATTGAGCGCAACCCGTACGACCTGGTGATTACCGATGTCGTCATGCCTGAACAGGATGGGCTCGAAGTCCTCATGGGACTTAAAGGTCACGTACCGCGGATGAAGATCATTGTCATGAGCGGCGGTGGGGATCGGCTTAATATTCAAGAACTCCTGAATTTGGCTAAGCTTATGGGTGCAGACCGGGTGTTGCCAAAACCGCTTGATTTTACAACACTGCAGGCAACGGTTAAAGATGTTCTTGAGATACGACCATGATAAAAACCAGAATTGAACGAGGAATGCGATGACTGCCTGTTTACCCGACAATGACATGTCTCACTACGCTGTTGTCGTGGTTGATGACGAACAGAACATCTTGCAGTCACTGAAGCGTTGCTTCCACCGTGAACCGTTTCAGGTTGTATGCGCCGGTTCCGGTGCCGAAGGGCTGAAGCTGATTGGTGAAACTCCGCACGTTGCCGTTATTATTTCAGATCAGCGGATGCCGGAGATGAACGGCAGCGAGTTTTTAGCCCGGAGCAGAGAACTTGTCCCCGATGCGATCCGTATTCTCCTCACCGGCTATACCGATATGGATACGACCATTACCGCCATGAATGAAGGTGGCGCCACGCACTACATTGTCAAACAAAAGCCTTGGGATGAAGCAGAAATGCTGCAAACGGTGCGGAGGTGCGTATGGGACTACCAGCAGGTCGTGGAAGAGCGCCGTCTGCATAAGATTATCGATCAGAAAAATTCCGAGTTACAGGAACTGCTCTGCCAACTGACAGAAAAAAATGAGCGACTTAACGAGGCCAGGGAACAGGCCGAATCTGCCAACATTGCCAAGAGTCAATTCCTGCAGAACATGAGTCACGAGATCCGTACCCCGATGAACGGTGTTCTCGGCATGTCCCAGCTCCTGAAGATGACCGCTCTGACCGCAGAGCAGCAGGAATATGTCGATCAACTCATGCGCTCTGGCAGAAATATGGTTGCCCTGATCAGCGATATTCTTGATCTTGCCAAGATCGAGGCAGGCAAAGTCAAGATTGAATTGACTCCATTCAATTTACGTCGCTGCATCGAAGATATTCTCCTGAGTATGAAATTTGCCGCACGTGAGAAAGAGCTGGTTTTAAATGTCGATTGTGCCGGGGCTGTTCCCCCTATTCTGGTCGGAGACCAGTTGCGGGTTAAACAGATTCTCCTCAACCTGATCAGTAACGCGGTAAAATTCACTGCAAGGGGAAGCATCACCATCACGGTAAACCTCCTTGAACAGCACGTTGACACGCTGCTTGTGCAGATAACGGTACAAGACACCGGTATCGGTATCTCACCAGCCGCACTTGACGAGATCTTCAAGCCGTTTGTCCAGGAAGATGGCTCTATGACCCGCAGATACGGAGGCACCGGTCTCGGTCTGACTATCTGCCGTCGTCTGACGGAACTTTTGGGTGGTACTATTACCGTTGCCAGCACACGAGGCGTTGGCAGCTGTTTCACCGTGACCGTGCCGTTCACAAGAGCCTTTGACAGTTACCTCAACCTGGAGGTTCCCAATAGTGCCGCTGTCATCTGGGACGGCGCGCCGCTGAGGATTCTGCTTGTTGAGGACGACCAGACCAACATCACCTTCGGCACAGCATTGCTCAGGAAGCTGGGGCATAGCTTTATTGTGGCAACGGACGGCAGGGAATGTCTTGCCGCTCTGGAGCGCGGCAGCTTTGATCTGGTGTTGATGGATATTCATATGCCGAATATGAACGGCGAAGAGGCTCTCTGTGAAATCCGCCGAAAAGAGCCGG
>Ga0194059_1000821_pt1 | contig 13751 bp, 10 predicted proteins | sample SepL6211m_MetaG_FD_163426 | JGI IMG/M metagenome (GOLD analysis project Ga0194059, IMG submission 163426) | Anoxic zone freshwater microbial communities from boreal shield lake in IISD Experimental Lakes Area, Ontario, Canada - Sep2016-L626-11m | ecosystem: Environmental > Aquatic > Freshwater >... | reverse complement strand
ATCGCCACGGAGGTTCAACTATCTTCGTATGTGGCTAAGCAGACTATAAACGGAATTGGCCAGAATATTTCCACAGCCATATTGAGATACTCCCCCATGGATACTGGCGAGTTCGGAAATTACTCCTGCACTCAGGGCCACTTGAACGCCTGTGTGGATGGAAAAATTGTGTGTCAATATGAAAGCAGTGTTGCTCCTATACCATGTTGTTTCCGATTAACTAATTGCCAGACTGGGGAACATTTCTTCACGCAGACAGACCTAAGCTCATACCTAAGTAACTTCATAACTATAGAAGAGGTCTCAGGATCTTTTGCTATAACTGTGGATGGTGCCTGCACCGTTTCCATTCCTGTAACTGTTTCTGGGTATTACTCTACATGCGCAGCTGCTTCCGCAGTTTATTACCGCCTCATAGCTTGCCCCGGTAATATTCCAGACCTTTATACTACGTCGGACTTGTCTGCGTACATGAATAAGACTATTAAGATCAGAGGATACGGACATTGTTGGACTGTGTTTGCCGGCACCTCCGGAAATAAATTAACCAATGTAGAAGTGACAAGTTCTTTCGATACTTGTCAGACCTGTAACTAATGGAGTGGAATGTAAAACATATAAATCCCGGGTTTGAGGAAGGTAAAAACTCCCTCGAATACACGCTGCAGATTAATTGTAATTTTGCAGACCAGATTTATGCTAAGTATTTGGACAAAAAGTGGGGAGTCAACGCGTGCGCTTCGGATGAACTACTTCGATACACAATTAAGAAGCAATTCTTGGATCTTGATAACTTGTTTATAAAAACTTTATGTCATCCCGTATGCTTGCCTCCTATTAATGCCTGTGTAGAGATGTATGTGTTCAGACCTGTTTGGTGTTATACACCTACAGATCCTTCTGTGAGTTTCTATATTCCTGTCATTGTTTGTAATGCTCCAACCGGGCCTAGTGTACAATTTGATTATGCCCGTATAAGATAATTTATTAATTTTGCTAAACACACAACTATGAGCGCATCTAACCTCCCTAAGAACTTAAAGAATGGCCCTTGTACGGCCCAGTCCAGCGACTGCGTTGTTTGGGACGGCCCGGAGATTCCTTGTATAGCCCTGTGTCCGGGAGACACTATCACTAAGGCGGTGTATATTTTGGCATTGCGAGTGTGCGCTTTGGAGGCGCAGTTGGACATCTCAAATTATGATATTCAATGCATTTCTACAGTGGGAACTCCGAAAAATTTTCAGGAGATGATTTCTTTTTTAATCACCAAAGTTTGTAATCCTTAAGTATCATGGCAGTCATTATCGATATAGCATCTTGTTTTTATTACATCAATCCTCAGAACGGTGACACTGTAAAACAGTTGCCGGTTGAGGACTACGTTAAATTGATTGGTGCCAGAGCCTGTGCATTAGTCACTCAGGTAAATATACAGGCAAATGCACTATCTTCAGTAGCCCAAAGAGTGCTTGTTTTAGAACAAAAACCCGTTCCCACATATACATTACCTAGTTTATACCCTACGGGCATTGCGAACCCTAACGTGCCCTTGGTGTTAGATGTTTTTACTGCGCTATTAGAATCCGAATTTGTTAAGGAAAGGACTGCGTTGGGTATGCCTACAGACATTTACAACGCTTTGTTGATTGTGTCTAACAGCCCTGATTTGCCTGCATTAGGTACTTCAGGAGGAAAGCTTTCTGCATTGACCGGGTGGATACCCACTGTGGCAGATTTAGCCGACGCATTTAATAATCTTTCTTTGATGGTAATGGATCTAAGAAGTTCTATTGCCAATATAAAAGCTGCTTTACCTAGTGTATGTGATCGCATCACAGTGGCTTTACAAACCACATACTCTTCCAGCTCACTGCAATTAATCTTTACTGGCAGTATTCCAAGTGGATTAGTGAACACAGTGTCGGGAGGGTCTTTGTTTACAATCACAGACAGCTCCGGAAATCACGTTACGCAGCAGGTAGATATTATCACCAACATCAATAATATCTCTGGGGTCACTATTAACTTATCCTCCACCTCTATCGTTCCTGCAGACGACCTAAGGGTTACTTGTATTTATTCGTTTACGGATCCGGTATCAGCTACAATTTGTCAAAAAACTTTTGATGCCTTTGTGAGTAATACAGTATCTTGTCCTGCGGTGTCTGTTACCCCTGCCAACACTTCTGCTAATTACTCATTCACACATCCGGGAGGTGCGTTGACTTACTCTATTGAGGTGTACGACGCAACTAACACTTTGGTACAAAGTAGAAGTGTAGCCGTGACTAGTGCTCAGATTGTTTCTGGTACATTCTCAGCCCTGACTGCTGGTACCCAATATAAATTACGACTACAGATGGTTACCTCTACCGTTACTAGAAGTTGTCCATTTACCAGTTTCACCACTATTCCAAATCCGTGCCCAGCACCTATTGGAGCAAGTATAACTTTGACTATATAATATGAAAAACTGTGGACATACAGGCCCCTGCGGCTGCGGCGAATCGGTGATACCTATGGGATATATTCCCGGGTGCCCTACAGGGTGCCCTACCCCTAAGCAGTGCGCCGAAATTAACCCTAGCAAATGCTTGGTGTACACTGGGGATACCCTAGCCAATTTAGGTATTTATAATGGTATGAACTTTGACACCATTGTACAGATATTAGGCAGCTTCATTTTAGGCCCTGGTTGTATGTATCCGGACTCGCCATGTAAGAGTGTGGTAGGACTGCAGACTGATTCTATTGGCAGTTCCATAGTTTCTTTGAGCTGGCTACCGGCACCCGTGGGATCCACTTATATTGTTCAGTATAAATTATCTTCGGACGTGAATTGGACCTCAAATCCATCTACTACAGGCACTAGCGATACTATAGGAGGGTTGGCCCCTAATACTACTTACTTAATTCGGGTTGTTTCTAGTGCCAATAACACTAGTTGTAATTCATTATCTTTACAAATAAAAACAAAAGTTTAATTTTAATACTAAAAATATGGCACCAGTACCAGCATCATTAACCGTAAATTTTACTGCACAGACTATAGGAACCCATCGTGTATGTTATCGTACCGCAACTTCCGGTCCCTACACTTGTGTGACTACTGAGTGTGGTAGTATAGGCCCATGCTCTGCAATTCTGCCCATCTATGTAGATGACCAGACGTGTACAGCTGTTACATACTACGTGTATATTCAAGCTGCTTGCGAAGACCCTACCTCAAACCAGGGGCGATTGGCTATTAATTATACCTTTACCCCAAGTCCGGCCTGCAAAGCCTACACATTAGTTTGTGATTCTTTGCCTATAAGTGCGATTAACGTGCTTGTTGCGGGTAGTGGGTATGTATCCACCCCCCTAGTGAGTATTGTTGGTCCAGGGGGCGCAGCTACTGCAGATGCATTAGTTGGGCAGGGAGCGATCCTGAGTACGCTTACGTTGAACCCGGGCACTGGGTACAATGATGGTACTTATGGTGCAGTTCCGTTCACTAACGGTTCTGGTATGAACGGTGCCGCCTCAGTGGTGGTTTCCGGCGGAGTAGTTACCAGTGTAGTCATTACTAATGCAGGGGTGTCTTATTTGGATTCAGATCCATTAAGTTTGGATGCCACGCTTATGGGGGGCAGTACTCCTTCTGTGGCAGTATTACTTCGCCCTACCACAGACTTTAGAACTATTAAAAGTATTTATAATATTGTAACCACCATCCCCTTTACCTCGACCCCTTCTGTAGTTATTACCGGCGGTGGGGGCATTAATGCTACCGCCCAAGCCGTGTTAGCCCCTTGCCCTGCGATTACTTTAGTGGGATGTTCTGGAGACTCTGTTTCTATCCCTTCTGCCACCTTAACCCAAGGGGAAAGTGTTGTTGTTTGTGACTTTTCTTCTCCTACCGTAAACCCTGCTTATGGCGTTAGCCAGTCAGGAAACTGCCTATGTTCTTGCATCACAGCTACTATTGGAGTGTCCGGCACTAACGGAGCTCAGGCGCGTTATTACTACAATAAATGTAATGGAGCCCCTGCTACAGGCATCTTAACTGTTAATGGTTCTCCTAGTAGTGTTGTGGATTGTATTGTGCCGGGCAGTCTGGTATTTGAAATTATTACCTTGGGCGCATCCGGCACAGTAAGCTACGGCGCCAGTTGCTCTTAGTTAATTGAGTTTGTTGGTACAGCTTAAATTGACTGGTGTCCCCTGTGCATAATATGGCAGGGGACTTTTTCTAATTTTGTGTTATATTTGAGATATGAGTTTGTCTATAACAGTTGCAGGTCAAAGGCCATTTCTTCGGAAGTTTTTTCGGGAGAATCCTCAGTTCTCAATGTTCAATACGGGCAAACCCAAAGACCTTACTCAAATAATAAAACAGTTCCATTCCGACTTTATAGAGACAGCCTTAGGGGAAAGGGAAGGCGTTGAGTTACCTCTGGCTATGGGCAAGGTGGTTATGGTATCCTACAAGACCCCTTCATATAACAACTATAAACAATTCCGTAAGGGGGCCCTCATTACTAAGCACACGAACAATCACACAGATGGGTTGAATTGTAAAATATTTTATTCCAATGCCCCTAAGAGGTATCGATTTAAGGATAAAGTTATGTGGGCCTTCGAGCCTCATTATAAATTCTCAAAGGCGGCTTCAGTTTCATTTGCCGCTAATCATGTGTTCTATAAATACAGTCCTGACTCTCGGCAAACTTTTTATCGAAGGATGACTTTCAATGCTGAGGAAAAAAGGATGAGTAAAATTGAAGCTTATCTTAAAAAATTTGACGAACTTTGTATTAATTGAAAATGGCAACAACTAAAGGTGAATCTATATCCAGAATTAGAAAAGCAGTCAAAGGCCTAAAAGCTGATGCTTTACTTACCGACCGCATGATTTACTCTGCGATTTTAAAGTATGCTAAAGTTTTTATAAAGAGAGCGGATGATGCCAATAAGTTGGGCAAGTATAATGGCTTATTTCAGACCTTACCGGGAATAGAGTTGGTTGAGGTTAGCACTATTGATGCTGAGTGCGTGGGTATTAATACCTGTTGCACAATTAAACGTACTGCAGATCCTGTCCCAAACATCTTAGAGGGCAGTTTCGGTCCAATTATTCGCGGCATTTCCTCTGTGGACGGCTCTAAGGATCTGTTTCGTACTTATCCAAAAACTTATGTGCAAATGACTAATAGCACTTCTTTCAAGTTTAATAAGAAGCAATACTATTGGTGGAAGAACGGCTACTTATTTTTTCCCAATTTAGAGTGGGATGTGGTTGATGTGGATGCTATGTGGGAGGATGCTGTGAGTGTGTATCTATGTTCTGCAGACACATGTTGCGTAGATAGAAGAAGTGAGCCTACTAATATTCCTGAGAGTCTGTTTGCGGATATCGAGGGGGCTGTTAAGCAGGACTTCATAAATCTACAACAAATACCAAGAGACAATCAAGTTGATAACCAAAGCTCCTTACGATAATGGCCACAGATTCATACAAAGAATACAAAACATTTGATCAATTGTTGAGCGATGTTTTAGTTGATTTTAGGAGCTACGCTCTTGAAAATCTTATAGAACCTCAGGAATTGATTCGTGTAGTTAAGCGAGTTAATCTTGATTTGGGATTAAGACTACACACGACCCATCACGCGACATTACAACTTCGTCACAAGAAGTGTAAATTGCCGGAAGATTTTTATAAATTTAATTTTGGATTGATGTTTGCATCTAAGTCTATAACGGTTCCCAGAATTACGGGCACCCATTTAGAGCAGGTGCCGTTCATTCCTAAGTACCGAGAAATACCTCCAGGAGTGGATGTGTGCACAGATGGAACTACTTGTGGTAGTTGTAATAATTGCTCCACATGCTCTGATACTAATCTTGGAACTAATTACAACAGCCTTGTACCTTTAAATGTACCTTGCACAAGTCCTAGAGTTTTTGTGGACTGTAAGAATGATGTATTTGAATTGATTCAGATTGTAACCACAGAAGTTCGTCATTGGAAAAAACTTGTGCCGGTGCAGTTGATTAATGCGCCCGCAGAGCACTTTGGGCATTGTCCTAATTATCACATTCAAAGTGATAATAAGATTTGGTTTAAGGACGGTTTTGTGCACTCAAATGTTGATGACATGGTGTTGTATTTAAACTATGAAGGCAGTCTTGTGGATGATGGGGGCAATTTGTTGTTACTAAGCCGTGAGGATGTTTGTGAATACTATGAGTATGCATTGAAGGAAAGGATTTTGGAGAATTTATTTATCTCTGGAGAGGATGTAGCTGCTAGGTTACAATTAATCCAAGGCAAGTTGCGCAAGGCACGTATTGAGGCTAAGAATGTTGTCAACACTCCAGACTTTGAAGAAATAAGAAATACTCATAAAGCAAACCGCGAAGCCTTTAATCGTCGTTATGTTGATATGTTTTTGTCCTCAGGCTGGTTGAACTTACCTTATAATGTATTTGTAAATGGCACAAGAGCAGGATATTAATCAGTTTAGTGGTAATTTAAGTGAAGGCACTGCGCAGTCTTACATTCCAAAGAATGCATGGACGCATGCGCGTAACTGTATTACAAACAGCTCAACTGGGGATAAAGGGTTATTAGGCAACGAGCCTTCTAATCTAAAATTAATTCAAGCCTCATTTCCAATCATAGGAACTATTTTTTTGTATGATGATAGGTGGTTTATCGTCTCCACTAACGGATACGATTCTGAGATAGGCATTTTTAGAAATTCCACAGCTACTTATGATGTTCTTGTAGATCCATCGGCTGCGGCAGGAATGAACCTTAGCGCTTACAACTTAATTACTGGAGTATCCAAACAATTGGCTGATGGTACTTGGCAGGTGTATTGGGCCGACAAGCACAGGAATCCAGACAGAACTATGAATACCACCAACATTCCTTGGAAGGGTACTTATAGGGTAGATACTAATAAATGTCAAATTTTTACTCCATACAGCCCACTCCAACTAGATGTAGCTGCGCTTAAGCTTACCAGAGATGCAGCCATTCCTTGCGTTAAGGCAGTGAGAGGGGCTGGGTATGGAAATTTACTTAATGGGAGCTACTGTGCTGCAATTGCCTATACCATAGGGGGGCAGAAGGTTACAGATTATTTTGGACTTTCCAATGTAGTGTCTGTTTTTGATCATGATAATGTTGCGGGTTCAATTGAGATTAAATTATCCGGATTGGATAAAACTTATTTGGAGTATGAATTAGTAATCATCTCTACGATAAACCAACAGACAGTCGCTCGTCAATTGGGCTTTTATAGCACAGCTCAGACTACAATATCTGTTGATAATATTCCTGACACACTTACGGCAGTGCCCCTTTCTTATTTACCTATAACCAATTCATACAGCAGAAGCTCCAACCTCATTACAGAGTTAAGTGATCACTTAATTCGTATAGGGCCGAAGACTAAGTTTGATTTTAATTACCAACCTTTGGCAAATCAAATCCAAACTCAGTGGACAGTTACCGAATACCCTGCAGATTATTACAGACGTGGGGGTGTAAACTATAATGCACTTCGCGATGAGAATTATGCTTTATATCTTCGTTGGATTTACACGGACTCAGAGAGATCAGCGTCTTTTCATATTCCAGGAAGAGTAGCTACTTATTTTAATGTTGGTGGAGGCAGTTTAGTTTTGGAAAATGTTCCCTACTCAGGGACCAATGCCATAGAGACTTCTGTGGGGGATACATGTTACTTATTTGAAGCTTTTAATACAGCGACAGGGGCACCATTGAGTCCTCCGCAGAAACAATCTGATGGCGGATGGTTGATTGCTACAGGGGATATGGGCTACTACCAAACGGACGAACTCTACCCGATTGATCAGCCTCAAGTGTGGGGACCGTTGTGTGGAGAAAACATTCGTCACCACAAAATGCCTAATAGATCTCTGGCCACTTACACAGATTTATATTCTAATTCCCCTACAGCTGGTACTGATTTATCTGGAGGAGTCATACGGGCATTAGGCGTTCAGTTTTCTAATATAAAAGGACCCGTAGATAATGCTGGAGTTCCTATTCCCGGCATCGTTGGGTATGAAATATTAAAAGCAGACCGAGCGGGGAATAAGACTATTATAGGGAAGGGCATTATAAACAATACTTTCAAGTATACGGATGCTGCGGGAAATCCCACATTGTATCAAAACTATCCGTACAACAGTCTTGAGGATGACCCATTCATTTCCTCTCACGTCACTAGCACAGGCTTTTCTGGTAATATTCAGAATCTAAACAAAATTCCATTTATAGATTCTGGGGATAATCCTAATAAAAATATTTACACATTCCACTCTCCAGATACAAGTTTCCATCACCCTTTTTTGGGTATGAAGGAATTGAAGCTAGATGGAATTGTGTATGGTAATCCTGTACTAAAATTTCAAGTACCAGAGAAGCATCCAAAGAATAAGTTGGCCACTAATTTTGCGTTTTTTGTTGCTGCTTTAACTGGTATAGGTTACGCAGTAATGGAATTAAATGGGAAGAGGAGTACCACACAAATTGCTCCGCACCGGGCGGGAATGACAGCTGCAGGAAGTGTTTCTTCGGGCTCTATTGCTATAGTCATGCCTGCTCCAGGGGGTGGGGGAGTTATTGCGCCATTAATTGACCCAATATACAGTGGCATAGCGTTTGCTGGGATTGGCGCTGATACTCTTGTTCAGGGGGTTTTTCAGGGCGCAAACACGGTTTATAACGGAGTGGTGGACCTGCTCAAGGCACTAGATCCTAGTGGGCAGGCTGTGGATAATATTCGATACGGTGTATTGGATGCGGCTGCTGGCACTGCTTTGGCCGATTACTCCATGATTGGGCAGCAGAATCATACTACATATGAATCCGGATTAGCTGGGGCCATGGGCACAGCATTTAGGGCGGTAGGAGCCTTGCCGCTGTTTGTTAATTTATGGGGACAGGGTACCGAAGAGGCCTTACAACTTTTGTTGAATTTCTCTCAAGCACAACAATATGCCCTGCAGCAGATAAGCCACTGTTTCTATGATCAGTATGATTTAGATTCTCAGAAAAGATTTTACATTGATAATGCAAATTACTTACGTCCAGGCTTGCAGAACTTCTCTGGGATTAATGTGAATAACATTAATAGGAGTTCCACAGTTATATTAAAAACTTTTCCAAATACTAGTGTCCCGGACATTGGAGGCTCCCTTATGGACAATTCCAAACAGACGCTCAGCACTTTAATTGGATCTATTCCAAGTATCTATGACGACCCCATTAGCGCTGCCCCAGAGGTAACCGCAAGTTCCTATTACGCGTCTTTAAAGGTAAAACTCCGTAATCAGTATGGGCAAATAGGAGACTCAAAACAAATTCCTGTAGGCTGTATTAATTTGGTTACTATGGACGAAAGTAACGCTTCAAATAATATATTTACCTCCCCCATCATATACATAGGGGATACGTACATCACCAGATATACGGAGAAAAACACAATGCCATTTTTTACTGATTGGATGTATAACCAACCAGACAACCATGAGTTTGACTACCTGCAAAGTAGATCTCTTCAATTTCCCGGCTATTGGATGAACTCCACTAGATTTGATACGGGGGATTTTTTAACAGGACTCAAAGACACTATTATCAACGGCATCAGTGGGGGCGTTACTAATATAGGTAATGTAGTCAGCGGTATATTCAGCAATGGTGGGGCTAATACAGCCGTAGGAACCTTCAATGATACTAATACCATGTTACCCACAGCCCTCCGCGCCCTAGACGTTAACGGCATCAACGTTGCGTTTATAGTTAAGAAGGGCTACTTCTATTTATTCGTTTCAGGCGTAAGAGATTTTTATGTGGAGTCTGAAATTAATGTGGCAGATAGAGATTGGGAGGATCCCATCATCAAACGTCATTATGATGAATATACTTTTCCAGATTTACAAAAATTATTTTCGGCCAATCCGGACATCATCAAGGTGGATAATTTCTACAAATATGACTTCTCTTTGAGTGTTTCAAACTCGTTTATTAATATGGCCTCGTGGGGTCGAGTTCAGGCTAGGAATTATGATCCCGCCATTGCCGCTTTGAGTTTCATATTTCATCCAAAACGTATTGCATACTCCATGCCTCAGCAGACAAGTCAGATTGTGGATGCTTGGCGAATATTTTTAGCGAACGATTACAGAGACTTTAAGTCGAACGTAACCTCTATTGAGTCCATAGGATTGACCGGTGCTTTGATATTTTTTCAAACTGATTCTCCATTACAAATACAAGGGGAAGAAACTTTTGCCACAGATGCAGGTACTAAGGTAATAATATCTGACGGAGGATTTTTAGCTCAGGCTACGCAGAGTCTCAGCAACTCCGATAGGCCATACCAGTTTGGCGCGTGCCGCGATTTTAGAAGTATTGTGAATACGCCTGCAGGGTTATTTTGGATAAGCCAAGACCAAGGCAAAATACTCACAATAAAGGACGGCATCGTTAACATCGCCATGGAGGATTTGAATTGGTGGTTTGCTTTATATTTACCTTATAAGTTGTTGGAAGATTTCCCAGATTTTGAAAATGTAGAAAATCCAATTATAGGCATAGGCTGTCAAACTGTTTATGATAATGAAAATGGATTAATTTATTTCAGCAAAAAAGACTATCGTTACCGTAAGGAGAATTTTGATTCTGCAGGTAGCGGTATTTTTTGGAATAGTTCTGTTGGTTTTTATTTACAACTTCTTGGTAATTTTATAGGACCAGTATCTTTGGGTGATCCCAACTACTTTGAGGAAGCCTCTTGGACCATTAGTTATGATATCAAGACGAGTCAATGGATTTCTTGGCATGATTGGCACCCAGATCTAGTCCTTCCATCTAAGGACACATTCTGCACCATTAAAGGTAATGCAATATGGAAACACAATTTTGTTTGTAATTCATTCTGTAATTACTATGGAGTAGATTATCCTTGGGAAGTGGAGTACGAGCATTCTTCAGGGATACAAGTTAATACCCTAAGAAGTATAGAGTATTATATGGAGGTGTATAAGTATGCATCAAATTGTTATGATAGATATTTATTTTTAAATGCCAACTTTGATGAAGCGGTTATTTACACCAACGAACAATGCTCAGGCCTACTTAAGTTAAATCTCTCTGATGTGAATGATCCCTATCAGGCTAATCTATATCCAATCTATAACGGTAATTCGGTGGATGTCTTATTTTCTAAGGTGGAGGGCAAGTATCGATTAAATACTTTTTATGATTTAACCTCCGATAGGGGAGAGTTTAGTAATGCAGAGCGCATGATTTGGTTGACAGGAGCTAACGGGTATGTGCGTAATTTAAATCCACAAAATTTAGAGTATGCCAAAGATGTTTTCCAGCAGAAGCGCTTTAGGAATTATAACATGACAGTCTTTCTACGTAGACGAGTTTCTGGCAATATGAAGTTCTTGATGTTATTTGCTGAAAACAAACAGTTGGAATCAAAGAGATAATTTGGTAAATTTGTAAGTATGAGTACTAAGAGGAAATTAAAGTGTATGCCTGATGGAGGAGTCCCTAAGGGATTTGTGTCTCAAGCAAATAGCGCTACGCCTTTGGGTAGGGATAGGTTGGCCCAGCAATGGGACATGAATCCAGGACGTAAGGGTACGCCGTTTGTTACCGCATATGAAACGGTTAAGGACGCCAAAGGAAATCCATATCATAATTATTATTTTTATCCGGGAACATCTCTACCTCAAGAACAGCCGCAGGCACAACCTCAACAAGTGTTTACACAACCTAAGCAGGCACAGCTTGACCCTATGAAGCAGCCGGGATTTAATGGTGTATTGCCAGGAATTGTTCAGCAATTTAAATTTGGTGGAGACAGTTTGTTGCAAAAAGGATTTTCAAATCGTGGTACCCAAGCACCTCAAGGTCTCAGTATGGATCAACTCATCACTGATAAGAATAAGAAATTTTTAGATTATATTGCTTCAAATGTTCAGCGCAGCTTAGTGAAGGATTCCTACAAGGCTTTTAAGGGAATGCCCAAGGCAAAAGATGGGCTTCAGATTGATATGAATTCTGTGCCCCCTGAGAAGCGTCCAGGCTATGCAGCGCCCGCCCCTTCGGGGTCTCCGCAGTTACCTCAACTCCCTTCTATGGGAGCCTCCCCAGATACTAATTTTCCTACAGCGAATTGGGGTATGTACGACTTGTTTACTTCTGCGGATAATAACGCGGAAGGCGTACCTGCTAACGGGATTACGACCACAACGGTTGGTACACCTGATTTTGTAAGAAGCTACAAAAAGAACGGGAATGAATTTCCTCTAGTTTCTGCCAATAACAGTTTCCAAGAGAAGAGAGGCACTTCTGATGGGGGCGCCCATGTTGCTCCGCCCAAGCTCCGCACTGATTGGGGAAGGATTGCAGACTCCGGTATGGCGCATATGCAGCTTTTAAATGCAGCATACAATCGAGTAGAAGAAAGAAAGCAAAACAAATTCAACCAAAGTCAAATGACTGTGGAAAATATTACTCCTAAGACTTATGGAAATAAAGGAGATTACGATACTAATTCCGGTGTATTTCGTCCGAACCAAAAAACTGCTTTGCAGTATAAAAAAGGCGGATCGTATAAAGGAGTGAATGCAGAAGAGATTGCTCGATTACTTAAAGAAGGCTATGAATTTGATATTGTAGATTAATATGGCAAACATCATTATAAAAAAAGTACCACAAAAAAAGGTAGAGCAAGTTTCCGTAAAGAAGACGCTTCAGCCGGTGCCTAGGGCGGATGCCTCGATAGAAGCTCAGCGTAACGAGGTTGCCCTCGGAGATTTTGATTATTCGGGACTCCCGTCTTTATTTACCATAGGAGGCCAACCACACAGCAACGGAGGAACTCCACTAAATCCGCCAGACAACTCTTTCATTTATTCCAACGATAAATCCATGAAAATTAAGGATGAGGACATCCTAAAGGATTTTAAACGCAACCCCAAACCTTCTGGAGAAGTTCCTGCTAACCTCGCCAAACAATACGACATTAATTATTACAGAAAAATATTAGCCGACCCTCAAACTGATAAAATGCAGAAAGAGACAGCTACCTTAATGATTAAGAACTACAACGAAAAGTTGGGCAAGCTTGCCTTAATTCAGGAATCACATAAAGGTATGGAGGACGGCATTCCTTATGTTGCCTTACCTTATTTGGAAAGTATGGGTATAGACCCTGCTTCGTTAGTCCACGGCTCTGCCGGTGCGCCGGAAATGGCTGCACCCAGTACTGAGGATTACCAAAGTATGAAATATGGAGGAGGCCTTCCAAAGGCCATAGAGGGAGTAACAGTTAAGACCAAACCTAAAAAAGATTATGTGTACTCTCAAGATGCTAGAGAGAATTTAATCTTAGCTAAGAAGATGGGCTACGATCTACAAATGCCTGAGAATTTAAAAAACAGCGACGGTTGGGTAGATAAAGTACAGAAACGTCTGCCTAATAATGTGTACGGCCGTACCGACTGGACCCAGCCAAAATATTATGAAGATTTTAAAAAGCGTGCCGCATGGTATTTAAAGGACAATCCAAATTTTGATCCGACAAAAGAAAAGGATGTGGCAGATTTTCAAGATACATACAACAATAGATTGGTTTCCATGGGACTTAATCCTGAGCTTAGAAAGGACGGATATTTTGGAGAGCATACATACAGTATTTACG
>Ga0194059_1000820_pt1 | contig 13751 bp, 10 predicted proteins | sample SepL6211m_MetaG_FD_163426 | JGI IMG/M metagenome (GOLD analysis project Ga0194059, IMG submission 163426) | Anoxic zone freshwater microbial communities from boreal shield lake in IISD Experimental Lakes Area, Ontario, Canada - Sep2016-L626-11m | ecosystem: Environmental > Aquatic > Freshwater >... | reverse complement strand
GCCTGAAGCCAGAGCTGGGCCTTGCTTCGCAGGAAGATACGCAGGCGTCGCTCAACCAACGTCACAAGCTGGGAAAGAGCGGCCGGATGGGAGTCATCCGCACTATCGGCCGCGGATGTCTCCTTGCCCTTGCTATTTCCATCCAAAGTGGTTCGGAGCTTGGCTCCACACTCCTTGCAATACATCGCACCAATCGGATATTCCAAGCTACACTCGGGACAGACACTGCAGGCAACTTCACGGATCACCGGGGTAGAATCTTTTTTGCTCTCTTCTTCACGAGCACCATGCAGAAACGAAGCTGAATGCTTCAGCCAGGAAGCCTGCCAGCCTTCCGGATCCCGACTCTCCAACTGGGCGTAGATAAGGCCAGGGTCTTCGACACGAAAATAATGGGCGAGATGATCTGGGTGCCCGGCATAAGCTAGGACTCCCTTGTAGAGGACAACGACAGCATCGTAGGAATGCAGATGCTTGAGACTATGGGTGACGGAGATGACCAATCGGTTCCCGTCACGGGCAACGTTCCTAAGGAGATTCACAATCTCGTCTTCGGACCGAGGGTCCAAGCCGCTTGTGACCTCATCGCAAAGCAGAATCGGAGGACTGCTGACCAGTTCCATCGCCAGGGCCAAGCGGCGCTTTTGTCCTCCTGAAAGCACCTTCACAGGACGATCGCGGAATTCTCCCATGCCGACCTCCCCGAGAAGACGGGCAACCATTGTATCTCGCTCTGCTCCGCTCTGTCCGCTGACACGCAGTCTGGCGGAATACTCGACACATTCCCCCACCGTCAAATCCTCGTAAGCGATGCTGAACTGAGGGACATAGCCGAATTCCGATGGGTTGAAATCCTCATCAGCCAGATTCCGACCATCCCAATGGATTGTTCCCTCTTCCTGACCAGTGGCGATCCCGGCGATCATTTTCAGAAGGGTGCTTTTGCCGCAACCGGAGGGGCCGATCACTGCGATGAACTCCCCACGATTAAACGTGGCGGAGATTTGGGAAAGAAGTCGTGGAGATTCCTCTTCCGTACCGAGAGACAGGGTAAGTTGATCCAGGGAGAGCATTTATCGCCAAAGTAATCGCCCAAGGGATGTTTCCGCAAGGCATCCTGCAATTGTCTCATTGATGTTTTCACTTCATGACTTACCTCGAAGCCTTGCGCCATGGCATCTCTCCCTTAAAGTGAATGCATGACTTACGCAGTACTTGGAGCAGGAAAAATGGGGGGTGCCCTTATCCGCGGGATACTGGCTTCCGGACTGACCACGGGTGACAGGATCATTGTTTCATCGAGCACACGTGAATCCGCCCAGCAGATAGCCTCCTCACTAGGCGTGAAGTCCGCCTGTTCCAACGCCGAGGCCATCCGCGATGCCGAGATCGTCTTTCTCTGTGTGAAACCCGCACAGGCCACCGCAGTCACCGCATCCGTTGCTTCGGAGCTTGAGGGAAAACTTCTGATCTCGATCGTTGCCGGTATCCGCTCCGAGGACCTGTTCCTGGCAGCCAATGGGAAAGTAAGAGTAATTCGCTCCATGCCCAATACGGCCGTCAGACTCCGCAAGGGGATCACCGCAATCGCTCCCCATCCTTCCAGCACCGAAGAAGATTTAAAGACAGCAACGGCGATCTTTTCCTCCGCGGGATCTGCTCTTGTTGTCCGGGAGAGCGATCTCGACACCGTCACCGCTGTAAGCGGAAGCGGTCCTGCTTTTGCCCTGCTGATGCTGGAAGCCATGGCGCAGGGGGGAATCGATGGTGGACTGGAACCAGAGCTGGCAAAGACCCTAGCAGCCGGCGCCCTTGCCGCGGCTGCAGCCCTTGTCAACGAAACGGGTCAGACTCCCCTGGCCCTGCGCGCGGAGATCACCAGTCCAGCCGGCACCACTGCCGCTGGGCTTGAAGTGTTGGAAAATGAAGGCTTCCCCGGTATCGTCCGCACCTCAATACGGGCTGCCCGAAATCGTTCTATCGAACTCTCCTCGCCACCGATTAATTCATGAGAGGAGAGCTTATTCGTTGGTTTCTACTCCTGAGCATCCTAGGAAGTGGCCTTCTCACAAATGACACCAAGGCTGCCCCTGTCTCTGCCCCTGCTCATGACGATCTCTCCACCAATAAGCCGCGTCAATTTCAGGAGGTCTTAATACCGCAGGCAGTTCTTCCACTGATGAAGGAAGCGGAGCAATCATTCGCCAAGGGGCAATTTGAGAAGGCTGATTCCATTTACTCCCGTGCTCTTGGCATGGCACCGAACATACCATCCCTTCTCGTCAGTGCCGCAGCTGTGAAAACGAGACTAGGCAGGCTTGAGGAGTCGCGGATCATGCTGAGAAAAGCCCTTTCACTTGACCTCGATAATGCAGCTGCCTGGAAGTTGCTCGGCATGAATGCTCTCGAACAGAAAAGCGACGACGAGGCCTTCGCCTGCCTAGCACAAGCCACCCTTCATGACGAAAACAATCCTCGGGCGCACAACTATCTGGGCATGGCGGCAGGACGGAAGGGCTGGGGCGAAGCCTCGGAGCAGGAACTGCGTCGCGCTGTCGAACTCGACCCGAACTACGCGGATGCGAACTTCAACCTCGCGGTGCTCTATTTGGGGCGTAATCCCCCGCTGATCGAGTTGGCAAGGCGACATTATCAACGCGCCTTGGATCTCGGAGCCAAACGTGATCAGGTCATCGACAACCTCATCGCCAAATCAGTTGCAAGTCAGCCCTCTGATTCCACAAAATCCACTCTTCCCTGAAGCTCCATTTTCAAAATTCCGAACATTCAAGTCACATGAAGAATATTTTCTTTCCGCTGATTCTCCTCTCTCTCTCGACTCCGATATTTGGCTCCACAACTTCTTCCCCATCCCCACCCCCTAATGTAAAGGGAGTTTCGGTCGTGGTTGTGGATGCGAATTCCGGAGATGTGCTATATCAGAGAAATCCGGACGAGAAGCGCGCGGTAGGAAGCACCCAGAAACTCTTGACCTCGCTCATCGTTGCCGAACAGGGAAACCTCGACAAGGAAGTGGTGATCCAACCAATCGACGAACTGGCTGAACCGACCACCTTGCAACTGAAACCAGGCACTTCCTATACCAAGGGAACTCTGCTCACTGCGCTTCTCGTGAAGAGTCCCAATGATGTGGCGCGTGCTCTGGGACGTGATACGGGGGGAAGTCTCGAAGATTTTTCCAACCTGATGAACCGCAAGGCTACCAGCTTGGGAATGAATTCCTCGCACTTTGTGAATCCAAACGGGTTACCCGCGGAGGACCAATATTCCACGGCTGCGGATATGTCGAAAGTCGCACGGGCTGCCTATGCAAACCCGGTTCTTCGCCCGATCATGGCCACCAAGTATCTTCCCTTCCGCTATGCCGACGGCCATGTTCACATGTTGCGCAACACAAACCAGACCATGCGTGAAAACTGGTTCTGCACCGGCATGAAGACAGGATACACAGACAAGGCCAAGCATTGCCTGGTCAGTAGCGGAAGCTACAACGGCAAGGAGGTCATCACGGTGATCCTCGGCAGCAGCAAAGAACGGATCTTCACCGATTCAGCACATATGCTGAGGTGGGCACTTGGATTGCCCCAACAAGGGCAAGTCACTAAAAGCGTTAGTAAGCCGAAAACCCGCAAGTAAGCAGAACTCAGGCTTCCAGGTCATTCCTAAGTTGAAGAAACATCATCGGCATCACTCATTCTCGAATCAGCCAACTTCATGAGCCGGAGCTACCAGCTTCAACCCTCCCCAAATGCAGAATCGGGCATCGACTTTGCCAAGGAGCTGAACGAGCAGCAACTGAATGCAGTCACTTCCGCCTCCGGCGCGCATCTCGTTATTGCTGGCGCGGGAACCGGCAAGACCAGAACCCTGACCTATCGGGTTGCATGGCTGCTCGAGCAAGGATACCGACCGGGTGAGATTCTCCTGCTGACCTTCACCAACAAGGCCGCCCGGGAGATGCTCGAACGAGTGAACATGCTCCTACCCGGTGCTTCGGAAGGCCTCTGGAGCGGCACCTTCCACTCGATCGGCCACCGGATACTGAGACGTCACCCGGAAGCGGTGGGGTTCAATCAAGGATTCACGATCATGGATCGGGAGGATCAGGAGGAATTGTTGGAATCCGTCGTTGCGCGCCTGGGATTCCGCACCAATGATAAGCGCTTTCCCAAGGGTCAGGTTCTTGCTGAGCTAATCAGCCTAGGATGTAACACGGGTGACACTCTCCGCACGTTGCTGGCACGCCGTTACAGATACTTCATCGATCTGGAAGATCAGATCGCCCAAGTCGCCACAGCTTACGAAGGTCGAAAGAAGGATGTGAATGCGCTGGATTTCGACGATCTACTCTCCAAGACCCATGAACTTCTGCTGACCAATCCCGAGATTGCAGCAACCTACCAGCGCCGCTTCCGCGCCATCCTAGTGGACGAGTACCAGGACACGAACAGACTGCAGGCTGGACTCATCGACACATTGGCATCCATGCACAAGCACATCATGGTCGTCGGGGACGATGCCCAGTCGATCTACTCGTGGAGAGGAGCTGACTTCGCGAACATCCTCGAATTCCCTAAGCGCTATCCGGATTCTGTCATTCACAGGATCGAGACAAACTACCGGAGTGTCCCCCAGGTCCTGGAGCTGGCGAACGCTTCCATTCTGAACAACCCCCGCCAGTTTCCCAAGGAACTGCAGGCCGTCCGCAAGGAGGCCATAAGCAAACCGGCCCTGGTCCCACTTGCCACCAATAACGAACAGGCTTCCTTCATTGCCCAACGCGTGTTGGAACTTCATGACGAGGGGATTGATTTCCGCGAGATAGCTGTACTCTACCGCGCCCACTATCATTCCATGGAAATCCAGTTGGAATTCACCAGACGCGGCATTCCATTCGGCATCACGAGCGGACTGCGTTTCTTCGAGCAGGCCCATATCAAGGACGTGGCGGCCTTTCTGAAGTTCGCCATTAATCCCAACGACGAGGTCGCCTTCAAACGCATGGCGCGCTTACTTCCGGGCATCGGCAACAAGACGGCCGAGAATCTCTGGCAACAGGCCATGAAACTCCTAGAGGGGGGACGGAGTTTTTCTCTTCTTGATAAAGGGTGCAAGCCTCCCTCCAAGGCCCAGGGTTCCTGGAATCAGCTGGTGACTACTCTGGCCGAACTTGCACCTAAGGGAGAGCCAGCCCCCCCATCCGACATGATCAATGCCGTTATGAAGTCACTCTACGACGATTACATGCAGGCCAAGTTCGCCAACTATGAGGCCCGCCGTGATGACCTGAACACGCTGGCCAACTACGCGAAGCAGTTTGAACAGACGGATGAGTTCCTAGCGCAGCTCACCCTACTAGGAGGGACTGAGACCAGCGAAGTGACCGGTCGTGATGACGAAGAGGACCGTGTCTGCCTCTCAAGTATTCACCAAGCCAAGGGACTGGAATGGCAGGTAGTCTTCCTGACGTGGCTGACGGAAGGAATGTTCCCAGGAACTCGCTCGATGGAGGATGACAATGCCCTTGAAGAGGAACGGCGGCTTTTCTATGTGGGCGTCACAAGGTGCAAGGATGAGCTCTACCTCACCTATCCCGAATTGAGACTTAACGCCGCTTACGGCGAGGCCTTCCAGCGCCCCTCCCGATTCCTAGAGGAGCTACCAACTCATCTCACCGAACGCTGGGAGGTAGCCCGCGCTGTCGCACGTTTCACCCCACAGGGAGAGCGCCAGGCGCAGCGACACCAGAAGCGTGAATTTGACCCGGCCGACGAATCCCAAGTTCCCGAGTGGGAGGATTAGCAAACTGCCTCATTCTCTCCTGATCGTACTACTGCCAGTTCCACGGAACGGAGAGTCTGGTCGATAACCCAGAGCACCGTTGCCAGCACAATGCCACTCAAGACGCTGTAGAGGTTCGTAAGAGTTAGGTCAAATGACTGGAGAGGCTTAGGACTCATGCCGGCACCGGTCAGGAAGATGATCAGAAAGAACGAGAGAATCGAAGTGAGGAAAGTAAATGCAAATTTAAGCCAGTTAATAAGCCAGATGATACCTAGAAATGCCGAAAGAAAAATCATCAGGTTGTTCGTGGACGCGCTGATAATTACGTCGAAGGACAATGCGACAATCACAGCACCGATCGCCAGAAGGAAAGTCATCGGAAGGGCCGACTTATCCCTCTGGGTACAGAGGGTGATTCCCCAGACGAGTGTTACCATAACAAGGAATGGAGATGACAAATACTGGTTGGCAATCAAACCGATCAAGAGGGAGATAACAGCGCAGGTAGCCAGATAGATGCAGTCCCGAACGGGAAAGTTTACAGGGCGAACCCTAGCGGTGGTAGGTGCTTTCGGAACGGGAAAGATTAGGAAAGAAAGGGAACCAGCGAGAAGACCAAACGAGCACCAGAATGCACGGAAGAACCCGTCAAAAACCGGTTCATTTCCAGAACCGGGAAACTTGTTTAGCAGTGACCCGCTCAACCCGTAAGCAATGATGACCATGGTGGCGGTGTCACGGCTTTTGGATCCGATCAAGAAAACAAGACACACAAGGCCAAAGTAGAAAGGTATAAAAAACCATGGTGCATCGCGAAACAGAATTTCCGTAAGCATCCCGATCCCGGCGGCCGCCCAGAGAAGGAAAAAACGCTGGCGCATCATGCCCCGCCGGAAGGTGGGCAGACCGGAGACCAGTGACGCGCAAAGAAGACCTCTGACCGCAACGGGGTTAGGATAGATCTCGGTTGCCAGCAACGTTAACCCGATGGCCAGAGTGCTCCTGCTGGCCATCCTGACCGCCTTGTTCATCTGATGGGATCAATCGGAATATCCTTGGCAGAGCCTATTGGCGCTCTGAACTCAGGAGCGTCACCCTGCTGCAATTCAGACAAACGCTTCAAACCGGCTCCTGTATCGCCAACAGTACGAATAATCACAGCGGCTGTCCCGCCCATGCGGAAGGAATGCTCCTCGGGAGCATCAAGCACGATGCGGACCGGAAAACGCTGAGCAAGAAGAATGAAGTCGAGTGTGGGAGAAACATTCTGCAAGATCCCCTGTCCGCCAGGGGCATTCTGAGTTGGAGCAAACTGCGGAGTGATCGCCTTGGGAAGTCCCTGAACGATGCCCTTGATCTTCCTATTCGACTCAGCCAGGAGGTACACCTCGGCCTCCATGCCCGGACGAATATTACGCAGGTCGGTCTCTCGGAAGTTCGCCAGCACATACCAGATCTTCTGATCCACAATGGAGAAGACCTGCTCCCCCACCGCAGCATAGGCACCGGGAGTAATCTGGAGATTCACGACATAGCCATCGCAGGGAGCGTAGACCTTGCAATAAGACAGCTTCAGTTCTGCATCGCGCAGCATGGCCTCGGCGGCTGCGCGTCGGACATTGATGTCGCCCTTTTCTCCCAGCAGGTTTCGGGCCTTCTCTAAGGCAGCCTGATCCTGGGCGACCTTGTCAGTAGCAGTCACCGCTTCGGTCTGGGCCAGCTGGTTCTTATCGACGGTCACGTAGAGGTTGCCGACTAGGGCCTGAATGCGTTTTGCATAGTCCACAGCGTAGGTGGCCTTGGCCTGACCCTGCTTCAGTTCAGCCTCGGCGGCAGCTATCTGGTCTTTGTAGGCCTGAATCTCCAACTCCGTCAGCGCGAGTTGAGCTTTGGCCTGCTCTGCCTTCGCCTCGAAGGGGCGCGCATCGAGTTCAAAGAGGAAGTCTCCCTTGTGAACCTGCTGGTTGTCCTTCACATGGATAGCAATGATGGAGCCGCCTACCTGGGGACTCACGCCGATGACATTCGCACGGACCTGAGCATCCTCGGTGCGGGGATTCACGCGGATATTGTGATAGACCCCCAGCGAGAGAAGAATAGCCGCTGCATAGACGGCCAGCGAAAGAATCAATCCAATGATCCTACGGGCAAACTGCTTGGGCTTGGCTACTGGTTCCATCGTCACAGGTAATGAGGTCTCGGTCGGGTCGCTCATCGGGCGGCAAAGAAAAGGAGCCAGCAACCGCAGGTAAGGGCGATGTAGAGCGCCGCATAAAAAAGAGGAATCGGTACAAAGAAAGGAACCATATTTGTCCTCAGAAAGATCAGATGGAAGATCCAGAAGGCAGCCAGGCCGATCAATCCAGAGAGTAGCCACGCCGGAAAGTAAGCTCCGGCGATGTTAATCTGCGGATCACAACCCGTGATCGTCAAGAGGACGAGTAGGAGTGAGAAAACAATCCGAAGATTCATCCCTTTAGATTACGGGCGAGGCTGAGGCGCGGGCAACGCTAATTGATATCTGCCAGGAGATCAAAGCCCACCATGTTTCCAAGTGGAGAGGGCGATGCGCAAGCACATGAATCCCCCCCAACAGAGACCGACCAACCCGATCACCGGGATATGCCAGACCTTCGGTGGGATCCCCGAGTGAATCAGCAGGGCCGAGCATATCAAGACGGAGGCCGCGACGATGGCATTGGCTAACCGGTTGGCGATCGAGTCAAGGGTAACGCGGAGTGGCTCGATTCCCTTCGCATCGATCCGGTGCTGAAGGGGGATGATTACGTCACCCCTTTTGATCCGATTCCAGAGCATCCTGAAATCGCTCGGAAAAACTTCCAGAAAATCCACCGATGCTGCGCCCAGCTTCTTGAGGAGCTCAAGTAGGTGTGCAGGCATGTATTTCCCGGCGATCAGTTTCTCAGCATAGGGGCGGCCGAGTTCTATGAAATTCAGTCCAGGGTTGAGAGAGCGCCCTACCGCCTCGACCTGAGAGAGCGCCTTGATCCCGAGATAGAAGCTCCCCTTCATCCGGAGGCGGTGCAACCTGAGAAGTTCGAGGAGGTTGTTGAGAACGAGGGAGAGATTGATTTCTGAGAGCGGCTTATTGAGATACTTATCACTGAACTCCTCCACATCCCGCAGCATGCGATCGAAATCCTCGACATTCCCATCCTCGGACATATCGATCAGCGCAAGCATCACCTGCCTGTTGTCTTTCTCTCCAAGACCGGCAATGAGCTGGGCGAGATTGGAGCGGAAGCTGGGTGAAAATGCACCCATCATGCCGTAGTCATACAGCCCCAGCACTCCGCCGCTGGGTGTCTCTTTCGACTCAATGATAGTCATGTTCCCGGGATGGGGATCCCCGTGGAAAAAACCATGAGTGAAGACCTGTTCGTAGATCAGGCTAGAAATCGTTTCAGAGAGGCTAATGGGATCAATGCCATTGGAGCGGAGTTTATCAACCTTGGTCACGGAATGGCCGGAGATGAACTCCATCGTCAGGATCTTCTCCCCGCTCAGTTCCCTGAAGAGCTTTGGCACCTTGATCACAGGCGATCCTTGAAACTGTGTAGCAAAGCGCTCTGCATTTCCGGCCTCGTGCGTGAAGTCGAGTTCCATCTTTAGGGTCTCGGCAAATTCCTGCACCACCGCGACGGGATTCAATGAGGCAAGATCGGCAACATGCTGCTCCAGAAACTTCGCCAGATCGACCAGAATGGAAAGATCCTGCTCAATCACTGGACGGATGTCGGGGCGTTGAACTTTTACTGCAACAGTCACCCCATCAAGGGTGACCGCGCGGTGCACCTGAGCGATCGAGGCACCCGCGATCGGCTTCTCATCAAATTCCAGGAACGCCACTTCCACAGGCTTCCCAAGCTCACGGGCAAAGATCTCCTTGGCCAGGCTTCCCGGGAAAGTGGGGACATTATCCTGAAGCTTGCAGAGTTCCTCATAGTAGGTGTCATCGACCAGATCGCGGCGGGAACTCAGGATCTGACCGAACTTGATGAAGGTGGGCCCCAACTCCTCTAATGCTAAGCGCAGACGCTCCTGAGGTGACTTGGAGAGAATACCGGTCGAATGGGTCTCAAGAACCGCTTTGTCCACCCCGATCAACTGCTGCCAAGCAACGAGCTTCAGGACATCGGAAAATCCATACTTAAAGAGAATCGTCACGATCTCGTTATAGCGGGGTAACTGGGCGGCAAAGCCAACGGCGGAGCGGATTTCAGTGATCACAGGAGGTGATCAAATCGTTCCACTTGAGCCATAGCAATACCATTCCCCAACCCTTCAAGGAAGGGATTGAGTTTGCAGGAAGATCACTCCATCGTCACATCGCACCCCCGTTATCAGGGGCGAGTCATTGCAGTGAGCTATTTCATCCACACAGCATCCCGAGACAAGCTGACGGCACTGCTTATAGTAGTGCTCGCTCTTGCATCCCAGGCAAGTCGTGGAAATGACCGAAACATCATGGACCCCATCCTGGGGCACCAGCAGTCATTCCCCCTATCGGAGCACTCTGGTTCCTTCGACAAGAACCGTAACTACGAGCTCTCCTCACTCATCGAACTCGGCCTGGCCAATAATCCGCAGACCCGCTCCGCATGGTTCAACGCACTCTCAAGTAGTGCCCAGGTGGGTCAAGCCAAGGCACCCTACTTCCCCAAACTCTCCCTGAATGCTCAGGGCGGTTATCAAAAAAGTTTTTACCAGATTAACAACGGCCCCATGGGGCTTAGGCAGACAAGCCTTACTCCGGAACTCGATTTCGAGTATCTCCTGCTTGATTTCGGGCGCCGCGCCGCCGATGTCCGCCGCACGGTTGCCCTCTTGGAATCGGCCAATCTTGCCTTCAGCAGGAATGTTCAGAGCACGGTGTACGGAATCCAGCAGTCTTACTTCGCTCACACAGCAGCCCTCTCCCAACGGGATGCCGCTAAAGCAAATCTGGAACTCAGCAAAACAATACTCGCCATGGTCGAGGCCCAGGTAACCAATGGACTGGGAACAAAACCAGAGCTCGACACGGCCCGGAAGACCTTCGCCCAAGCCGATTTCGATCTATCCAGCGCCGACCGGAATGTCGAGGTCACCCTCGGCAACCTAAGGGTCGCCTCGGGACTGCAAGCCAATGCACAGCTTAAGGTCGTTCCGGGAGGCAATGATACAAATTCCTCCGCCTCCCCTTATGAAATACTCGGATCCAAAGTCGACACCATGATTGATCTAGCCATTCTGAAGCGTCCCGATCTGGCTGCGCGCCGGGCCGATATCGCCGCAAGCAGGGCGGCGGTGGAGCGGGCCAAAGCCGATTTCATGCCGAAGCTTTCCCTTAAGGGGGCCTACTCGAGTGAACCGTACGTTTACACGGCATCTCAACCCTCACAAACAGGGACCTACTATGGAAACGCTCAGGGTTACTCGGGCTTCGCCGTCCTGAGCTGGGATCTCTTCGATGGGTTCCAACGCGTCGAGAAGGTCAAGCAGAGTCAGGCCGAGGAGTCCCAAGCCCGCGCCAATGCCGAATCGACTAGGTTACAGACAACCCAAGACGTCTGGATCGCCTACAACGACTTCCTCAAATCAAGGAAGAAAGTTGCCTACGCTGACTCGCAGGTCGCTTCCGCCGAGGAAAACTTCAAATCCGCCAAAGCCGCCTTCGACAACCAGCTCCTGAATATCACCGATCTCATCTCCAACCAGAGCGCCTTGGCCGCCTCGCGCTTCGATCAGGCTGGTGCAAGGGCTGACTACCTCACAAGCCTCGCCGCACTCTCTCTATCAATGGGTCAATTCGCAACACCTGCGGGAACCAAAGTCCAACCGTCTAAATTGTAGTGGGTAGCATATAGTATCCGATGGAGAGTTCTAATCCTGCCAGACCGAGTCTCACTTTCCCTCTAAGACTTGGAAGTAAGGATGCCCGGGTAGGCCAGCAAGCGAAGCTGTATATCTGATACTGCGAGTGCAGTCGAACACCCTGCAGCGCCTTAATCCCAAGCCTCCCTTTTCCTGCTAGACGGAGCCGAGAATGAGGCACGAGTTAATCCCACCGAAACCAAAGGAGTTGGAGAGGATTTTACGCGGACGCGCTTCCCTCCCCTTGTTAGGAATCACATCCAGCGAACATTCCGGATCGGGTGTCTCATAATGGAGAGTTGGAGGAAGGTATCCCTCGGTCATCGCCAAGCAACAGATAACCGCTTCCAGGGCCCCGGTCGCTCCGAGGGGATGGGCGGTATAGGCCTTGGTTCCGCTGACCGGAATCGATCCTGCGCGACTTCCGAAGACGGTATGAATACAATGGGCTTCGTTACTGTCGTTAACTTTGGTCGAACTCCCATGGGCATTGATGTACTCGATCTCTTCGGGATTGGTCCGGGCATCCGTAAGCGCATCCCGGATGGCCCTGATCGTCGGCTCACCATTCGGATGAGGTGAGGTCATGTGATAAGCGTCGTTGTTATGGGAGAAACCGAGGACCTCGGCATAGATCCGGGCCCCTCGTGCCTTTGCATGCTCGTACTCCTCGACAACCAGAGAAGCCGCCCCCTCCCCCATGACAAACCCATCTCGGTTCAGATCGAAGGGTCTGCAGGAAACGGCAGGATCTGCCTCACTCATGGTCCTGATGTTGGCGAAAGCCCCGTAGGTCAAGGGACTGAGCGGTGCCTCGGAGGCACCCGCGATCATCACATCCGCAATCCCATCCCGGATATAGCGCAGAGCCTCGCCGAGGGCCACTGTCCCGCTGGCGCAGCTGTTGGAATTTGTGGTGCCAACTCCCTGGAACCCACAGGTGATAGCGATATTCGAATGAGCCGACCCACCAAAAACCTGAAGGGCAAGAAGCGGGCTCACCGCCTTGAATCCACCTTTCACAAAGGCATCATGCTCTTTTTCTGCATTGCAGATACCACCAAGAGCCGTGCCGAAGCTGACCCCCCTGCGCGGATCGGGAGACTCGGGCGAGTAGTTTAGTCCGCTATCCTCCAAGGCAAGAAGTGCACTGGAGACGGCAAACTGGGCATAGCGATCCAAGCGCCTAAGCATCTTGGCCGGAAAGTAGTTCAAGGGATCAAAATCATCGACCTGTCCGGCGGACCGTGCCTCCAAACCTCCGAGATCAAAGCGGGTCAGTGGGGAGATACCGCTTTTTTCAGCAAGTATCCCCTTCCAGAAAGATTCCTTCCCGATTCCGATGCAACTGATGGGGCCAATTCCAGTGATGACGGCGCGGCGGGTGGATAGCAAAGGGTTCATTTCGTAATCTCCAGAAGTTTCTTGAAGGTAGAGAGCGTGCGAGGAGCGACCCAGCCGATCATGAAATCACCAATGATCGGATTTGCGATCGGGGCGAGAACAGGCCAACGGAAATTCAAATCATGCTCGATCGTAACATGTACCCCATCATCGTGCTGCTCGTAAATCCAGCGCACTTCCATCCCCTTGGTAAAGGCGCTAAGATGACGGAACCAAAGTTCGGATTTCTGGGATTTCTCGGGATCCTTGGGGTTCTTTGGATCTCTACGAAACTCCGAAGTCCACTTGATGGGAATCGCGCCACGCATCGCGGCCATCTCGACGATGCCATGATCGGGGCCACCCTCAATCCATCTCACCCATCGATAATGGGGAAGATAGGCGGGCCATCGGGTCAGATCCGAAGTCATGGAAAACACCCGATCCATCGGTGCCTTGATAAGGATGGATGACTCGGTGTGCATCAACTCGTCTTACTCGTTTTGGTCTTTCTGGCCTTCTTATTCTTCTTGGGATCCCGGACATAATGGAGTCGGGCAATACCTTCCCCTTCATCCTGAACTGACCTGAGAATGAACCATTGCTCCTGATCCTTGGAGAGGAACCCTTTGCAAAAACCGCTCTTTCCCTTTAATTGGGCGTTTCCTGCAATCACGGGATGGATC
>Ga0194059_1000819_pt1 | contig 13785 bp, 9 predicted proteins | sample SepL6211m_MetaG_FD_163426 | JGI IMG/M metagenome (GOLD analysis project Ga0194059, IMG submission 163426) | Anoxic zone freshwater microbial communities from boreal shield lake in IISD Experimental Lakes Area, Ontario, Canada - Sep2016-L626-11m | ecosystem: Environmental > Aquatic > Freshwater >... | reverse complement strand
GAACTGGAGGCTTGGTGTGCCCCCCTGCAACAGGCTTCCAGGCTGGAGGCGGAGCGGGGCTTTGGCGACCTTCAGGGTCGCTGCGAGACCTACTCAGGCTTTGTGCGACGGTCCCTTTCCGAGGCCCTTCCGGCCGGTTTGGAAAGGTCGGATCAGGGCCAACTCCAACAATTGGCCGAGGAATTTGCCGCCTATTCCGCCGCCGGATTGGGGCGCCGTCAGCAGCTGGTACAGAAGCTACGCCAGGGTCTGCATCAATTATTGGTGCGTCACCGACCCGTGGTGCCGCCAGCCCCACCCAAGCTGCGGCTTGCCCCTCTGGCCCCAGGAGCATCTGTGGCCGCCCCTGCACTGACGCCCGATCTGCCCTTGGCGCAGGTGCCGGGAATCGGGCCGCGAACGGCCACAAGGCTGGCGAGTCTGGGGTTGCTGCTGGTGCGGGATCTGCTTCGCCACTATCCGCGCGATTACCTCGATTACTCCCATCTGGTGCGCATCAATGCCCTGGAGACCGGCCGTACCGCCACGATCGTGGCCACCGTGCGCCGCAGCCATGCCTTCTCCAGCCCCAAAAATCCCAACCTTTCCATCCACGAACTCCACGTCCAGGACAGCACTGGTCGGCTGCGGGTCTCACGCTTTTTTGCTGGGCGGCGCTTCACTTCAGGGGGGTGGTTGCACGCCCAGCAACGCCAGTTTCCCCCAGGGGCCACGGTGGCCATCAGCGGCCTTGTCAAGGAGGGACCCTTTGGCGCCAGTTTCAGTGACCCCTTGATTGAGGTGCTGGAGGGACCCTCCAGTTCGGTGCGATCGGAGCGCATTGGCCGATTGACCGCTGTTTATGCCCTCACCGAGGGGTTGACGGCAGATCAGTTGCGTCAAGCCATTGCCATTGTGCTGCCCGCCGTGGCCGCCTGGCCTGACCCCTTGCCTAAGGGACTGCGGGATGAATTGGGGCTGATGGTTCGTTCCGTTGCCCTGGGTCAGATTCACCGGCCTGAGGATCAAGCCCAACTGCTATTGGCCCGGACCCGATTGGTGTTCGACGAATTCTTGCTGTTGCAATTGGCCCTGGGGCTGCGGCGCGAACGTCTCAGGCGCCAGAGCGCACCGGCCCTGCTGGCGCCGGCCCAGGCCAACCTGGTCCACCGCTTTCTGGAACTATTGCCCTTTGCTCTCACAGGGGCCCAGCAGCGGGTGTTGGCTGAAATTCATACCGATTTGGCCAGGCCCCAGCCCATGGCCCGCCTGCTGCAAGGGGACGTGGGTAGTGGCAAAACCGTGGTGGCCGTGGCGTCCCTGCTCACGGCGATCGAGGCGGGTTGGCAGGGTGCCCTGATGGCGCCCACGGAAGTGTTGGCGGCCCAGCATTACGTCAAGATCGGCCAATGGCTGCCCCAACTTGGGGTCAGTGGCGCCCTGCTGACGGGAGCCACTCCGGCGCGGCGACGTCGGCAGTTGTTGCAGGATCTGGCCAATGGTCAGCTGCAGTTGTTGGTGGGCACCCATGCCTTGCTCGAGGATCCGGTCCAGTTCGAGCGTCTTGGGCTTGTCGTGGTGGATGAACAGCATCGTTTTGGGGTGAGGCAGCGCAATCGGTTGCTGGCCAAGGGGCTTCAACCCCATCTGCTGACGATGACCGCTACGCCCATTCCCCGCACCCTGGCCCTATCGGTCTATGGCGATTTGGATGTCAGCCAGATCGATGAATTACCCCCCGGTCGTACACCGATTCGCACACGTCTGCTCAGGGGTAGCGAGCGTGACCAGGCCTGGGAGCTGATCCGGGAGCAGTTGGCCCTGGGCCAGCGGGCCTATGTGGTGCTCCCCTTGGTCGAGGAATCGGAAAAGCTGGACCTGCGCTCGGCTGTGGAGGTGCATCGCCACCTCGCCGATCAGGTGTTTCCAGAGGTCCAGGTGGGCTTGTTGCATGGACGCCTCTCCAGTGAGGAAAAACAGCGGGCCATTAACGCCTTTGCCGGCGGCCATTGCCAGGTTCTGGTGAGTACCACCGTGGTGGAAGTGGGGGTGGATGTGCCAGAGGCCAGCGTCATGGTGGTTGAGCATGCCGAACGCTTCGGCCTGGCCCAGTTACACCAATTGCGCGGTCGGGTGGGGCGGGGGGCGGCCGCGTCCTATTGCCTCTTGATCAACGACAGTCAGCAGGCCTTGGCCCGCCAGCGACTGGAGGTTCTGGTCGGCAGCACCGATGGCTTTGAGATTGCCGAAATGGACCTGCGCTTGAGGGGACCCGGTCAGGTGCTGGGGACCCGTCAATCGGGCTTGCCCGATTTGGCCCTCGCGAGCCTCAGCGATGACGGCGCCGTTCTGGAGCAGTCGCGCCAGGTGGCTCGTCGGCTGTTGGAGCAAGACCCGCCATTGGCGAACCACCCCCTGCTGCTTCAAGCCTTGGCAGAGCAACGACAACGACAACTCGAGGCCGCCCAGTTGAATTGAGGCCTGTCCGGAGCAATATTTGGCTTTGTTAGGTGCTGCTCCGCTTCCGTAAGCGACGACACCAGCCATAGCCGGCACCAAGGCCTAGGACACCAAACGGACCAGGCACGGCATGGTTGCCATTGATCTCCAAGTTGAGGAGGCGTGGTGTACCTACAGCATGGTTGTTATCGATCACCTGGCTGCGGGTGCCGATCGTCATATCGTCGAAGGCGAACATGTCCGCCGCACCTTGGGTTTGGAAAGCCACGGAGGAAAATTCTTCATCCGGTTCGGCGATGATTCCGTAGAAGAGCACGGATCCATCAGCTTTATTCATCGGCGTCAAGGGAATGGACTGAAGTCCAATGGCGGGGTTGTTAAAAGTGACATTTAAGGAGCCAGAAAAATCACCGATATCAACACCGAAGAAACCAAATGCGGCGACGGATTGGCTGAACACAATCGTGAAGATGCTGCCCCCTTTGACTTCTAGATAATGGGTCGGAGAGACTCCGTACCGTCCTGAGCCTGTTGTTGATCCCAAAGGAGTTGATTGAATTTCCGCGTTGGCTCCTTCTAAAGTTGCAGTGCCAGCCCCTGGAAAAACCAAGTTGAGGGGAACGGTTTGTCCGATGCCCAACGATTCAAAGGTTTCTGTGCCGACACCCGAAAGCTCCGCAAGAAAATTATTATTTGCTGCTTCTGAGTTTGGTATATTTGGTAGAAGATTGACACACGGATGGCCGTTGGGGTCAATGCCTGAAAAAGTTGTAAAAGCTTGCACTGGTGACGCCCTAAACAGCAGGCCCCCCAACGTGGCCATGGCGATCCTCCGGGCCAACTTGGCCGTGGCGATCCTTTGGATTGGTGTGGCCATGGCGATCCTTTGGATCGGTGCTGTTGGCATCAAAGGCCACTTCGCCTGGATTTGTCTTTGGAGCCTGATCACCGCCATTAGAAAAATAACAAAAGAACGTAATTTACTTTTAGCAAATATTTTTTCCTTCTAGGGCCTCCAAGTCCAAGGAATTTATAAATATTATTTAACTTTAAACATGCTTAAGTAATTTGATGCAATTTCTTTTGGTTTGCAGTGCCGAGCCCGTCGGCGAAAACAAATAGTTGCAGTCATGCGAACAACTCGAATCAAGGTCATCAATTCCATTCTGCCCTCGTCTTTGTCGGTTTTAAACCCCTACTTCGAAGCACCCCTCCATTTGGGGGGTGCTTTCGGGCGCCACCTTCGGGGGGGCGCTTATGCGACCTACTGAAAGAGGATGCATGGCCGGCCGGCAACAGCCAGGCCTAGGGTTTCGTGGGTCCGTTTCTAGTCATCCCCCGCACCGTGGCCGGTCCTGGTGTTCCCATCGCTGATCGGCGGCTGGGCTGGACGGCCCCTCCCATTCCTCTTCCGCCCCTGGGCTGATTTCTGCCATGACCTCCCTCCGCCCTTGGAATGGCATTCCGATCCATGACGAGGGAGAGCCCCTCGTGCCCCTTGTCGACCTGGTGCGGCTTGAGCCCCACCCCTATCTCAGCCTGGGGGCCCCCTACGGAGATCAGGCCTGTCCCTTTCGCCTGCGCCAGGGGGTGTTGGGCCGCTTGACCCGCGCCCAGGAGGGTTTGCAGCGCCGCCAAATTGACTGTCAATTGGCGGTTTTCGATGCCTGGCGGCCGGTGGCTGTTCAGGCCTTCATGGTGAACCACGCCACCCGTCAGGAGTGTGAGGCCCGGGGCCTGGATCCCGATGGCTCCGGACCGGAATGGGAGGCCGTTGGCCTGGAGGTGGGTCGCTTCTGGGCCCCACCCAGTCTGCACCCGGACGCTCCGCCTCCCCACAGCACCGGTGCCGCGGTGGATCTCACGCTGGCCGATGCCGATGGGCAGCCCCTGGAGATGGGTGGCGCCATCGACGCCATCGGGCCCGTCTCCGAGCCCGATCATTACGCCCTGGCGGCCAGTGAGGACCCTGGTTCAGCGGCGGCCCTTTGGCATGGGCGCCGCCGCCTCCTCGCTGCGGTGATGCAGGAGGTCGGTTTTGTGCAGCACCCCAATGAATGGTGGCATTTCAGTTATGGCGACCAGCTCTGGGCCTGGCGACAGGGCCTGGAGCGGGCCCACTACGGACGGATCGCGGCCCCGGTGCCTGAAGGCTGAGGCAGAGTTTGGGCGACCGGGGGTTCGATCAGGCCAAGTTCCTTCTGCAGCGCCGCCGCCTGGGCTGGGGTCATGAGCTTTTGGCGCACGCAACTGGCCAGGGTGGCCCGGGTCATCTCCGCCTGCACCTGCCGCAGGGATTCGAGCACCGGCGCTGGTTGCTCCGCCCAGGGCAGCAGATTTTTGGCATAACTGCTGCGAATTAGATCGCCCTTGCAGGTGGTCTCATCCGGGTGGTAATTCTTGAGTCGTGGTTCCGGTGGGGGGGGATCCTGCTGGGCCAGTAACGGCTTGGCACCGGCCCCCAGGACCCCCAGGAGCAGGCCAGCCCCAAGGATCAGGCGGGCGTTTCTCATGAAGGCAGAACCAGGGCTTCGAGTTCGTCGGCCCGCAGGCGTTGGACGAAGTCCCCGAAGCTGCGACGACCGCCGGCATCACGCCAGGCCACCAGGAGGGGCTCCAGGGTTTTTTCCAGCGCGTCCAAGGGCATGGCCTCCAGCACGGGCATCGCCAAACGGGTCAGGCCAGGGCTGCCTCCCAGCCAGAGTTGGTATTGGTTCACCCCACTCCCCACCAGGGCGATTTCGGCCATGTAGGGGCGGGCGCAGCCGTTGGGGCACCCGGTCATGCGCACCAGCACTGATTTGTTAATGCCCAGGCTGGTGAATTGGGCCTGGATTCGATCCAGGACATCCGGCAGGATGCGCTCTGCCTCCGTGATCGCCAGTCCGCAGGTGGGCAAGGCCGGGCAGGCAATGGCGTGGCGGGCCAGGGGCGCCGGGGCCCCGGGGTCAGCAAAGCCCAGCTCCGCCAGGGCCTGCTTAACGCTGCTGCGCTGGTGGGCACCAATATTGCAAAGCAGCACATCCTGGTTTGGGGTCAGACGCACTTCCAGCTGAAAGGTCTCGACTAGGCGCCTCAATCCCGCCTTCGTCTCCCCTTCCAGTCGGCCGCAGAGCAGGGGCAAGCCGACGAACCAGCTCGTTGGCGACTGGCGGTGCCAGCCGAGGTAATCGCTGAGACGGGGTTTGGGCTCGCGGTGAAGGGGTTGGAGGGGGTGGCTGAAATACCGGGTCAGTTCGTGCTGGAACCAGGCGAGGCCGCGGTCATGGATCAGATATTTCATCCGCGCGTGGGGTCTGTGCTGGCGATTGCCGTGGTCCCGCTGCAGGGCGACGATCGACTGGATCAGCGGCAGGATCTGTGATGCCGTGACATACCCCAAGGGCTCAGCCAGCCTGGCGAAGGTGCTCTCCTTGTTGTGGGTGCGACCCATACCGCCACCGACATAGACGTTGCAGCCGCGGGGGCGTCCGGCCGAATCGGTGAACAGCACCAGTCCGATGTCCTGGGTTAAAAGATCGACGGCGTTATCACCCGGCACGGTGACGGCGATCTTGAACTTGCGCGGCAGATAGGTGGTGCCGTAGAGGGGCTCTTCCTGATCCCCGCTGAAAACTGCTCCCTCCAGCTGCTGATCCATGACTTGTTGCACCGCAGCCTGGGGACGGATGCGGTGGCTCAATTCGCCGTCGACCCAGAGGTCGAGGTAGGAGCCTTGGGCGGCCTGGGGCGTCAGGAGATCGGCGATTTGGTCGGCCAACTGCCGGGCGGCCGGATAACCGTTGTCCTCGAAGGGGGCTGCGGGCGCCATCACATTGCGGTTGACGTCTCCGCAGGCCGAGAGGCTCGAACCCATCGTTCGCACCACCGTGCCGATCACTTCCCGCAGATCGGCCTTGGCGATGCCATGCATCTGGAAGGCTTGCCGGGTGGTAACCCGCAGGCTGCCGTTGCCGAGCCGATCGGCCAACTCATCGAGGGCCAGGTAGAGGGGCGTCGGGATGCGACCGCCCGGGCTGCGCAGCCGCAACATCATCTGCCAGTCCTTGCTTTGCCCCTTCTGGCGGTGGTCCCGGTTGTCCTGTTGATAACTGCCGTGGTACTTGAGGATTTGGACCGCCGGATCCGTGAAATGGAGGCTGTCGTTCTCCAGTTCCGTGGCCAGCGGTTCCCTCAGATGGCCGCTATGGGCCTTCAGCGTCTCGATCTTGGTGGGCTTGCCATGATCTGCCGCCTCTGCTGAGCTAAGGGCGCCCTTGGTCGACGACATCGGCAAGAACTGGGGCTGCTGCGTCTCGAAACTAGCGAACGAGGTGCGGCCCATGACCCCGCCGCTGCCGCTGCCGCTGCCAGTTGATGTCGTTCCATACAGTCAGGTGAAGGCGGCTCGAGAAGATGGCCACGTTTTTGCTGGAGATTGGCAGCGAGGAACTGCCCGCCGATTTCGTCAGGTTGGCTTTGCCCCAGCTGCGCCAGCGCGTGGAAGACGATCTGGCGGCGGCCCGTCTGGATTGGCAGGAGTTGCGGGTGACGGGCACCCCGCGGCGCCTGGCCGTTTTGATTGGGGGTCTGGCGAGCCAGCAGGCCGATCGCCGTGAGGACCGCAAGGGTCCCCCCGCTTCAGCCGCGTTTGTGGACGGCTCGCCCACGGCGGCCGCCCTTGGTTTTGCCGGGCGCTGTGGCGTACCGCCCGAAGCCCTTGAGGTGCGGCCAACCCCCAAGGGCCCTTTTGTCTTCGCCCAGGTCCTGGAGCCCGGCCAGCCCACGACCACGGTGTTGCAGTCCCTGATTCCCGGATGGATCTGGGGGCTGCAGGGGCGCCGCTTCATGCGCTGGGGAGCGGGGGAAAGTCGCTTCAGCCGTCCGGTCCGCTGGTTGGTGGCCCTGCTGGACGACGCGGTGGTGCCGGTCGATCTGGTCCAGTGCGATCCGGTTGTCCGCAGCGGTCGTCTCAGCCGGGGCGACCGTCTCAGCCCCCAACCCCTGACCATTGAACGGGCCGATCGCTATTTCGAAACCTTGGCGGCAGCGGCTGTGATGGCGGATCGCGATGCCCGCGCGGCCACCATTGGGGCTGAGATCGGGGCGGCGGCCCAGGCCGCCGATGGTGTTCCGGATCTGCCAGGGGCCCTCTTCGATGAGCTGGTGGATCTGGTCGAAGCCCCCCAGGTGCTGACCGGATCCCTCGAAGAGCGTTACCTGGCGCTGCCGCCCGAGGTGTTGAGCACCGTGATGCGTACCCATCAGCGCTATGTGCCCCTGGGACGCCCCGGGGCCCTGCCCGATTCCCTGGCCCTGGAGGCGCGGGACTCGCTGCTGCCCCGTTTCCTGTTCGTGGCCAATGGCCGCGATCCTGCCGCTGCCGACACCGTGCGGCGGGGCAACGAGAGGGTGTTACGGGCCCGTTTGGCGGATGCTGCCTTTTTTGTGAGGGCCGATCGGTCCGCAGCCAGCATCGATCGCCGCGATCAACTTGACCGGGTCACCTTTGCCGAGGGACTGGGCAGCCTGCTGGATCGAACCCAGCGGATCGAATGGTTCACCGACGGCCTGCTGGAGGCCCTGGCCCTGGCGGCCCCGACGGCGGAGGCGGCCCGCCGCGCCGCCCATCTCTGCAAACACGACCTAGTTAGCCAGATGGTCGGGGAATTTCCCGAACTGCAGGGTGTGATGGGGGGCAAATACCTGCTGGCCGAAGGGGAGCCCCGGGCCGTGGCCCTGGCGGTGCAAGAGCACTATCTGCCCCGGGGGGCTGGCGATAGCCTGCCGACCTCCGATGCGGGCGCGGTGGTGGCCCTGGCGGAACGGCTGGAATTGTTGCTCAGCAGCTTCGCCAGGGGGGAGCGACCGAGTGGATCCTCCGACCCCTACGGGCTGCGTCGGGCCGGCAACGGGGTGCTCCAGATTCTTTGGGATAGGGGTTGGAGCCTGGATCTGGCAGCCCTTGTGCAGCGCTCCTGCCGGCACTGGGCGGCGTTGCTGCCCCACCTGAGCATCGATGCCGATTCCCTGGAGGCGAGCATGGTCGAGCTGCTGCGCCAGAGGTTGGTCAGCCAGTTGGAAGAGGAAGGTTTCGATGGGGATCTGGTGCAGGCGGTCGCCGGGGAGACCTTGGCGCCAGCCAGGCTGCTGGGGGACCCGGCCGATGCCCGCCGCCGCTTGCTGCTGCTGGCCGATCTGCGGCGCCAGGGCCAACTGGCTGGCTTGCAGACGGTGGTGCAACGGGCCTCCCGCCTTGCGGCCAAGGGGGATTTGGGCCTTGAGGAGTTGGGGCCCGAAGGCAAGGTTGATGCCGCGCTATTCGGTTCCCCCAGCGAGGCGGCGATGCTGGGCGTCATTGAGACGCTGAGGCCCTATGCCGAGGCCCGGGATGGCTCGGGCTATGGGGAGCTGGCCCAGGGCCTCGCCCAGAGCGCCAGCACATTGGCCGACTTCTTCGATGGACCCCAGAGTGTGTTGGTGATGGCGGACGACCCGGCGGTGCGCCGCAATCGGCTGAACCTGTTGGGCCTCCTGCGCAATCAGGCGGCCCAGCTGGCTGACTTCAATAGCCTCAGCGGCTGAGGGCCGGTTGTCGATCCACCGCGGAGGCGGCCCCAGGATCTTGCCCCAAGCCTTGGACGGTTTGGGTGTCGCTGCCGGTGTCTGCGGGGGGAGCCATCAAGATGGCTACTTCCTCCTCGGATCGCACGGCACTGGCTACCGGTCGGTACCCGGATGGAGCTAGGGCCTGACCCCGTAGAACGGAGGCGAGGGTGCGGAAGGTGAGCTTGAGCTGCTGCCAGGGATTCATGGCCACAACGCGTTTGTAGAGGTAGCTATCGAAAGTCAGACGCTGCACATCCAGGTCATCGCACATTTCGACGAAAGCCTCGCGGGCCGCATCGTTGCTATAAAAAACATTTTGAAGGATTTCGAGAACTTTATAGGTGGGACCATACTTTTTGTCCCATTTTTTCAGGTAGATCTTTAATTCAGCCTCACTGGGAATGCGCGTACCACCGGCACTGGCGCTGACGATTTCTTCGGCGCACATCCGACCACTTTTGGCGGCGAAATAAATCCCTTCTCCCGAACTCTTGGTGACATAGCCAGCCGCGTCACCCACCAGGGCCATGCGGCCCACCACCCTTCTGGGGCGAGGGTGCTCGGGGATCGGATGGGCTTCCACCTTGATCACTTCACCCTTGAGGAGCCGCTTGCTGGCGCGCTCGCGGATTCCCTGCTGCAATCCCTTGATCAGGGACTGGTTTTTCTGCATCGTTCCGGTGCCAACGGCAACGTGGTCGTACTTGGGAAAGACCCAGGCATAGAAGTCCGGTGAGACGTCAGTACCGACATACATCTCGGCCAGATCTTCGTAGTAGGCCATTTCTTCTTTGGGGAGGCGAATGCGTTCCTGGAAGGCGATGGCCACGTTGTAGTCTCCGGCATCCATGGCTTTGGCCACCCTGCTGTTGGCGCCATCGGCACCAACGATGAGGTCCACTTCCATGCTTTTCAGTTCGCCGGTTGGGCCTCCACCGGCGTAATCGGCGTAATGAATGGTGTATGGACCTTGGCGGTCCTTGCCGGTGTCAATCCGTTGTACAAGGCCATTGATCAGCTGGGTCCCCAGGGAAGCTGCCCGATCGCGCAAAAAGCTGTCAAGTATTTCACGGCGGCACATGCCGATATATTCGTTGCTGTTCGGTAGATGGATATCCACCTCTCGATTGGAGGGGGAAATCATCTTCATGTTGCGGACCTTGCGGTCAATGATCGATTCCGGCAGGTCAAATTCATTGACCATGCATAGCGGAATCGCCCCACCACAGGGCTTGGCGTTATCGAGCTTCCGCTCGAACAACCAAGTTTGAATGCCAGCCTTGGCCAGCACTTCAGCAGCACAAGATCCACTGGGGCCGCCGCCCACAACTGCGACTCGCAACATCTTGAAACCTTTTAGCGCCAGGGGTTCTCCCTGAAACGTAACACCACTGGCCTGGCCATCGCGGCTATCTCTTGGGGACTTTTAAGATCTCTTGGGGACTTTTAAGATGGTTTTCGCAATGATGGTGGCGAAGGCCTCCGCATCCGGACCTGGGCCGAGGAATTACCATCACCTGACCCCTGGTTTTCGGTGTGTCGCCTCCGACGTTTCGAGACGACATTCCCGTGGCACGGCGCAGCCGGGCTCCGGTTCCCCGCCGCCCGCCGCTTTGGCTAGCCCTTGTCCGCTGGGCCTTTGTCCTTGGCATGGCGTTTGCTGGCTTGATTTTTCTGCGTCAGGCAGGTCTGCTGCCCTGGCTTGGGCCTGGCCCCGTGGCGGGCCTGAGGGAGCGCCCCACGGCCGATGGGCGCCTTCTTGGCCATTTCCCTTACCCGGAAGCTCCCTCCGGGGTCCTTGTGGCCCTGGGGGCTGGCCTGCAGCTGAGGTCGGAGGCGGCCGCCGCGATTCATGCCATGCAGCGGGCCGCCGCCGCCGAAGGTGTGGACCTGCAGGTGTTGAGTGCCTTTCGCTCGATTGAACTGCAACGGAGTCTGTTTTTCGACGTCAAGGCTGAGCGCAATCAGGATGCCCATACCCGGGCCAAGGTCAGCGCCCCCCCTGGCTATTCCGAACACAGCACCGGCTATGCCGTGGACCTGGGTGATGGTGGCCAACCGGCGACCAATCTCAGTCAGAACTTTGAAAATACGCCGGCCTACCAGTGGTTGTCCCAGCATGCGGACCATTACCACTTCACTCTTTCCTTCCCCAAGGGCAATCATCAGGGGGTCAGTTACGAACCTTGGCACTGGCGTTTTGAAGGGTCCTCAGATGCGTTGCGGCTGTTTGAGCCAGCCCAGCGACTGGCTCCCTGAGTCAGGCAAGGCGCAAGGTAGGATGAACTTTCGCTTCAGTAGCCTGGCGCGACGAAAACCACATAAGCCTGCCGGATAAGCACGCCGGTCTTCCGCATCAGCCCTGGTTTCGAATTTTCCTCCCTCCCAACCGAGAACATCATGAGCGGCGACAGCAAAGGCGCCCCAATTCGCAATATCGCGATCATTGCCCACGTTGACCACGGCAAAACCACTTTGGTGGACGCCCTGCTCGGCCAATCCGGCATCTTTCGCGCCGGCGAAGCGGTGCCCACCTGCGTGCTTGATTCCAACGATCTGGAGCGGGAGCGGGGAATTACAATTCTTTCCAAGAACACTTCTGTTCATTACAATGGCACCCGAATCAATATCGTTGATACCCCTGGCCACGCCGACTTCGGTGGCGAAGTTGAACGGGTTCTCGGCATGGTCGATGGTTGTCTGCTGATTGTTGACGCCAATGAGGGGCCCATGCCCCAGACACGTTTCGTACTGCGAAAGGCCCTGGAGCAAGGACTGAGGCCGATTGTGTTTGTCAATAAAATCGACCGTGCCCGCGTCGATCCCGAGCAGGCGGTGGATAAGGTTCTCGACCTTTTCCTGGAGTTGGGCGCGGACGACGACCAATGTGATTTTCCCTATCTTTTCGGCAGTGGTATGGCTGGCTATGCCAAGCCGGATATGGCCACGGAAAGCGACACGATGAAGCCGCTCTTCGACGCCATCTTGCGCCATGTTCCACCGCCGGTGGGAGACCCTACTAAACCCCTGCAGATGCAGGTCACGACCCTGGACTATTCCGATTTTCTCGGTCGGATCATGATCGGTCGCGTCCACAACGGCACCATTAGCGGTGGACAAACCGTGGCCTTGATTCGCGACGATGGCAGCATCAAGCGCGGGCGTATCAGCAAGCTTCTTGGTTTTGAAGGTTTGCAGCGTGTTGAGATCCCCGAGGCCCGTGCCGGCGATCTCGTTGCTGTTGCTGGGTTCGATGAGGTCAACATCGGCGAAACGATTGCCTGTCCCGACCATCCCGAGGCCCTGCCCCTGATCCGGGTCGATGAACCGACGTTGCAAATGACCTTTGTGGTCAATGACTCTCCCTTCGCCGGCAAGGAAGGCAAGTTCGTGACAAGTCGCCAACTCCGGGATCGGCTGCAGAAGGAACTTCTTACCAATGTGGCCCTAAGGGTTGAAGACACCGATTCACCCGATCGTTTTTCGGTCAGTGGTCGCGGTGAACTGCACCTCGGCATCCTGATTGAAACCATGCGGCGCGAGGGTTACGAGTTCCAGGTCAGCCAGCCCCAGGTCATCTTCCGCACCATTGATGGCACCCCCCATGAGCCTTTCGAGACTCTGGTGATGGATGTGCCCGAGGAGGCCGTTGGCACTTGCATTGAAAAGCTGGGTATCCGCAAGGGCGAAATGCAGAACATGGAAACCAGTAGCGATGGCAGGACCCAACTGGAATTCATCGTGCCGGCCCGGGGATTAATCGGCTTCCGTGGGGATTTTGTTCGTGCCACCCGTGGCGAAGGAATCATGAGCCATTCCTTCTTTGACTATCGCCCCATGCAAGGTGATTTCGATGCCCGTCGCAATGGTGTCCTGATTGCCTTTGAAGAAGGTACGGCCACCTTCTATGCCCTGAAGAACGCGGAAGATCGGGGGCAGTTTTTCATTACTCCTGGCACCAAGGTTTACAAGGGCATGATTATTGGCGAGAACAACCGACCCCAGGATCTTGAGTTGAATGTCTGCAAGGCCAAGCAGCTCACCAACATCCGATCCGCCGGTGCCGAAGAACTCGACACCCTGCAGACTCCTGTGCAGATGACGCTTGAGCGAGCCCTGGAGTACATCGGCTCTGACGAGATGCTGGAAGTCACGCCCGAATCGATTCGTTTGCGCAAGCTGCCAGCCCGCAAGCCTGCCAAGCGCTGATTCGTTGAGCGCCTCCGGTTCCTTAACGGCCGAGGAAGCGTTGATCCTTCAGGATCCGCGCTTCCATTCGGGTGTGGCCGCCTTCAATCGGGGCGAATGGTACGGATGTCACGATGATTTTGAGGCGGTCTGGCATGAAACCCAGGGACGACTCAGGCCGGTTCTCCAAGGCATCCTCCAGATTGCCGTGGCCCATCACCATCTTGAGAGGGGCAATCAAAGGGGGGCCACAGTGCTTCTCGGCGAAGGCCTGGGTCGCCTGGCTGCCGCCGAGCCCTGTGAGCTTGGCCTCGACATCCAGGCACTCCAGCAAACGTCCCAGCGGTGTCTCGGTGCCCTGCAACATGGATCTGCTTTGGATCCTTTATCCCTGCCTCGGCTTGAGCCCTGCCAGGAAGGGCCCCGGTAGATTCAGCCGTCCTCCTTTGCCATGGCCCGGTTCTTGCTTCGCCCGCTCCACTTCGCCTTGATTGGCATCGTTGTGGCACCGCTGCTTCCTGTCGTCCCCTGGAACCCGATGGTGCCGATGGCCAGCGGGGCGACTCCTCC
>Ga0194059_1000815_pt1 | contig 13823 bp, 24 predicted proteins | sample SepL6211m_MetaG_FD_163426 | JGI IMG/M metagenome (GOLD analysis project Ga0194059, IMG submission 163426) | Anoxic zone freshwater microbial communities from boreal shield lake in IISD Experimental Lakes Area, Ontario, Canada - Sep2016-L626-11m | ecosystem: Environmental > Aquatic > Freshwater >... | reverse complement strand
CTTTGAATATAGATTAGACATACAGACAAATTAGATTTACTAAATAGCTATATTAAAAAGACTTTACTGATTTATGTAAAGTTAGGGGGTGTAAGCTAAAACCCCCCCATTTTTTTCAATCGAGTCTCAGGTTTTTTAGTATTCAATAACTGCTCTAGAAAACCTCTTTTAAAAGTTCTGCGCTTTAAATTCCAAGCTTCAATTAAATTGTTTTGGGTTAAATATTCTTCAAAATCCTTTGGTAAAATTAAATTTTCCACATCATCTAGTGCTTCCCAAGCTCCGTTTTGTTTGGCAACTTGTATAACTTTCAGTCCATTAGGATGAATCATATTTTTTGACTCGAATAACGTTACTTTTTCCTTATTAATCTTTGACCAGTTACTCTTGGGATTTCTCGGACTGATTCTAATGCTAGTATAATTTTCATCTACTTTTCGAGGTAAACTATCAATCCAACCGTAGCAAAGTAAAACATTAACAATCTCTGACCAAGCAAAGTTAGCCCCTGCGGATTTTTTTGGAAAGATAAGCCAAACTGATTCTTTGGCACTGTAATTTTTTTCAAGCCAGTTTTTCAACTCTTCAAGTTTTTCGATTTTTAATGAATGCATTTGTTGTGTGATTTAACTTAATTAACCAACTACCTTCATAGCATGCAGACAAATATACACCACATAAGAAAGATAACTAAACATTAATAAACCACTTGTTAGTTTGTTTAAATTAAACTTGCTGCCAATTAGCACAATTATTAAAGCTGCAGAAGAGGCGACTAGTAGAACGATTGAACCTGTAAGATTGTCTGTGTCTATGCTAATCGGTTTTCCTGCGGTAAAAATCGCCGAAACAACCCATGTTAAGCCAAGATTTCCAAGTACGTCAAACACATTAGAGCCTACAGCATTTGTAACTGCAGTGTCGCCATAACCATCTTTTGCGGTTTTTATAGAAGCTAAAAGATCGGGGACGCTGGTACCAGCTGCTAGAATTGTTAGTCCGATAATGACAGCAGGAATACCCCAACCTTCAGCTAGCTTGGCAGCAAAATCTACCATATAATATGATGAAACTACAACTATAAAAATAGCCATCAAAACATTATATGCTGTAGGGATGGTTTTTAATTTGTGATGTAATTTGAAAAAAACAAAGCTCATTAGTTTAGGAACTAGATTTTTAATATTCCAACTTTGGGTGCTTAAATCTACTGCTTCTGCTTCCTTTTCTTCGATTTCCTGGGCAGGAATTGTGGTGCCTGGAATTTTTAGAAATTTAGAGATTTTAGGCCAGAAACTTACAATTAAAGCATATACTATATACAAAAACAGAAGTATCACGCCCTCATACCAATATACAACACTGTCCGACAAGACTATATACAAAGCTGCTACTGCAAAAATGTAATACAGCATGTCTCTAGTAACACTATGCTAAGTTAGGGCTTTGGTAGAATACCAGGCTGAAATTCCCACAATAAACAGCACACTAAAAAGTGCTGATCCAATAACAGTACTAGGTCCGAGAGCTGCAATTTCAGAGAATTTAGCTTGGTTATTAGCTTGAATAGCAAGTACAATTGAGATCAGTGATACTGACAATTCTGGAGCCGAAGATACAAAAGATGTAAGTGCACCAGTCTGATCGTCAGAAAGACCCACTTTATCTTTAATAATATATATAGTAGGTATCAAAAATTGATCTACTACAATTGCTAAAATATATAGAGTTGCGATTATGCCAATTATAAGGGCAAGACTATAGAACATCATTGAGTTAAAATTAAATTATTTAATTAGGGCAAGTTTTAATTTTAAGATAATTTTATAGCCTGATTGATATAGCTTTGAATTTTACTCAAAAATTCTTCTTCAATAGAGGTAATAATTATAGCTTTTGTCTGCTTGTTTTTAGCCTGGAAAAGACCAAATCTGTCTTGGATTAAATCACCTTTTACAAAACTAATTTCTAGCTCTAAAACCTCATTTATTTCAAAATAATGAAAATAGAAAACTTTGTTTTTACCAAGCCAATAAAAAGGAACGTGATAGGCTAATTTGCAATCTAAATCTGGGAAATTATCACCTATCCAGTTTTGCAAAAATACAGCCTTATACTGATTATCACACTCGAAATCAAAAAAATCTTGTAAGTCTTTGTTTGTAAAAGGTGGGTTAAAATTGGTGAAGGCCATAAATTATTTTTTAAGATATTTTACTATTTTTGGAAGTGAGCTAGGTCCAAACCCGTGTAGACTCAATAAGTCCTTTTCAGCAAACTTTAAAAGATCTGCAACTGTATTTATACCAGCATTTACAAGGGCTCTTTGAGCAGGTTTACCAAGTCCACTTTTCCAGTCTTCAGATTCAGTTTTTAAGGTTTTTTTATTTGAATTTTCCTGCACCCTAAATTCAACAATTTTGCGAATCAAATCATAAGGTATTTCTTGATCCAGAGGAAACTGAACCGAACCTTTGCCCTGCTTGTACTTTGATAATTCTTTTTCAAATTGCTTATGGTAAGTCGGAGTTGCATACAAACCAATATGGTGTTCATAGCCAGCAAAATGTACAAGCACTTTCCCATTCAATTTAAATGTTGGCATTTGGTAGCTGATAGCCTCAGACGCATCAGGTGAAGTTTTTTGAATTAACTCTCGTATTTTTTGTAAGATTTTTGAGTACTCTCAGGAAAAGTTTTGATGTACTCGTCTATGTTTTTGAAGGACACAAATAAATTAATGGTGAATAATGAAAACTCGATTAACTCAAACTATTTATATAAAAATCTAAACTATATTTTGAAAGTGCATCGAGACTTGTTGTATCCTGAGTAAGCCACATATTGGCTAATACCTCAAATAATCTGGTAGTTTCCTTGTTCGGATATTTTTGCTTGATTATCTCAGACAGGGTTAAGCTTTCCCAAAGATATTCCTTGATTCTTACGTTATCTTTTTTTGCTACAACTCTTTGCACCTTAGCTAAATCACTGGCAAGATTACCCATCATTTTAGGAAAAGTTAGGGTTTCAAAAGTACTCATTTAAAACAAAATTAGTTTAAAAATTACCTCATTTACCTGTTTCTTAATTTCTTCACTGGCAATAAAAATACTCTTGTTACCAACCCTTGGTTTTATATTAATTAAGGACTCATATTCAACCTCTTTATTTGGGTAAAAATTAAACCCCCATAAAAATTCATTATCAACGTCTAATTCTTCTAATAATTTTTGTTCACCGTCGGCATGTAAACTGCCACCAAAGCTTAATCTTTGATTTTTTATATCTGCCACCCCTTTGATGTAGTCGGAGTGCCAACTAACTACTTTTTCTATATCTGAAAATTTAATTGGTTTATCAATTATGAGGATTTTATCCATATCATTCCCATTCCTTTATATTTAGCTTTAGTCAACCTGAGCATCTTTTGATTTATCATTTCCCTTTTGACCCTTAAAAGTTGCATGTATAGCTCTAGCATAACCAAGACCTAAGCCAAACTCTTCATTCAGCCAATTAAATATTTCAGTAGCTTTTACAGTTTTTGGTATTTCTCCGTTTACAATAAAACCTTTGGCTTCAGCTAGTTTTTTAAAATCATCTGGAGTTTTACCAGTTTGTTTGAAAATATTGTCGATGTAAGCTTGAAAAGACATAAAATAATTAATAATGAATAATTGTTTGGATTACTGTTCACAAATCTCTTTTAACTTCTCAAGTGCAATTGGCCATTGTTCTGACATAAACACACTAAAACTCTCCAAACTTTCGGTGTAAACATCAAGCTGTGTTTGATTCTCTGTAATTGTTGTAAATGTATATCTCTCAACAAGCCCTTTCATTGCCTTAGCTTCTTTTGTGGAATCCTCGATCAAGCCTTCATCGTTGAACATGCCTTTGTAGCTAATCTCAATTATTTTTAAATGCTCGTTTTTAGTAATTGTGCCTGCTAGTCCACCAGGGCGGCCAGATTTAAATGATATTTCATTTCCTAGATCCCAGCTACCTTCGTAAAAAGATCCAGGTTCAAACACTGAAGTCCATATTTTATATGATTCTAAATCTAGCATTTTGTGCCAGACTGTTTCTACATGGGCATTTATTGTAATTGTGAAATTGAGTGGATTTAGAGTTGTGGAAGACATAAAAAGAAGTATAAATTTAATAATGTGGAATTTCTAATCAATTTATAAGTAATAATTTAAAATTAAGTAAGTGTGATTTGATTTATCATTTAAAATTTAGCATTAAGAATCATAAGCAGCTTGCAAATCAGCTACAATAATTTTTTGCATTTTCAACATGGCTTGCATCACTTTTCCTGCTTTTTCGCGGTTTTCATCCATCATTAGTTCTCCTAACTGTTTTGGCACCACCTGCCAGCTCATTCCATATTTATCTTTGCACCAGCCGCACTGACTTTCTTTGCCACCATCCTTGATAAAACTGTTCCAATAGTGATCTACTTCGGCTTGATCATTGCAGTTAATTACCCAGGAAATAGATTCGTTATAAGCAAAATCAATGCCTCCGTTTAGTGCTTGAAATTTTAACCCGTTTAATTCAAACACAACGATTACAGGTTGCTTGCTAAGAATTTTAGAGTTTGGGAAAATTGAGCAATAGTATTCGGCTTTTTCGAGAGCGTTGTCGTTGCACCAAAGGCAAGGGGTTAGTTTGTTATTGGAGTGTTGAGTTGAAGACATATATTAAATGAAAAATTAATAATGAAAAATGTTGTAATGTTATGTCTATGTTAAAGTTGCTGACACTGTAAAAGCTTCAACCCGACGGCGTCTTCAAACAGCCTACTAATTTGTTCTCGATAACTGGTTATTCTAAGTTCAAGTGTTACAGCAACAGTGGCATATTCTAAATGACCTGAACTTGTTTTATTTTCACCATCAGAAATGGAAGTATGAATATGTAAAAATGGATCGCCTTCGAATAAGGCAATATTGCCAACCAACCCTACGACTTCGTAAATGTCGCTATATTTTTGAAACTGGTATTTTCTAGTTTCTAGATTATAATAACCAAGAGAAATATCTTTGATTGCTCCAAGACCAGTAATCCAACCTGTTTGAATATTTTCTTTTTTGCAGAAATCTAAAATTGAGTCGTGAACTTTATCACCCACTTCTAATTTGATAATATAATCTGAATCAATGTTAAGCTTTGAATATCGCATATAAATAATAACTTTTAAGATTGTGTTGAGGGCTAATATTATCTAATTTTTTTCTGCTGCCTTTTTTAAATCTTTTGCAAAAGTTTCAAATGACTCATCAAAGTCTGGAATCATTGAAGCAAATAATGGAAAAGCTGGTCCTCCAATTTTTTCACTCATGGAAAATAAAGTTGCACCATCTGCTTGTTCGCTCAGAGTATAAATTCTTTTGCCCATAGCATCGCCCCAAACTAACTTTTTATTTGGCTCAAATTCACTGATTTTTAATTTGAAAATTCGATCTGGTGAGAGTGTTGATTTGAGTTCAATTTTTTCATCTAAACCAATATTACCAACAATAGAAATTACTGTAGAATTCCATTTGGGGTAATTGTTTGCGTCAGCTAAAAGTGCCCAAATTTTAGAAGCTTTACTGTTAATAACGACTTGAAGTGAAGTTGTACGGCTAAAGATTTTTTTCGTTGTTGTGGCTTTTATTGGGTTAAGCATAAGGTAATGAAGTTTATATTTTTAATTTAAATAATGAATATTAATCTGAACCTTTAAACAATTAAATTTATGGCTAGTTATGTAAAATCAATACTTATTGATGTAAGCCATTAGCTAAAACCTGTTAATAAGTCTATACTCAAATAATGTTTAAAAAAACAGGCATCGTAAACATGCCCACAGCTTTCGGGAAATTTAAGTTTTTGGTATATCATAATTTAATCAACAATCAAGAAATAGCAGTAATTTTTCAAGGAAATTGGAGCACTGAAGATGAGGTTTTAGTCCGTTTGCATTCTAGCTGTGTAACTGGTGATATTTTTTCAAGTCTTAGGTGTGACTGCGGCCCTCAGCTTCATAAAACTTTAGAAATGATAGACAACGAGGATAGTGGAATTATCATCTACCTACCACAAGAGGGTAGGGGTATTGGTCTTTTTAACAAAATTAAAGCCTACAAACTACAAGAAGAAGGGTTGGATACAGTTGAGGCAAATATAAAGCTTGGTTTTGAAGCCGATCAACGGGAGTATGCTTTTGTAGAAGATATTTTAAAAGATATGAGAGTTAGTAAGGTTAAGCTAATCACCAACAACCCAGATAAAATTGAAAAACTATCCAAGCTAGGGATAAATATTGTGAAGCGAGTAGAAATTAAAACTGAAGGCAATGAATTTAATTCAAAATACCTGGAAACAAAGAGGCTTAAAATGGGACATCTATTATAGACCTTTCTCCAGTTTTAAGGCGGCTAATATAATCTTCTTCAAGACCTGTTTATAAAATTTATCACCCTCAGTAAGATCAACCGAGCGGTGGATTTTAGACTCTAGACGATGGTTAAAAACTGTTTAAAACTCTGTTAGTTTAGCTTTCAAAGAATAAAAAAGCTAAGGCTACCTCTTTTTAAGCCTCCCAACCAGTGCTCCAAAGGCCAAACTAAAGGAAATCAAACCCACAAGACTAATCGCTAAAAACATAAACAAAAGCTTTTGAGAATCCCAACCAACTGTAATCAATGATCTTAACCCGTCCAATAAATAAGTCACAGGATTGTATTCAGCCACAGTTTTTAGCCAGCCACTTAAGTACTCTTTTGGTACGTAAGCTGTAGTTAAAAAACTAAACGGGAAAAATAGTAAAAATGATGCACTTACAGCTGCAGGACTTCCAGTTTTTAAGGCAATCGCATAAGGAAAACCAGTGAAAGCTAAACCCCAAACCCCAGAAAACAATAAAAATATCAAAACGCCTCCAAAGCCTGTAACAAAGTTTATTCCCAAAATCAAACCCATTAAAATAACCAAGATTGATAAGCTCAAAACCAGCACAAAATCAGCCATCATTAACCCGAGCAACAGTGCAAATCGATTTATAGGCGAAACTAGAAGCCTGTCAAAATACCCTGATTGAATATCGGTGACCAAAGCGTTGGCTCTGGAAATTCCGGTAACTGCTAAAACAATGGCCACAGGTAATTGAAAAGCTTTAAAGTCACCAGTACCAATGGCTTTACCTACTGTTTCCAGCGAACCTACATTTACGGCAAAAAAGAAAAGAGGAATTATAATTGATGGAATTAAATACTCAGTTTCTCGAAGCATGGCTCTAATTGATCTGCCAGTCATGGTCCATAAGTCAGAGAAAAAGCCAGCTGGCTTGGGATTTAAGTTTAACGTGTTTGAATCTTTTAGGTAAATTTCTTGTTCCATAAAATTAATTTAATTCTTTATTATTTAGTCTGTTACCAGTAACTTCTAAAAATACATCATCCAGAGTTGTGGTACGAAGGGTTAAAGACTCTAGTTTTATGTTTAGATTGTTTAGCTCAACTGCTACTTTACCAATTGTGTTTGATCCAGATTTAGTTGAAATAACCAATTCTTTGTCTTTAAAGTCAACTTTAGTAACTTCTGGAATTAGTTTTAATTTATCAATACCTGTTTGGTTGATACTATCGATAAGAGCTATAATGACATCGTTTCCAATTGAGTTTTTCAATTCTTTTGGAGTACCTTGAGCTACTAATTTTCCTCCTGAAATAATGCCAACTCTATCTGCCAGCTGGTCTGCTTCTTCCAAATATTGGGTAGTCAAGAAAATTGTCATCCCAAGTTCTTTATTAAGCCTATTTACTTCCTCCCAAACCTTAGCACGACTAATTGGATCTAGTCCTGTAGTTGGTTCATCTAAAAACAAAATTTTGGGATTATGAATTATTGAAGCAGCTAAATCTAACCTTCTTTTCATTCCACCAGAATAGGTTTTTATTTGTTTTTTGAGTGCGTCGCCAATATCAATTAGGGGAATTAAATCATCAATACGTTTTTGAATCTGGGTCTTGGTTAAACCGTATAAGCTTCCTTGCAAACGCAAAAACTCTACTCCAGTTTGACTCTCATCTAAAGAAGCTTCTTGGAGTGCAACACCGATTAAAAGTCGAACTTCTCCTGAATCAGTTATAATGTCATGCCCTAAGATACTGCCACTCCCGCTAGTCGGTTCTAAAAGAGTAATTAAAATTTTTACTGTCGTAGATTTACCAGCACCATTTGGTCCTAAAAAAGCATAGATTTCGCCCTGTTTTATTTCTAAAGAAAGATTGTCTACGGCAAGTTTACCTTGAAAATTTCTAGTAATATTTTTGGCCTCGATTGCTAGTAAAGTCTGCGGATTCATAAAAATTTAGGTTTAAGAATAGTCAATAAAAAATAATTTATAGGAATAATATTTATGGCAAAGCAATTATAGTTGATACAGTCTTTAATTCAGTTTGAGACCTAAGAAAAGATAATTGGCTAGAAAATTAATCTTCAAATTAGTACTTGTCTTTACATAATGTTAGTTAGCTGTTATAATGCTTAAATGACTGAAACAAAAACCTTAAAACAAAAAACAAAATTATTCTGGAGTGTTCTAGCTGCAATTGTAAGTTTAATATTAATGATCCTGGCAAATTTTTTGCCCGTAATATATTTTACAGCAGTCGGCTTTCCTCAAAACAGTGATGGTATTGAAAACAATCCGATATTTACTCTTTCAGGGGTTTTAGGTTATACATCTTTAGCTGTATTTGTTGTAGCAGTTATAACTAGCGTTGTACTTTACTCTAAGAAAAATCCAGAACAAAAGGTTTAATTACTTTCTACGTATTTCTTAAAATTATCTAAAATAGATTGCCAGCCACCTTGTTGCATTTCTACAGGGTTTTCAGTTTCAGGATCAAAAGTTACTTTAACAATAACTCCGCCCTCTGTAGGCATAAATTCAATGTTCGCCATTCGATCGCCAAATGAATATTCAATTGTTTTAAATTCTTCTAACTTGGTATAAGTTCCGGCAAAATCAAAAGCTGCTGAGCCATCTTTAGCCGCCATAGTCGATGAGAACTCACCACCAACTCTTAAATCAACACTTGATTTGGGGCATTCCCAAGTAGGGTCTGCAAAGTTCCATTTTGTGATGTGCTCAGGTGTGTTGTAGTAATTCCAAACTTTTTCTAATGGAGCTGAAATTGTGTTTTGTACTGTGATTTTTGTGGACATATAAATATAAAAGATAATCAGTTTAGAATTTATTTGGTATATTTGAATTTTGTCACCTTGACAAATACATAATAGAAAATCTGAATAAATTTCGGTAATAAAAATTAATTACAATCATGAAACACATTCTACTAATTGAAGGCTCGACAAGGCCAGAAGGTAAATCCTACATGGGCTCAAAATGGATGCAGAAAGTAATTCCAACAATAATCAATGACGTTGAAGTTGAGGTAATAAACCCAAATGATTTTAATATTGCTTACGACGGTGGAGAAGATGAGACTTATACTAAAAAAGTAAAATGGGCCGATGCCTTCATTATCTTAATTCCAGAATACAACCACGGTTATCCAGGTAAATTAAAATCACTTTTAGATTTGGAGTCAAAAAATTATATTGATAAACCAGTCCTTCCAGTTGGTTGGAGTGTTGGTGGTTTTGGTGGAGTTCGAGGAGTGCAAAATATCTTACCAGTTTTTAGGGAGCTTGGTTTGATTACTTGTTCGGTGAGTTTTAATTTTTCAAATACAGATAAGGTTTTTGATAAAGATGGAAATTTGATTGATGACAGCTACAACCATAGGTTTGAGAGGCCTTTAAAAGAGTTGATGCGTTTAGCAGATGTGTTTAAAAAGTAGAACTCAAAGAAAGGATGTGATTCTATTTTAAATTTAGAGTCTCTAGTTTTGAGTAATAATAAGCTAGTCCGACAACAATCAAGACCAAATAAATTCTTTCTCCCAATCCTTTAAATCCAGAAGGTGAAAGGGCAAGATAAATATATGCCAAAAGATTAGTCAAAGCAATTGTCCAGCGAGCAAGGTTTTGAGGTTTGTTTCTAAAGTAAATGGCAAAAAGAATAAAATAAACGGCTGTAAAACTAAATGTCGTAATAGCACTGATTGTATGCAAGACTCCAATTGTAGTTGTCACTCCACCAATATCGTCGGTTGGAAATATCCCCACACCAATTGTTGTGAGCGCTGAAACAATTATAGCAATTCTAGCTAAATTAAAACTATTTTTGAATTCAATAAGCCTGGCTAAAATTAGTTTTGAAGTGCCCAAGCAAAAAATACTTATCGTGAAAATTAAAGAGTAATTACCATTGCCGTAATCACTTACAAAACCTGAAACAGGCAAAATGTCAGGGCGAAGAAAATGCAGAGATAAAAGGAGTATTGCAAATAAAGAAAGCATCAATGCTCCTATATATTTTAAAGTTTTACTATGCATAGTGTTTTGCTTAAAACTACCACAAGCAAACTTACCTTGTAAAGCATATCAAGCTCCAAATTGACATTGGTTTTTAAACTTTATATTATAAAACAATGACCTCCAAAACTGATTTTGCAGAATACTCAAACTCAAAGATTGTTAGTTTGTATGATTCCCTGAACACTTTAACTGTAGAGAAGGATTTTTACTTAGAATTGGCCAAGAAGTTGAAAGTTTCCAAAGTTGTTGATATTGGTGCAGGTACTGGCTTATTAACTAACGAACTAGCAGCTAAAGGTTATGAGGTAATAGGCATTGAACCCTTTGAAGAGATGCTTAAAATTGCTCAAAAAAGTCAGTATGCAGATCGAGTAAAATGGATTCATGGTGATGCTTTGAAGCTACAAAAATTTGATGCAGATTTGGCCTTGATGACTACACATGTAGCCCAATTTCTATTAGATGATCAGTATTGGTTAAACTGTCTTGAAGCAATTTGTAACTCTTTAAAACAAGGTGGCCATTTAGTATTTGAAACCAGAAATCCAGAAGTTCAGCCCTGGTTTAACAACAAAATTCATTCTGATTGGCCTACGCAAACAAACCCTAGAATAGTTTCGGATGCTGAGGGTAAACTAGTTCACTGGTGGGTGACACCACTAGAAATAAATGGAAATAGGGTGATTTATAAACTCCATTATTTTTTTGTGGAATCAAAAGAGGAAATAACTTCAATAAACGAATTAATTTTTCGATCTAAAGAAGAAATAACCAACGACCTAGAGAAAAGTGGTTTTGTAGTTGATAAGATCTACGGCAACTGGGATTGGAGCGAAGCTAACGAAGATAGCCCAGAGTTTATATTTGTAGCTAGAAAAATTTGAACAATTTAAAAACTTTTACTGAACCATTTATTATTAGATATTAACTCCATTTAGAAGCATTTTAACTGAATTAACTCTTTCATCAATACTACCAGAGATTTCAACAACTTTATGAGAGTACTTTTGGGCGTAGAAATAAAGTCTGTCATGCATATCTTGTCTTAATTTGAGAGATAGCGGCCTCATTGAATCGTTTTCAATTTCTATTTCAGGTAATATAAAAAAAGTAATATCGTACTTACCAAATTTCGAAATATAGTCTTCAAATTTTGCTTCAAACTCATTTTGCATTCCAGTATCCAAGTCTTTGCTAAAAGCAAGTATATCAAACAAGCATCTGTCACTTATAAATTTTTCAAAACGAGACTCTCTATCTAGTTTTTGATCAAACCAAAGTCTTCTGTATGCAACTTTTTCGATATCGGACATTTTTGTTACACTTTTGCCAAGTGTATTCATGATTGACCTCGATAATTCGGGAATAAAATCGTGGGTGTAAATATAATCTTGCAGCTTACAAAATAAAGTGGTTTTACCCACAGACAAAGTTCCTGTAATTACAATTCTGGACATATTGCTTAAAACTTTCCTCACACAAACTTAGTGTAAACTATCTCTTTCGAGGAGATTTCATAGACTGCATAGCTCTATTACCACCATTCATTCTTTGAGCGTTCATCATTTGAGGTGGTAGCTGATTAGGTTTAATCTGTTTGATAGGCAAAACTTTTGGAGCTACGGGTTTAGCAGCTTGTTTGTCATCTTTGTCGCTAGGAACTGGGGTAGGGGTTGTAGGTTTAGTAGTCATAGAGATCTTTTATATTTGTGATTGGAGGATTGCCTGGTGTTGGGGTTATTGTCAAAGATAAGATGTGTATCTGTGTTGATTGCGACGTTATTTATATATAATATGACCACTCGCTTAACCATATTTATATGTAATTTTACCGTTATATAAGAAGTATTTAGATCACAAGCTTCTAGTATTGAGTTTGTTTCTATTTTCAATATTCTTTAGCTAGTTTCCCGTAAGTATTTACATCCCGGTAAGTCTTATAATGCTGGCTAAATTTATCTTCCCTCAATACCCCTTCCAAAGTATAGCCCAGCTTCTGGATTACTCTATTTGAGGCAATATTACCACTGTCGGCCATTACCTCTATCTTGTTGATTCTATAATCCTCAAAGGCCACTTTTTCCAAGCTTCTCACTGCTTCTGTCATATAGCCTCGACCTGCATGATCGGTGGAAATCCAATAGGTTAACTCGTACTTTTTGGCAGTAAAATCCTTACATTTTAGAGTTATCTGACCAATATATTTATCTTCTAAAAAAATACCATAAGAAATCATATCCTCAAGACCAGTTTGAGATTTTAAGCTTACGAGGTATTCAATAACTTCTTCGAGTGTATTAATCTTGTAAGACCATTCCAAATATGGCTTTAATTCAGCAAGACTAACCTGGATACAATTATGCATTTGACGTGCTAAATCCAGACTGAACTCTTTCAGTCGCAGTTCTAGTCTATCAGTTTTTATTATTTTGATAATTTCGACTGAGTTCATTTTTTTTGTTATAAAAAGTTAAAAATTATATGTTAAATTTTTTGTATAGAGCTGTTAATTTCTTATCAATCATCTATTTTTTTAGACAAATAGTGATCAGGATGGATAAAAATGTTGCAAAAAAATGTTTCTATTGTTAGAATACTTTAATGACCGAGAACCCAAAACAAGAATTAATATCACTTGAGGATTTGGAAAAAAGTTTAAATTGGAAACTGTATAATCAAGTATTACCATACCACAAGCAAATTGTGAGAGAATATGCAACTAATGAATTAAATCAAGATTGGGTTTTTAGTGATGGTGAATTTCCAATATTCATTAAAGAAAAAATATTTAAAGCATATGGTAACTCAGATAAGTCAGTCTTGGATTTAGGAGCTGGCAAGGGTAAAACAATAAATGATTTACACCAATTAAGAGCTTTGAATCAAAAGAGTACAGACAACCTGTATGCACTTAATTTAACTCCACATTTAGATACCAGTTCGCCCGTAAACGAAATCAATTGTGATTTAGATAGTCTAGTTGACTCTCCATATCAAATTACTAGAAGTGGTATTTCTTTAGCACCTCAAGGATTTGATAAGATAATTACTCAACATGGACCAATACATCACTCACCAATTCCAGGATATCACTTGCTTCAAGCAGTTAAATTACTAAATCCAGGAGGTCAGTTGATATTCTCAGGAATGGAATTGGAAATGAAAGGTACCACTATATTGCAAGATATTTTAGGTGTTAATCTTGAAGAAGCTACCCGTAAAATAATTGCTGATTTTGAAAACGTTAAAGAATTGTTAAGGGTTTAGACTACTTAAGCCTTCAAACTTTCTAATTTCAACTTCCTCATAAACTGACGATAACTTTGAACTATTTGCCATAAATCTGTCTCTAGGTCAAGTAGGTAACTTTGCATGTC
>Ga0194059_1000814_pt1 | contig 13825 bp, 10 predicted proteins | sample SepL6211m_MetaG_FD_163426 | JGI IMG/M metagenome (GOLD analysis project Ga0194059, IMG submission 163426) | Anoxic zone freshwater microbial communities from boreal shield lake in IISD Experimental Lakes Area, Ontario, Canada - Sep2016-L626-11m | ecosystem: Environmental > Aquatic > Freshwater >... | reverse complement strand
TCAAAGCCTAAACGTACGTGGGTTGGGCAATCAAAGAACTCTTGTATTAATAGATGGAGTGCCGGCCAATGACGCAATGTATGGAACGGTGCAGTGGAACTTAGTGCCACTATCAGCGATTCAGGATGTGGAGTTGATTCGTGGTGGCGTATCCAATCTCTATGGGAATATGGGAATGGGTGGTGTAGTGAATATCACGACAAAACCAATCAGCGATAACAAGGGGGAGATTTCAGCTAGTTATGGCACCTTTAATACTGGTAACGTTGCCGCCTCTAAAGAAATTGCAGTTAATGAGGTGCTCAAACTAAGGGTATCGGCAGACTACTTCAATACCGATGGCTACGTTCAGCAGGCAACAATCTCTCCTGCGACTACATATCCCAATCGCAAGCTTTTAAATGGCTCATGGCAAGCGGCACCACTTGTTCCCGGTATGGGCCCTGAGAGTGCAAAGAGTGCAAATTATCGCTTGCAGGGTGATGTGAAGGTTAGCGCTGATACAAATGGATTTTTTAATGTTGGCTATCACACGATGCAAAACTTAACTACAGGGGGTTATGCCTTTGCACCCAAGTCTACCGAAGAGACTACGTTTTCGGCCGGCGTGACCACTCGTTTAAGCGCCGAGGATAAAGTGCAAGCCAATGCGTTTTACGAAAAAACAAGCTTGTGGCAACAAAATGTTACACAAAATTACACCCCTACCACGGGTGCTGTCGGGGTTGTGAGTGGTGCTCCATATATCAGCTCTAACTACAACGATCCGTATTACACCTTGGGTGCTTCTGGTCAATACACAAACAATGTGAAAACCTTGGGTGTTGATCAGGTCATCGCCAGCATTGATGCACGCCAAGTTTCTGCTTCCAACTTCACAAACCAATTGAATGCTTCGGGCGGAAACACTGGCACAGCCTATTCACAGGGCACTCAAAAGTTCTACGGCTTAATGGCGCAAGCAAAATCTAAGATGGAAGCAATCCCCCTGCAGGCAACTTTGTCAGCTAGGCTTGATCAGTGGAATAGCCAGGTCCCTACTTACTATGTCGCTGGCGCAAATGGCGTTAACCCAACTTATACCAATGCGCCTAATCAAACGGTTTATAAATTTAGCCCAAACCTAGGTTTGCTCTATAACGCAACGAGTATTTTGGATTTTCGTGCTGCTGCATATCAAGGTTTCCATGCACCAGGCCTAAATAATCAAATCCGTAGTTACGGATCTGGAACCTCGTTTAGTGCATCAAACCCAAATCTCACACCAGAAAATATGACGGGCTATGAGATTGGGGCTGATCTACGGTGGAATGCAGGCTTTGTGCAGATCACTGGATTTAATGCTAACGTGACGAATGCAATTTATGCGGCAACCGCTGGTTCCGTAGCGCAAATCCAGCAGTATTGCGGGACGACTTGTACCGGCGGAACAATTTATGGAAATAACCAATCTTTACAGAGCCGTGGCTTAGAGCTTCAAGGCCATTACGATGTCACTGAAAAATGGGCTACTGATGCAACGTATACCCATACCAATACCGTCCTCACTTGGACGGGTGCAGGTGTAAGCACTACCGCCAATCCACTGGGATCTCAAGTCGGTGGTGTACCGCAAAATATGGGAAGTGCTGGCATTACATTTAAGCCTATGGCTCAGACTTCGTTAACCGCAACGGTAAGATATGTAGGTAATTCATGGATGGATACGCAGCATGCATTGCCTGTACCAGCTTATGCAACAGTGGGCCTACGCGCGAATTATGAGATGACCCCGGCCACCACTTTATTTATAAGTGCCGTCAATCTCCTAAATCGTAACTACATCACCTATAGTGCTGCCACCTCGCAGTCTAGCTATATTATTGGCCAGCCACAGACCATTACCGTTGGAGCTCGCGTAGCCTTCTAATATGAGCAATTTCATGCGATCTCATTCAAACCTTTTAATGGCCAAGATATTCATTTTAGGCGTCTTATGTATGGGAGCGTTTGAACAAGTCTGGGCCCAAATGGATCACTCGTCCCACTCCGGGATGAGTGTGGCCAGCAAACCGCCCGCATGCGAAGGTAGTGGGTTGGAGTGCGCCAATGCAGCCACTCCATTTCTGCTGGCTGATGGTAAGTTGTTATTGGCTTGGACATCTGGCGGCAAAGTATCTGTTGCTCAATCTGTGGATAGGGGTAAGACATTCTTTCTTCCGGTCGTTGTGGCGGAACATGCAAAGTCCCTCGATACTGGGGGTGATGCGCGCCCTCAAATCGTTTCGGATTCAAAGGGTAATGTATTTCTTGCTTATGCTTTTTTTAAAGATAAAAACTGGAATGCCCGAATTAATAAAGCCCTATCTGAGGATGGTGGTAAAACTTTTTCTGCCCCTGAATCGCTAGTCGCAAATGGTTCGAGCGAGCGTTTTCCTTCTGTCTTAATGCGTTCAGATAGCAGTATTTTTATTACTTGGATTGATAAACGATTGATTGCTTCGGCAAAACAGGATGGGGTGTCCAGGCTAGGCGGTTCGATTGCCTATTCATTTTCAGCGGATGGCGGCAAGACATTTCAAGTTGAGCGTATCGCTAATGAGAATAGTTGCGAATGCTGTCGAATAGGTGCAAGTCTTGATCCAAAAGGCGGGGTTGTAATTATCTATAGAGCGATTTTCCCTGGCGGTATTCGCGATCATGCCACTCAGATTATTTCCTCCAAAGGGCCCGAGCAAGTTAGACGTGTCTCTAAAGACGATTGGAAAACAGATGTCTGCCCACATCATGGCCCATCAATAGCAGTTTCTGGCTCTGGAAGAATCCATGCTGCGTGGTTTACTCAAGGCAGCGCTCGCACTGGTGTTTTCCATGCATACTCCAGTAATCAAGGTGCGAGTTATTCAAAGCCTTCTAGGATTGGCGCTGAAGGTGCAAATGTCTCACGTCCTCATCTTTTGGCTTTAGGTACTAGTGTTTGGTTGGTCTGGAAAGAGTTTGATGGCATTAAGACTTCGGTATATCTCAAGCAATCCTCGGATGATGGCAATACATGGTCCAAGCCAGCATTAATTACCCAGACAAGTGCTTATTCTGACCACCCATTATTGGTCAATAAGGGGGGCGAGGTGTATTTATCCTGGTTGACTCGCGCCGATGGGTATCAATTCATTAAACTAAACGATAAATGATGAGAAAAATACTATTTAGCCTCCTGATACTGGCTGCATCATGCACTTTATCTTTTGCTGATACGGGCACGATTAAGTCTTATCAAAGGGGTGACTGGTCTGGATTGATAAAGGCAGCTGCTGGTCAACCTGTTGCCGTCCATTTTTGGGGTGTCACATGCGCACCCTGTGCAAAAGAAATGCCTCTATGGGGTAAGTTTTTATCCAAAGATAAAGATGCTAGGGTGATATTTGTTCAGGTGGATGAGGTGCCTCTTGATGCAACTCAAAAAATATTGTCTCAGGCTAACTTGGGTGCCGCTACAAACTACTATCTCAATACCTCTTTTGATGACTATCTTCGTTATGAAATTGATCCGCAGTGGCGTGGTGAAACACCGATAACTTTACTTATTGACAAGAGTGGCAAGGTGGTTCGTAAGACAGGTCCAATAAATTTTATTGAATTAAAGAAGTGGTTTGCTAAAGGTGTTTAATCATTTAAGGAGAGTCACATGAAGAATATTTTGATTACTGTAGTTTCTGTATGCTCAGTTGTATTGAGTAGCGGCGTCTTTGCCCAAAACGCTAAAGTGGGTAGCTTACAGATTGACAATGCCTACACCCGTGCTACTGCTCCTGGCCAGCAAGTGGCTGGCGGTTTCATGAAGATTGAGAATAAAGGTGCTGCTGATCAGTTGATTTCCGCAAGTTCACCAGCTGCTGGTGAAGTCCAACTTCATGAAATGGCAATGGAAGGCAATGTCATGAAAATGCGTCAGCTGAAAGATATTCCCGTGCCTGCTGGTGGTGCGGTTGAATTAAAGCCGGGTGGATTACATTTGATGTTGATGAACATCAAGACTCCTTTAGCTGCCGGTGAAACTATTCCGGTAAAGCTGAAGTTTGCTAAGGCTGGTGAAGTTGAAGTGAAGTTTCCAGTCAATGCTATGGGTGCGGGAGCGGTGAAGCACTAGACGTTCTTCAATGTTTGGCATTAAAAAAGCCCCTAGAATTTCCTAGGGGCTTTTTGTTTTGAGGTTTTAATTTTGATGCAGATGTTTTAGTCTAGATTCAAATCCGTTACCGCCCCTTTACTTGCGGTACTAGCCAGGCGTGCGTATTTGGCAAGCAAGCCACGGGTATAGCGTGGCTTTGGTTGTACCCATGTCGCACGACGCTTAGCAATCTCTTCATCACTCACATTAAGCTGGATGAGTAGTTTGTGAGCATCAATCGTGACTGAGTCACCTTCATGGATCAGGGCAATCACGCCACCTACATAGGCTTCTGGGGCGACGTGACCAACTACCATGCCCCAGGTGCCACCAGAGAAGCGGCCATCAGTAATGAGGCCTACAGACTCACCTAATCCTTGCCCTACTAATGCAGAGGTAGGCGCCAGCATCTCGCGCATACCAGGCCCACCCTTAGGTCCTTCGTAGCGAATGATGACAACATCACCAGCTTTAATCCTCTGTTCCATGATGGCTTGCATAGCATCATCTTCAGAATCAAATACACGGGCTGGGCCGGTGATGGATGGATTCTTGAGACCAGTAATTTTGGCAACACAGCCTTCTGGTGAGATGTTGCCTTTCAGAATAGCCAAGTGACCTTGCTTGTACATTGGGTTGTCCAAAGTACGAATTACCTTTTGATCTGCACGCGGTACCGAAGGAACATCTTTTAGCACTTCAGCAATCGTTTTGCCAGTAATGGTGATGCAATCACCATGCAAGAGACCGCCATCTAACAAGATCTTCATGACTTGTGGAATGCCGCCAGCTTGATGTAAGTCGGTTGCCAAGTATGTGCCAGATGGTTTCATGTCCACAAGGACGGGAACCTGCTTGCGAATACGTTCGAAGTCATCAATCGTCCAATCAATCTCAGCAGCGCTGGTGATGGCGAGGTAATGCAATACGGCGTTAGTAGATCCACCAACAGCCATGATGACGCTTACAGCGTTCTCAATGGATTTCTTGGTAATGATGTCGCGTGGGCATAAATTATTTTTAATGGCCTCAACTAAGACGCGCGCTGATTCTGCAGCACTAGTTACCTTTTCTTCATCTTCGTTAGCCATAGTTGAAGAGTAGGGGAGGCTCATGCCCAAAGCCTCGAAAGAGGAGCTCATCGTATTGGCTGTATACATACCACCGCAAGAGCCACTACCAGGGCAGGCGTGCTGTTCTACGCCTTTTAGATCTTCTTCACTCATTCTGCCGGAAGTAAATTCTCCAACCGCTTCAAAAGCGGAAACGATATTGAGTTCTTTCCCTTTAAAGTGGCCTGGTTTGATCGTGCCGCCATAAACGTAGATTGCTGGCACATTAGTGCGCGCAATGGCCATCATGCCACCTGGCATATTTTTATCGCAACCACCGATCACAACAACACCATCTTGCCAAAGACCATTCACGCAAGTCTCGATACTGTCAGCAATCACTTCACGGGAAACTAAGGAGTACTTCATTCCTTCAGTGCCCATGCCAATGCCATCCGATACGGTAGGTGTACCAAACATTTGTGCTTTAGCGCCAGCCTCCTCAAGTGCCGCAACAGCAGCATCTGTTAATTTTTGTAGGCCGCTGTTACAGGGGGTGATGGTGGAGTGACCATTGGCAACACCAACCATTGGCTTGGTGAAATCCTTTTCTTGGTAACCCATCGCGTAATACATTGACCGGTTGGGTACACGAGCAACTCCTTCGGTGACATTGCGCGAGCGTTCATTGAGACGTTTCATGCGGTAATTACTCCAGAAAAGGGATTTATCGAAAGGCTCTATTGTGCCGTGAGAAAGGGGTTGCTGTACCCCGCTTAGATCAAGGCGCTTCTCGCTTAAATATTGCACTGCAATAGTTAAAGACCAAAAGTACCTATTCCTCTGATATTAATGGGTAATTATTAGCTATAAAGCTAATATCCCTCAAAAGATTACTGCGGTACATTGGCATATATATTAATTTTCTCTTTGAATTCAATGACTAAACCTGCCGGCCATATCTATTTAATTGATGATGATGAATCCATGCGGACTTCATTAACTCGAATGTTGCGTGAAGTCGGCTATATGGTTGAGGACTACTCATCTGCGCTGACATTTTTAGAGAAATCAATTCCCGTAGCGCCTGCTGTCATCTTGTTGGATATGCAGATGCCTGATATGACTGGGCTCGATCTTCAGGAGAAATTGCTGCAATTGGGGCGTAAAACGCCGATTGTATTTGTCAGTGGCCAGAGCCATCCCCATCAGATTGTTAAAGGCTTGAAGAAGGGCGCATTGGATTTTCTATTCAAGCCCTTTAACCTGGAAGACCTGCTCAAAGCAGTTTCAGAGGCAATTGATTTTGATCGAAGTCAACTTAAGCGTGTCGCCCAGAATGTGGAAACCAAGAAAGACTACGCAAACCTTACTCCACGCGAAAAAGAAGTGTGCTTTTGGTTGGTTCAAGGGCTCCTCAACAAATATATCGCTTTGAAACTGGGTACTACGGATGCGACGATTAAGGTTCACAAGTCAAGGGTGATGGAAAAAATGCACGCTGATTCGCTGCAAACCTTGGTTAAGAAGTTTCTAGAGTCTGATTTAGGTGGTCCGTCATTGGATCAATAGTCGGTTAACTCTTGGGCGATTTGGTGTAATGGTAGTTAGGTACTAATATCCGTATTATTATTAATATTTCAAGCTAGAACAATAGCTTGCGTTCTAAGCTGGCAATCTATTTTTGAGACTAAGTGCGTGAATTCAAACTCTAAGCTACCCGAAATTCGAAATGGAGCCTTTACAAAGGCTCGGGAAATGCTTGGTCTAAGCATTAAAGATTTGGCAAGTCAGGCATGTCTTTCTAAGAACCAAATAGAGCAAATTGAAAATGGTGAAATGAGTTCCTTCTATGGAGCTCAGATTAAGGTGACGGCTGCTAAAAAAGTGGCAAAGCTTTTAGGTCTCAGGGAAGAAGATGCATTTGATCACGGCGAAGTTGCCGAACTTGAAGAAGAAGTCGCTGCAACACCAGAAGAGCCTAACAAATTGGCGGTAGCGGAGACAAAAAAAAACCAAGAGCCAGAGCGGAAACAAAACCAAGAGCCAGAGCAGAAACAAAACCAAGAGCCAGAGCAAAAACAAAATATAAAAGTGCCTCAAGTAAAGCCCACCTTTACTTTTTCTGCTCTTGGGTCATCAAGTCCAAAACAACCTCCAAAGAAGCACCTCTTTATTTGGCTGAGTTTGATTGCAGCGGTGGTGTTTTCTGTTACTAACTTGCGCCCACTTTTTTCCCCTGAAAAGCTAGAAGAAGTGGTCATTGTCAAAGAGGAAGAGCTTGAGCAGTCTCCTGTAGATGCAAAAGTTGCTGCTCCCCTTACCATTCCCACCCCAGCGCCTGTCCTAGCCACTCCTCCTGTAGCAGTTCAAGCCAGTGCTGAAGCTTGCCCTGTGGCTGATGCAGTCATTCCAAGCTACAAACCTTCTGCACCTAAAAAACCAGCTGATCTAGTGTATGTACAAGCTAAAACAAAGCAGGTCATTTGCGTAGTGGATGCTTCTGGCAAGACTCAAAATAAAACAATAGATCCCAATTTGGGAGCATCTTTTTATGGGACACCACCCTTTAAGGTTTTGAGCTCAGGACTCGCCGAGGTGGATGTGTATTTTCAGGGGGCTAAAGTGCGCCCTGCAAATTTAGATGGTAAAAGCATTTTGCTGGAGGCGGGTGATATCAGTCAGCCCGCAGCTCCTTCGGACTCTCAACCCCGCTAAATTCTTAAACAGCTGATTCGTTGGTTTCACCAGTGCGAATACGAATAGCCTGTTCAATTGGACTCACGAAAATCTTGCCGTCACCAATTTTGCCAGTGTGAGCAGCTTTTGTAATAGCTTCAATAGCAGCATCAACTAGATTGCCAGGAACTACCACTTCCACTTTTACCTTGGGCAAAAAGTCGACGACGTATTCAGCACCGCGATAGAGCTCGGTATGCCCCTTTTGACGGCCAAAGCCCTTTACTTCAGTAACAGTAAGGCCAGTGACGCCCACTTCCGCCAAAGCTTCGCGAACTTCATCAAGTTTGAACGGTTTAATGATTGATGTAATGAGTTTCATGTATTCCCCCTAATGCGGTAATCATACCTAGAAGTAACTCGATTGCCAAAAAAGAAGGCGTCTAAGCCTCTTTTTGCGCTGTATTTAGGCTCTAAAGCGAGAGGTAATAGGGTAACGCCAATCTCGGCCAAAGGCACGCGTAGTGACCCTCACGCCAGGCGGTGATTGGCGACGCTTGTATTCATTGAGTTTAATGAGGTAAGTAACCTTTTCAACACTTTCAGGATCAAAGCCAGCGGCAATGATTTGCTCGATCGATTGATTCTGCTCCATATAGCGCTCAACGATGCCATCGAGTACTTCATAGGAGGGAAGGCTGTCCTGGTCTTTTTGATCGGGACGTAGTTCAGCGGATGGTGCACGTGTCAGAATGCGCTCCGGAATGATGGGTGCAATGCTATTACGATAGGCGCACAAGCGATAGACCAGAGTTTTGGCAATATCTTTGATCACGGCAAAGCCGCCCGCCATATCGCCATAAAGAGTGCAGTAACCAACTGCCATTTCACTCTTGTTACCAGTGGTTAATACTAGGCGACCTGTTTTATTGGACAGCGCCATAAGCAAGGTACCTCGCACGCGCGCTTGAATATTCTCTTCAGTAGCGTCGACCTTGAAGGCTTTGAATTGCTCTGCCAAGGCAGCCTCAAATGCGTCGACTGGCTCGCTGATAGGGATTTCATCGTATTGGACATTCAGATTCTTGGCCATTTCACGAGCATCAATCCAGGAGATATCCGCGGTATAGCGGGAGGCCATCATGACAGTGCGCACATGATCCGCACCCAAGGCATCGACTGCAATCGCCAATACTAAAGCAGAGTCGACACCACCAGATAGGCCGATGATGACACCCGGAAAACCATTTTTTTGCACGTAGTCACGCACGCCCAACACAAGGGCTTGATAGGCTTGAGCTTCAACACTAAGTGGTGAAGTCACTAAACCTTTTTCTAACTCGCCTTTGTTATCAAGATTGACAAAGCCAAGAGCGCTTTCAAATTGCGGCATGGCCATCACTAACTCGCCTTTGGAATTGAGTGCAAATGAACCACCATCAAAGACCAATTCATCTTGACCGCCAACGGCGTTCACATAGACCAGTGGCATTTTAGTTAGGGCGATATGTTGACGTAACACTTCAATGCGTAATACTTCTTTTTTCAAATGGTAAGGAGAGGCATTGGGTACGAGCAATACTTGAGCACCTGCGTTATGTGCCTGTTTTGCAGGGCCAGCGTGCCACGCATCCTCACAAAGAATGAGTCCGTATTGAATGCCTGCGCATTCGAAGACACAAGCTTGATTGCCAGGAACGAAGTAGCGGACTTCGTCAAAAACTTCGTGATTGGGCAACTCTTGTTTTGCATAACCTGCAATGACCTTACCGTCACGCAAGACGGAGGCGAAGTTTTGCAAACCCGCTGATGTTTTTTTAGGGTGACCCACAATAACAGTGAGGCCCGGAAAGTTTGCAAGCTCCAACAACAATTTATCGAGTTGGAGCTGAACGGCTTCAATAAAAGCGGGGCGCAACAATAAATCTTCTGGGGGATAGCCAGTGAGTGAAAGCTCTGGCGTTAGAACAAGTTTGGCGCCTTGTTTAAAGGCATCTTCTGATGCTTGGAAAATGAGCTGAGCATTCCCTGCCAAATCACCCAGTAGTGGGTTGATTTGGGCTAGGGCAATTTTTTGTGAGCTCACTCCCAATGCCAAAGTTAGTGCTGATGTTTATGGATGATCTTTGTTGTAACGTGCGATACCTTCTAAAATTTCTGCATGGGCATCTGCAACGCCACCCCAACCACTTACTTTTACCCACTTACCTGGCTCGAGATCCTTGTAGTGCTCAAAGAAGTGTTGAATTTGATTTAAGCGTAATGGGTTGATATCTTCTGGTTTTTGCCAATGGGTATAGATCGGCAAAATTTTATCTTCTGGAACGGCTAATAATTTGGCATCTTGACCAGCTTCATCTTCCATCTTGAGTAGGCCGATTGCACGGCAACTGACTACGACACCTGGAATGAGTGGGAATGGGGTGATAACGAGAACGTCAACTGGATCTCCATCGCCGGCAACAGTCTTATTTATGTAGCCATAGTTACAGGGATAGTGCATTGCAGTACCCATGAATCGATCAACGAAAATAGCGCCGCTTTCTTTATCCACCTCATATTTGATTGGATCCGCATTCATGGGAATTTCAATAATGACGTTAAAGCTCTCAGGGATCTTCTTGCCAGGCTTGACGTTGTCGAGACTCATACTTACTCCAGTAGTGATTAGTAAATACCCTGATCCCAAAGAGGATTCAGTGTAGTGATTCTGCTACATACTTGTAATGCTTATCCATTTTAGTTTAAAGCTTTCAGAAACCAGATCTGTATAGGCACTCGAAACAAAACATTAAAAAATCAAATTTTAGGGAGTTCAAGCATGAGCAACGTCACTTTAGGCTTGTATTTTGCCTTGGCTTGCGGTGTCCTGGCCGTAATTTACGGTTTTGTGATGCGCGGCTGGATTTTGAAGCAAGATGCCGGTAATACCAAAATGCAAGAAATTGCAGAGGCGATTCAGCAGGGCGCAGCCGCTTATTTATCGCGTCAATACAAAACCATTGCGATTGTCGGAGTCGTTCTGACAATCTTAATAGGCCTCTTTTTGGACTATGCAACCGCACTTGGGTTTGTTGTTGGCTCTGTGCTTTCTGGGGCTTGCGGTTTTATTGGGATGAATGTTTCCGTAAAAGCGAACGTTCGTACCGCACAGGCTGCAACCAAGGGGATGAATGAAGCCTTGAATGTTGCCTTCAAAGGTGGTGCCATTACCGGGATGTTGGTTGTGGGTCTTGGACTACTTGGAGTTGGACTCTTTTTTATGTTCTTGGTATCGATCGGTGGCGGGCAAGATCTCTCATCGGTATTACACCCATTGATTGGCTTAGCTTTTGGCTCATCACTGATTTCGATCTTCGCTCGCTTGGGTGGCGGTATCTTTACCAAAGGCGCTGACGTTGGTGCTGACTTGGTAGGTAAAGTTGAAGCTGGAATTCCGGAAGACGACCCACGCAATCCAGCGGTGATTGCAGATAACGTAGGCGATAACGTCGGTGACTGCGCTGGTATGGCGGCTGACTTGTTTGAAACCTATGCCGTGACTTTGATTGCCACGATGGTATTGGGCGCATTGATCGTGACAGGCGCACCGGTTGCTGCGATTATTTACCCATTGGTCTTAGGCGGCGTCTCCATTATTGCCTCCATCATTGGCTGCTCATTTGTAAAAGCAACGCCTGGCATGAAAAATGTTATGCCAGCCTTGTACAAAGGTTTGATTGTTGCTGGCGGACTTTCACTCATCGCTTTCTACTTCGTAACCAATTTCATCATGCCTGACGATGCTTTGGGGATTCCTGGTAGTCAGTGGCGTTTGTTCGGTGCGACTATTGTTGGCTTAGTACTTACTGCAGCATTGGTATGGATTACTGAGTACTACACTGGTACTCAGTTCAAGCCAGTTCAACACATTGCTGAAGCTTCTACCAAGGGTCACGGTACCAACATCATTGCTGGTTTAGGTATCTCAATGAAATCGACTGCTTATCCAGTGCTGTTTGTTTGCGCTGCTATCTATGCGGCTTATTGGTTAGCTGGCATCTACGGTATTGCCATTGCAGCAACTGCGATGTTGTCGATGGCCGGTATTGTTGTGGCCCTTGATGCTTATGGCCCAATTACTGATAACGCAGGTGGTATTGCAGAGATGGCTGGATTGCCACAAGCTGTTCGTGACATTACAGATCCATTGGATGCTGTCGGTAACACTACCAAGGCTGTAACTAAGGGTTATGCCATTGGTTCCGCTGGTTTAGCGGCCTTAGTACTTTTTGCTGACTACACCCATGCACTGGAGTCTATCGGTCAACAAGTTTCTTTCGATCTGTCCAATCACATGGTGATCATCGGCCTCTTTATTGGCGGCATGATCCCTTACTTGTTTGGTGCGATGGCAATGGAAGCGGTAGGTCGTTGTGCAGGCGCAGTGGTTGAGGAAGTGCGTCGTCAGTTCCGTGACATCCCAGGAATCATGGAGGGCACAGCTAAGCCAGAGTACGGCAAGGCTGTTGATATGCTGACCTCCGCTGCAATTAAAGAAATGATTGTTCCTTCACTTTTACCGGTCGTAGCACCAATCGCTGTGGGCCTCTTATTAGGACCTGCTGCCTTGGGCGGCTTATTGATGGGTACGATCGTGACCGGCTTATTTGTGGCGATCTCGATGTGTACTGGTGGTGGTGCTTGGGATAACGCCAAGAAATATATCGAAGAAGGAAACTTCGGCGGTAAAGGTTCTGAAGCGCATAAAGCAGCAGTGACTGGTGATACTGTAGGTGACCCCTATAAAGATACTGCTGGCCCCGCTGTTAATCCGCTCATTAAGATCATTAATATCGTGGCATTGCTGATCGTGCCATTGTTGCCAATGGTTCGTTAATGCGATAACAGAGCAGCACAAACAAAAGCGCCTAGCATTGCTAGGCGCTTTTTTTATTTCAGCTTTAATAACTCACCGATACAGCTGAATACTCTTTAAGACAGCGACTCTAAATAACGCTGCGCATCGAGTGCCGCCATACAGCCTGTTCCGGCACTAGTAATGGCTTGGCGATAGATGTGATCTTGGACATCGCCTGCTGCAAATACGCCTGGAATATTGGTAGCAGTCGCATTACCTTCTAAGCCTGAGTGAGTTTTGATGTAGCCGTTGTTCATGTCGAGCTGATCGATAAACAATTCAGTATTGGGCTTGTGACCAATTGCAATGAAGGCGCCAGTCACGGCAATATCTTCAGTGCTGCCATCTTGTTTCTTGATGCGAACACCCGTGACCCCTTTTTCATCGCCGAGAACTTCATCAAGTGTGGAGTTTAGCTTGAGTTCTACTTTACCTTCAGCAACTTTTGCCATTAAGCGGTCATTCAAAATAGGTTCAGCGCGGAACTTGTCGCGACGATGAATGACGGTAACCTTCTTGGCAATACCAGTGAGGTAAAGCGCTTCTTCAACCGCAGTGTTGCCACCACCGACTACGCAAACATCTTGGTTCTTATAAAAGAATCCATCGCAAGTCGCGCATCCAGAAACACCACGTCCCATAAAAACCTCTTCGCTTGGTAGGCCAATGTACTGCGCCGAGGCACCAGTAGAAATAATCAGGGCATCACAGGTATAGGTCCCAGAATCGCCAACTAAGCGAATGGGCTTTTCTGTCAGGACTGCCGTATGAATGTGATCAAAAATAATTTCAGTATTAAAGCGTTCAGCGTGCTTTAAGAAGCGATCCATCAGCTCTGGACCTTGAACCCCATCTGGGTCTGCTGGCCAGTTTTCAACGTCTGTAGTGGTCATTAATTGACCTCCTTGAGCCAGTCCGGTGATGAGGGTAGGCTGCAAATTAGCGCGGGCAGCATAAACAGCGGCTGTGTAGCCAGCAGGGCCAGATCCGAGGATTAGGACTTTGGAGTGTTTTGGGGTATTTGTTGTCATCCCCAAATTATAGATT
>Ga0194059_1000809_pt1 | contig 13888 bp, 17 predicted proteins | sample SepL6211m_MetaG_FD_163426 | JGI IMG/M metagenome (GOLD analysis project Ga0194059, IMG submission 163426) | Anoxic zone freshwater microbial communities from boreal shield lake in IISD Experimental Lakes Area, Ontario, Canada - Sep2016-L626-11m | ecosystem: Environmental > Aquatic > Freshwater >... | reverse complement strand
GGCACCATCGACGACCTCGGTTGGCACCGATTCACCCCTCCAGCCCGCAGGCCTGCCGTAACCACCCCCAAAAGCGCCTTCCCCCCCAAGCCGACCCAACTGGAAAGGTCCCAACCGCAGGGCGCCAAACCCCAGACCAACGTTTCGTTGTGGGAGTCCCTGGGGATCCCCCCCTTCTTCTCTCCCCGACAACCGGCCAATCCGCGACCCGCCAAGGTTGTGGCCCGACGGATGCCCCCTGCCCTCAGCCGTGATCCCAAACCCGCAGCCGAAGCGTTGACCCTGCGGGCATCGGAACCCACCTGGCTGGAAGTGCGGGATGCTAATGATCGTCCCCTCATGGCGGAAACGTTCCAGGGGCAACGCACGATCCCCCTTGGCAAGGGGCTGAGCCTATTAGCGGGCCGCCCCGATCTCCTCACTGTTCAGCGCCAGGGCAAGCCCTCTAAACGACTCGGCGGCATCGACGACCTCCACTGGTTCCGCTTCTCGCCTGCCTCCAAACCTCGCTCAGCGACCTGAGCGGGGAGGATCATCGCCAGCCAGTAACCACAAACCGGCGCCGAGGAAGACCCAAGGCATCCAGCTCAGGAGAAAAAAGGGTTTGAACAGCAGCGTCATGGGCTCCAACAACCAGTGGCTGACCGCCAAGGTGATCAGGACTAGGAGAGCGACAGGTTGCACAAAACCTCTGATTTCAATCGGGCGCCAGGCCAGTCAGGCCGAGTGATGACCCAGGCCGCACCGGGATACTGGCTTCAGCGGAGGCGTTGCCAACCATTGTCTTGCCAAAGAAGCACACGACTGGGCTGACCGGAACCGGGTGGCCAAGGCAGTGGGGCGAGCAAGGGCAGATGCGGAAAGGCCAAGCGGGCGGTGACCCCATCTTGGGCCGGAGGTTCGCCAGATTGGTTCACACTGGTAGTAGCTAGAGGTCCACAGCGAACGAGAAGCTGCTGGGCCATCGGACAGGCAGGCACCCGCAGGCCCAGGGTGTCGCCACCCGGATTCAACAAGTCCGCCAGGGGACCTGTCATCGGAAGCACAAGGGTGCATGGCCCTGGCCAGCAAGCTGCAGCCTGGTGCAACCAAGGGTCTTGCCAGGGGACCGCCAACACGGCTCGGAGTTGTTCCAGATTGGCCCCCATCAAGATCAGGGGTTTGTGGGCGGGCCGGGCCTTGAGGTCCCAGATCCGCTGCGCCGAGGACGGATGGGCCGCCAGTGCCGGAAGAGTATCCGTGGGGAACATCACAGCTTCACCGCGCCCCACGGCGGCAACAAGATCGGCCGTGGCCTGGGCTGGAGCCTCCATCACGAAGGGAGGCTGGATGGCATCCAGGACCGAGCGGCTTGCCGAGCGGAAACAAAACGCAAGATCCCTTCCAGATCTCGGTGGGCCTGGGGCTTACCGAGCCCCGCGGAGACCAGAAGATCGATCACAGCGGCGCTCTGATCATGGTGGTGTTCCATCAGCAACACCCCTCCTGGGGCCAGGTAGGTCTTGGCCTCGGCCACAACCGAGCGGATCGCGTCCAAGCCATCTTCCCCCCCATCAAGAGCCAACCAGGGTTCGTGTTGACGCACGACCGGATCCAAACTGGCCAGCAGGGACGTCGGGATATAGGGGGGGTTGGTCACGATCAGATCCAGCTGACCCTGCAAACCATCCAGGGATTGCCACCAATGGCTCTGCAGAAGGCGAACGGAATCCCGGCAACCGTGACGCTGCAGGTTGGTCTCCGCCCTGGCCAGGGCCAAATCACTGCAATCCACAGCCCATCCCGCGCTCCCCGGAAAGGCCCGGGCCAGCGCCACCGCCAGACACCCGGAGCCCGTGCCAAGGTCCAGCCAGACCAAGGGCGGCCGCTCATGGTCCACAACCGGCAGCAACGCCAAGGCCAGCTCTACCAGGAGTTCGGTTTCCTGGCGCGGTATCAAGACTCCCGGGCCAACCTCAAGCTCGAGATCACGCCAGGGGCACAATCCGACCAGGTATTGAAGGGGCGCAGCCGTCTGCAGGTGATGGTTCCATAGGGTTTCAATCGCCTCCAAGGAGGCAGCAAGCCTGTAAAACCGTTGCGGGTGGAGATAGACCGACTGCAATTGGCTCCAGCTGAGACCGCCGACCATCTCCATCAGCCAATCCAGATCCACGGCCCCACCGCCAAGGCGCAGTAAGCCACGGCGCCAGGCCAGGAGAACATCGCCACGGATCGTTTCCGACCCCGATGGCGCTTTTGCGGCATCCCCCTTGCGGGGAAGAAGCGGATCGGGCAGAGATCGATCGACGGTGTCCATGGCGAACACTTTAAAAAATGGGAGTGCCTGCGGTTTTCACCGCAGTCGCCAGCGGAGACCGGGCTGGGCCGAAACCAGCCCAGCCAGTTCAAGCTCAAGTAAGGCTGCTGTGATGTCTTGGCAGGACCAACCCAAGTCGAGGCTGAGCTGCTCCAGGTTTGAACCACTGCCAAGGGCCCCGAGTAAGGCTTGGCGTTTGGACGCCATGGCGGTTGCCGAACCCAAGGAACAAGAGGCAGCTGCCAAGGGAGCCGAGGCAATCGCCCTGCGGGTGGACTTCAAGGGTCCTTCGCCAATCGAAGCGATGAGGTCGGCAGGAGTGAGGAGGGGGGTGGCACCCTGAACCAAAAGACGGTTGCTGCCGATGGCCGAGGTTTTTCCCGCATCGGCCGGCACCACCCAGATGGGCAACTCGTGCTTCCAGGCCAACTCCGCCGACAACAGGGCGCCACTGCGCTCTGGACACTCCACCACCACAAGGGCCGCAGCCAGGGCAACCTGCAACCTGTTGCGGCTGGCAAAGTGGCCCGCCTGAACCCGGCATCCAGGAGGAAGTTCGCTGACGAGCAATCCCTGAACACCCACCTGGGCCTGAAGGGAAGCGTGGTGACGGGGATAGACCCGTTCGAGAGGGGTGCCGAGGACACCGACCGGAACCCCACCCGCCTCAAGGCAACCTCGATGAACGGCTCCATCGATTCCCTCCGCCAGACCGCTGACCACGGGCCAACCCGCTTCGGCCAACACGGCGCCGAGCCTGCGGGCCATGAACAAGCCATGGTCTGAGGCCCGACGGGTACCGACGACGGCCACAGCCTGGGGTCTTTGGAGAGAGGCCCAGAGGGTCCCACGACCTTTCCAGTAGAGAGCCAGGGGAGGGCGCGCCAGGTGTTTCAGGGCCGGTGGCCAGGGTGCATCCCCGGGCAACAGCACCCCAACCCCTCCTCCACACTGACGGGACCAGGCCGGCAGGGGATCCTCCTCTCCCCAGCGGCGGCGATAGCTGGTCAAGGGTTCTTCCAGACCCGCATGCCAACCCGGCAGACACGCCAAGGCTTCCCAGGGAGCACGCCAAGCCGCAGCCAAGGACACAAACGCCCTATCCAGGGTTTGCAACCGCACAGACCCGACCCCAGGGCAACCCGACCAAAGCAGCCACCACAGGCGTCGCTCCCGAGCCCAAGGGCGATGGTCACGGGCCGCCATGGGGCTCCTTCCGGCAGCCAAAAAATGCGAAGAAGCCCCACCGCCCGTGGCCGCAGTCATACCAGAAGCAGACCCGAAGCCAGACTCAAACCCAGGGATAAACCGCCCCAAAGCGCCTATGCACCAGTACATCTATACTATATCCCTGCCCCTGGCCCCGCCTGCAATCGGGCCACGGCTCTCCCCAGGTCCTCCGGATAACGCCGCAGCACCTTGGACACCAGGCCGCCTCGACTGCCCACCAGAACCAGCTCGACCCTGGCCACGGCCACCAATCGATCATCCGGACCCATAAACCGACTGAGCCAGGGCAGTTTCACCCCCTTAAAAGGCAGAACCTCACTGAGGAGTCTCACCTGGTCTCCGTGCCGCAGAGGCTGTCGATAATCGATCCCCAGCGACACCACAGGCATCTCCAGGCCTCGGCTGGAAAGCTCGGCGTAATCCAGGCCCACTCGGGCCAGAGCCTCCACTCGCCCCTCCTCAAGCCAGGCCACATAGGCGCCATGCCACATCACACCGGCATGGTCGGTGTGTTGGGGAAGCACGCGGCGCTGGAGGCACCAAGGCTGTGCAGGTTGGCATTGATCCGCTGGGGGCATGGCCGAAGGTTGAATTAAACCGACTTAAGGAAAGAAAGACAGATTGAGCCATAGGCTGCCCAAGAGCCAAACTTCCCACCGTGTTCCGCAATCTTCTGATCGCCGATTCAGGCAAAGGCAACGTTGAAGAAATGGTGCGCATGCTGCGGGCCATCCCCCCCTGTCGCCAGGCCAGGATCAACCTTCTGCATGTGGTCAACGAACAAGGAGGCGACAATCTCCAAGACCACCGCAATCAGGCCACCATCCTCCTTAACGAGGCCATCGGTCGCATGGGGCTGGTCCCCGCTGAGGTGACGACCATCGTGAGAGAAGGAGACACAAAGCAAACGGTGTTGGGGGTCGCCGAAGAAGTAAATGCTGATCTGATTGTGATGGGTTCCAGGGGCCTCGGCAGGCTGCAATCCATCCTGGCCAACAGTGCCAGCCAATACGTGTTTCAGTTGTCCACCCGGCCCATGCTGTTAGTCCGGGACGATCTTTACGTCAGGGCCATCAACCGTGTTCTAGTGACCTTGGATGGCACTGGCGTCGGCGATGACGCCATCCGGCTGGCCTGCGAATTGGTGGCCGGTATCCCTGGCGGCTCCTTGACGGGAGTCCATATAGCTCGCCAAGATCTAAGCCCTTCGAGGGGCGGGCGCAGCCAGGCAGATGACATCCTGGACAAGGCAGTTCAGAGGGCCAGGGCCATGGGAGTTGAGATGAAACCCCTTCACCGCAGCGGCGACATCGGCCGAACGGTTTGTCAAACAGCCGAAGAAATCAAGGCCGATCTGGTTGTCATCGCCTCCCAGGATCGCAGACCCTTAGTAGCCAAAGCCTTAGTGGATTTGGATCGTCTGCTGGGCAGTTCAGTCAGTGATTACATCCGAGTCCATGCACCCGCTCCCGTCCTCCTGGTCAGGGAGCCGGAATCGATCCGACGCCCTGCAAGCGGGGGTTGAAGCCCAGGTTCAGCCCCTTTGGCGGCTGCTGGTCTGTATGTAAAGAACGATCAGGAAAACAGCCGGTACCAAAACAAAAAGAAGGCTGGCAACGAAACCGAGATCGTTGGTTTCCATGGCAGTGGAGAATTTGATGAGACGGTATCACCGCCGCCCGTCCTATCCCTCCCCAGCTTCATCGCTCGTAGTGGAGGCGACTTCCCCTTCCTCAAGGTCAGCTTGGGACTCTGGCTCTGGCTCCGGCCATGCCAGGGGGCCAGGGGGCAGGGGCATTTCCAGGGCCCGGGCCATGATCCCTTCCCGATCCTGCAGGCCCACCTGCGGACGGGTGAGCACCACCAAGGAGCGCTGAACAAGGGCTTGACAGGCCAGACGCCAGGTTGAAGGGCGGCGGCGAAGCTTTTGATCCTCTACAGCGGTGCATGGGGTCAGGGCGAGGGGATCGGCCCCTTCGACCTCCACGAAACAGGTGATGCATTGGCCGCATCCACCACAATTGCCCAGTTTTCCCTTGAGGCCGTAGAGCTCGATCCCTTCCCTGAGGGCCACTTCCCTCAGGTTTTCTCCTGGATAACACTCGACGTCCCTGCCTTCACGGACGAACCGAATAACCGGCATGGCATGGCTCCAAAGCTGCATTGTGCCGGTTTTGACCGTTGCGGCCATTGCGGTCCGTAACCGGTCCGCTCTGGAAGAGGTCAGCAACTACTACCATCACCTGCACACCCAGACCTGACCCCCATGGGATTGCCCTGGTACAGGGTGCACACGGTCGTCATCAACGACCCGGGCCGCTTGCTCGCCGTGCACCTTATGCACACCGCTTTGGTTGCCGGCTGGGCCGGCTCCATGGCTCTCTACGAACTGGCCATCTTCGATCCGTCCGATCCAGTCCTGAACCCCATGTGGCGTCAGGGAATGTTCGTGATGCCTTTTATGGCCCGCCTTGGGGTCACTGGCAGTTGGAGCGGATGGAACATCACCGGAGCAACAGGAGTCGATCCCGGCTTCTGGAGCTTTGAGGGCGTCGCTGCAGCCCACATCGTTTTCAGTGGTCTGCTTTTCTTAGCGGCCATCTGGCATTGGACCTACTGGGATCTGGAGATCTGGCAAGACCCCCGCACCGGGGAACCCGCCCTGGATCTTCCCAAGATCTTCGGTATTCACCTGTTACTTGCCGGTCTTGGTTGCTTCGGCTTCGGAGCTTTCCACCTCACTGGCGTTTTTGGACCGGGCATGTGGGTTTCAGACCCGTATGGCATCACCGGTCACCTTGAAAAAGTTCAACCCTCCTGGGGGCCTGAAGGATTCAATCCTTTCAACCCTGGTGGCATCGTTGCCCACCACATCGCAGCGGGCATCGTCGGCATCATCGCTGGCATCTTCCACATCACCACTCGCCCCCCCGAAAGGCTCTACAAAGCCCTGAGGATGGGAAACATCGAAACGGTTTTGGCAAGTGCGATTGCCGCCGTTTTCTTTGCCGCCTTCATCGTCGCCGGCACCATGTGGTACGGCGCAGCAGCCACGCCGATCGAACTCTTTGGTCCGACTCGCTATCAGTGGGATCAGAGTTACTTCAAAACCGAGATCAATCGACGCGTCCAAACGGCCCTCGATAACGGCGCCACGAATGAAGAAGCCTGGGCTTCCATTCCTGAAAAACTGGCTTTTTACGATTACGTCGGTAACAGTCCTGCCAAGGGAGGTCTGTTCCGGGTGGGTCCAATGGTCAATGGTGACGGGCTTCCCACTGGATGGATCGGCCACATTGCCTTCCAGGACAAGGATGGCCGAGACATTGAAGTAAGAAGACTGCCAAACTTCTTTGAGAACTTTCCCATTGTTCTCCAGGACAAAGAGGGCAAGGTGCGGGCCGACATTCCCTTCCGTCGTGCTGAAGCCAAATACTCGTTTGAGCAGCAAGGCGTCACGGCCACGGTCTACGGCGGCGCTCTTAACGGCCAAACCTTCAAAGACCCCGCTGATGTCAAGAGGCTGGCCCGCAAGGCCCAACTAGGCGAAGCTTTTGAATTCGATCGCGAGAAGTATCACTCTGACGGGACTTTCCGGAGTTCCCCTCGGGGCTGGTTTACTTTCGGTCACGCCACCTTCGCCCTGCTCTTCTTCTTTGGGCACATCTGGCATGGGGCCCGCACCCTATACCGCGATGTTTTCGCCGGTATCGACCCGGACCTCGGCGAACAAGTGGAATTCGGGCTCTTCGAGAAGCTCGGAGACCGCTCAACCCGTCGCCTGCCCGAGGGCTACGTGCCTCCGGCAGGAACCACAACACTCAGCTGACCGCAGGACACCCGAGGACACTCCATGGAAAGCTTTGCCTACATCCTGATCCTGGCCCTGGCCATTTCAACGCTGTTTTTTGCCATCGCCTTTCGCGATCCCCCAAAGATCGGCAAATGATCAATCAGGACAAGCGTCCCAACCCAAAAGCCCCCTCAGGGGCTTTTTTTGTTGGGAATGGATACGGGGGGCTGTTCAATCTGTACAAGCCTGTCTAAGATTGATTAACAATTGGAGTCCACGGGCATGCAATGCCCTTCCTGCCAACACACCGATAGTCGCGTACTGGAATCTCGGGCCGCCGATTCTGGGCGCAGCGTTCGGAGGAGGCGCGAATGCCTGAACTGCGACTTCCGCTTCACGACCTATGAAAGGGTTGAAACCGTTCCCATCACGGTGCTCAAACGGAACGGCCATCGCGAAACCTTCAACCGATCGAAGCTGTTGCATGGCTTGCTTCGGGCTTGTGAGAAGACAGGTCTGGCACCGGCCAGCCTGGAACTTGTCGTCGACGAAATTGAGATTTCCCTGCAGCAACGAGCGGGCCGCGAGGTGAGCAGCAACGAAATCGGAGAAATGGTTTTACAGCAGTTACGGGAGATGAGTGACGTGGCCTATGTGCGATTTGCTTCGGTTTATCGTCAGTTCAAGAGTGTCAGTGATTTTGTTTCAGCCCTTGAGGTCCTGGGTGAGCCCAAACCCAATCACGGCAAGACCAGGGCAACGCTTGCGGCAGTACCATGATGCCGTAAAGGCACCGTTCTCTTGGTACAATATGAGACTGTTGTCTTGCTGGCGGCAAGACAACTCCTTTCGTACTGCCCAAGGCAGACCGCCATTTAACGATGACTGCGACAACGACCTCCGAGCCGAACCAAGTTCAAGCCAACGCCGCATCCCCAGGCCCTTTGGCAGAAATCGACTCCCTTCACGACGCCATCGAAGAGGGAATTGAATTTGAAGTTCCGGAGGCCGTCCCCTCGGCGGATCTTTCCAGCAGTCGCAAATCCAAGCAGGACATGGAAGCCGTGGGCTTCACCCTGGATGAATTCGCTGCACTGCTAAGTAAATACGATTATAATTTCAAACCTGGCGATGTAGTCAACGGCACGGTTTTTGCCCTTGAGTCGAAGGGTGCCATGATTGATATTGGCGCCAAAACTGCCGCATTCATGCCTCTTCAGGAGGTTTCGATCAACCGGGTCGAACACCTCTCAGATGTTCTGGAACCGGGGGAAGTACGGGAGTTCTTCATCCTCAGCGAAGAGAATGAAGATGGCCAACTCACACTTTCAGTTCGCCGCATTGAATACCAACGTGCCTGGGAGCGGGTCCGCCAGCTTCAGAAGGAAGACGCCACGATCTACAGCGAAGTCTTCGCCACCAACCGTGGTGGCGCCTTGGTGCGCGTCGAAGGCCTAAGGGGCTTCATTCCCGGCAGCCACATCAGCACTCGCAAGGCGAAAGAAGAGCTTGTAGCCGATTTCCTGCCTCTGAAATTCCTTGAGGTTGACGAAGAGCGCAACCGTTTGGTGCTGAGCCATCGTCGCGCCTTGGTCGAACGCAAGATGAACCGACTCGAAGTTGGGGAGGTTGTGCTTGGCACCGTGCGCGGCATCAAACCTTACGGTGCCTTCATTGATATCGGCGGTGTCAGCGGATTGCTGCACATTTCCGAAATCAGCCATGAGCACATTGAAACTCCCCATACCGTGCTCAATGTCAATGACCAAATGAAGGTCATGATCATTGATCTGGATGCCGAACGAGGTCGCATCTCCCTGTCCACCAAGGCCCTAGAACCCGAGCCCGGTGACATGCTCACCGATCCCCAGAAGGTTTTTGAAAAAGCCGAGGAAATGGCTGCTCGCTACAAGCAAATGTTGCTTGAACAGGCCGAAGATGGAGAATCGATGCCAGTCGATTCCGAGACTATGGATGAGGATTGATCTGAACTCCATCGACCCGGGCTGGCAGTAACAATGATCTACCTGAACCTTCGGGGTCAGGGACTCCCTGATCCAGGCGAGCAAAGGCCGATCAAGGCGGTGCTGTTCGATAAGGACGGCACCATGTGCCACAGCGAGCCCATGCTGACAGCCTTGGCGGAGTCCCGAATCCTCCATTGTTTGGAGCAAACGGTTGGCTCCGCAGCCCTCGGGCGATCCCAAGAACTCAAAGATCTCCTTCACCGCGCCTACGGGCTCATCCCAAACGACGGGCTTCACCCGGCGGGTTTAACGGCGGTCGCCGCCAAAGATCACAACCTGATCAGCACCGCTACTGCCCTGACTCAGGTGGGTTTGGATTGGCCGGAGGCTCTCGCCACCGCCGTAAAGGTCTTTGCCATCACGGATCGACTCCACGAAGAAGAGTCGAGCCCCAAACCCGAACCAACCGAGGGGCTGATCAAGCTTCTAAAAGAACTGCGCTGCCACGATGTCCTTTGCGCCGTTATCAGTAACGACCATGAGCAAGGGATTAAGGCTTTCCTAGGGCATCACGGCCTCAGTTCCTTGTTTCAAGGCATCTGGAGCGCGGACCACCGCCCCCGTAAACCGGATCCAGGTGCGGTCCATGGCCTTTGCCAAACTCTGGGAGTTTCCCCTGCTGAATGCGCCCTGGTCGGCGATGCCAACAGCGACCTGTCCATGGCCCGAGCCGCTGGTGTCGGCGTCATCCTGGGCTACTCCTCCGGCTGGCGCCGGCCCCTGGACCTTGATCCCAGCTTTCCTCACCTCCAGCACTGGGACCAGCTCGCCATCACCCCTGGCCCCTGAAAGCACAGCGTCCCGACTGGCAGCGTGTCCATCTGTACTTCCTAAATCGCTGACGGGGTCATAATGTCGGCCCTTAAGCTTTCCTCCCGGAATGAGCCACTACGTCTTCACCTCCGAATCGGTTACCGAGGGTCATCCGGACAAGATCTGTGATCAGGTCAGCGATGCCGTGCTGGACGCCCTTCTGGCCCAGGATCCCGAGAGTCGGGTGGCCTGCGAGACCGTCGTCAATACAGGTCTTTGCCTCATCACCGGGGAAGTGACGACGAAAGCCAGAGTCGACTTCAACGCGCTGGTGCGCGGTGTCATCGAGAAAATTGGCTATTCCGGTGCCCGGGCCGGCGGCTTCGACGCCAAAAGCTGCGCCGTCCTGATCGCCCTCGACCAGCAGTCTCCCGATATCGCCCAGGGGGTCGATGAAGCCGACGACCACGAGGGAGACCCCCTAGACAAGGTCGGAGCCGGGGACCAGGGAATCATGTTCGGTTACGCCTGCGACGAGACCCCCGAACTCATGCCCCTGCCGATCAGCCTGGCCCACCGCCTGGCCCGTCAGTTGGCCCAGGTACGCCACGACGGCCGTTTGAATTACCTCCTGCCAGACGGCAAGACCCAGGTGAGTGTGGTTTATGAAAATGACCAACCGGTTGCGATCGACACGATCTTGATCTCCACCCAGCACACTGCCGAAATCGACGGAATCAGTGAGGAAAAGGCCCTCAGAGATCGCATCTCCGCGGATCTCTGGCTCCACGTCGTTGAACCTGCCACCGCTGATCTGAAGCTCAAGCCCAATCCAGATTCAACCCGTTTTCTGGTGAATCCCACCGGTAAGTTTGTGGTGGGTGGTCCCCAGGGCGATGCCGGACTGACCGGTCGCAAGATCATCGTGGATACCTATGGCGGCTACGCCCGCCACGGGGGTGGGGCTTTCTCCGGCAAGGATCCCACCAAGGTGGACCGCTCTGCCGCCTACGCCGCGCGCTACGTCGCCAAAGCACTGGTAGCTGCCGGACTGGCCCGCAAAGTGGAGGTCCAGCTCAGTTATGCCATTGGCGTGGCACGTCCCGTGAGCATTCTGGTCGAAAGTTTCGGCACAGGCATCATCAGCAATGCAGATCTCACCGCCCTAGTGCAAGAACACTTTGACCTACGGCCCGGGGCCATCATCAACACCTTTGGACTGCGGCAACTGCCGAGTCAACGGGGCGGCCGTTTCTACCAAGACGTTGCCGCCTACGGCCACTTCGGTCGCAGCGATCTTGACCTGCCCTGGGAGAACGTGGCCACCATCGCCGAAAAACTCAAGCAGGCCACGGCCAGTCTTGGTGCAGCATCCGCCCACGGCTGAGGGCGCGCCAAGCCCCATCAAGCCTCTGACCATCGGCGTTGACCTGGGCAGCAGCGGCCTCCGCCTCGCCCTTGTCGACGCCAACGGGAACCTGGTGAGTGAAATCAGCAGCCCCTACCCCGGTCCTTTCAGCAGTCCTGAGGCTTGGCGGCAAGGCTTTCTGGCCTTGATCCAGCAATGGCCGCCCCCCTGGCGATCCAAGGTCGCGGCGATCGCCGTGGCCGGAACCTCGGGCACCTTGCTGCTGTGCCATGACGATGGCACCCTGCTGAAGGGGCCAGCAGGTCAAGCCCTCGCCTACCACCAGTCCTTTCCTGAACAAGCAGCCACGGCCTTGGCCCTGGCCACTGACGGTCCTGCGGCCTCGGCGAGCGGCAGCCTGGCCAGGGCACTCCAACTAATGCATTGGGCCCGGATCCCTTCCACCGACTCTGGTTTTCGCTTACGCCATCAAGCGGACTGGCTGATGGGCTGGTTGCTGGGGGACTGGCGCTGGGGTGAGGAAGGCAACAATCTGCGCCTGGGCTGGGACCTCATCGAAAACCGCTGGTGTGGCCGCATCGGCGAGCAGCATTGGGCCGCCGCGCTGCCCCGGGTCATCCCCAGCGGGTCCTGCCCTGGCCGGGTGGCTCAAGAGGTGGCTCAGCAAACAGGTCTGGGCAGGGAGTGTTGGGTGGTGGCAGGCAGCACGGACGCCAACGCGGGCGTTCTTGCTGCCGACCCCCAGGAAGGGGACGGCATCACGGTGTTAGGCACCACCTTGGTGTTGAAGCAATTTGTGCCCGAGCCGCTTCGAGGACCAGGCATCAGCTGTCACCGAGTCGCTGGCCGCTGGTTGGTGGGGGGAGCCTCCAATGCCGGCGCCGGAATCCTGCTGCAGTTTTTCTCCCAAAACGACCTTAAGGAGCTCAGTCGTCAGATCGATCCAGAACGTCCAACGGGACTCAACCTGCGTCCCCTGACAACGAAGGGAGAGCGCTTTCCCATTGACGACCCGGAACTGGCCCCCCAGCTCGAACCCCGACCCATCAGCGATGCCCTTTACCTGCAGGCCCTGCTGGAGGGACTCACGGCCATTGAAGTCGCCGGTTGGCACCGCCTCGAAGCCCTTGGGGCTCCCCCTGTAAAGCGGGTGATCAGCCTTGGCGGCGGTGCCCGCAATCCCCAATGGCGGCGGATGCGACAACGGGCCTTGGGGCGCCCAGTAATCCATCGCGCCGATGCCACTGCGGCCCTAGGGATGGCCCTCCTGGCCCGGTCCAGGATTAGCGAGGGCCCTGGCCCCCAGCCCCCATCTCCCCAGCAACAACCATGAACCTGAACCTGCGCTCCATCCTGGCCATGGGGCTGTTTGTGGTGTTAGCCGGCTACGTCGGCTTCAGCGCCATCCGCCTGACCTTGCTTCTGATCGAGCGATTTGGGGCCAGCTGAACCCAGAATCAAGCCGCCCCGTTTCGTTTGCCATGGCCGCTGACCCCCTTACCCCCGCCGTGAGCGAGCGGATCTGTGCCCACATGAACAAAGACCACGCCGCAGCCGTCCTGGCCTATGCGCACCATTACGCAGGCCTGCCCTCCGCCCAGGCCGCCAGGATGCTGGCCGTGGGTCCTGAGGCCATGCGTTTGGAGGTCGATGGTCAATCCGTTGAGGTGCCCTTTGACCACACCCTGAGTGACAGCGAGGACGCCCACCGCACCCTGATCGCCATGCTGCGGTCGATGCCTGGGAACCCTTAGGGATCCCCCCGCCGATCTCCATCCATGGGATCTCCCGTGCTGCAGGGACTGCGCCAACTGGCCCTCGATCACTGGGAGCAGTTGTTCATCCAACCCTGCCCCCTCTGCCGGCGGCCCCTGGGCAGCCCAGGGGCTCCTGGAGGAATCTGCCCAGGCTGCCGCAAGCATCTGGATTTACCTGCCGATGGCTGCCAGGGCCTCGAACCCCTGCCCTGGTGGGGCGCCGGCCCCTATCGCGCCGGCCTGCGGGGCCTGGTGCTCGATCTGAAGCGCCAACCCTGCCGCCAGCGCGTGGCTGCCCTGGTGGCCACCATGACCCCTTCCCTGAACTGCCAGGGGGAGGGGCCTCTGCTGGTGCCCATTCCCAGCTGGAAAAGGCCTGGCAACCCCTTGCCTCCCCTGGTTTGCCAAGAGCTCTGCCGCCAGCTGGGTCTGGAGCGCCGCGACCTGCTGGAGCGGACCCGACCGGTATTGGGCCAACATCACCTGGGGCGCCGCCTGCGGCTTGCGAACCAGAAAGGAGCCTTTTCCTGCCGGGCCCGCTTCCGCCGTCGCTGTTCCCGTACCTTGCTCCTGGTGGACGACGTGCTGACCACCGGATCGACCGCCCTGAGCGCTTGTACGGCCCTTGAGGCAGGCGGCTGGCATGTACTGGGACTGATC
>Ga0194059_1000804_pt1 | contig 13928 bp, 15 predicted proteins | sample SepL6211m_MetaG_FD_163426 | JGI IMG/M metagenome (GOLD analysis project Ga0194059, IMG submission 163426) | Anoxic zone freshwater microbial communities from boreal shield lake in IISD Experimental Lakes Area, Ontario, Canada - Sep2016-L626-11m | ecosystem: Environmental > Aquatic > Freshwater >... | reverse complement strand
ACATTTATGGCATTGGTATGGCTAAAGGGCCGAGATTGCCATTGATTCTGATTCCAACTACTGCTGGCACTGGTTCTGAGGTTACACAAAGTTCAGTTGTCACAGTGAGTGAAAGCGAAAAGAAGGGCGTTCTCTCCCCGCAGTTATTACCAGATTTTGCGATATTGGATGCTGAATTAACACTTGGCTTACCAGCCCATGTCACTGCTGCTACCGGAATTGATGCGATGGTTCATGCTATTGAAGCATTTACAACAAGGCGCTTAAAAAACCCTATGTCTGATTGTGTGGCAAAAGAAGCACTTCGTTTGCTATCAGGAAATCTTCATAAAGCCGTTAACTCAGGGAATGATATTGTTGCGCGTGAAAATATGTTGCTTGGCGCCTGTCTTGCAGGAATGGCCTTTACGAATGCCCCTGTAGCTGGAGTTCATGCATTGGCATATCCAATTGGTGCAAGATTTCATGTCCCTCATGGCTTGTCAAACTCTTTAATGTTGGCACCTGTGATGCGCTTTAATATTGAAGTTGCACATTTTATGTACGCAGAGCTTGGGCAAATTATTAAGCCAGGACTCAAGGGCACAAGTATTGATCAGGCCTTGCAACTGGCCGAGTATTTAGGTAGCCTTGCTGGAGAATTAGGCTTGCCACAACATTTAGTCGAGGTAGGTATCACAGCTAATGATGTTGATCAGCTGGCTAAAGATGCAATGTTGCAAACTCGCCTCCTGATGAATAGCCCCCGAGAGATTACTCTGGGTGATGCTGCAGCTCTTTACCGAGAAGCTCTATAGGCTTGATAAAAAATGTTGCTTGATAGCCTGAGTAATATTTTGCCGCCCATGTTTTTTTCGTTCGAGCAATCCGACTTTTCGGAAAACGGTCTTTCCTGGCAGCTCTTGAATCTTGAGTTGTTTGTCACTAGCCCAGGCAATATTTGCTAATTTTGGGATGATGGAATACCCGAGACCTTGTCGCACCAGTTCAATAATGGCTTCTACAGAATTGAGTTCCATACCTTCAATGATTAAAAGTTTATTCACACGTATTGTTTGGTCAACCAAGTGGCCCGTCCAGGTATTTCTTTCAAAACGTATAAAAGGTAGGGTGGAGTAGGATCCTTTGGCCGGCATTTTTCTTTTGGATTCTGTGGCAGGGGATATCAATATCATGGGTTCTTTGTAGAGTTCAGTCCATTGCACATTTTGCGGCAGGGCAAAAGGTGACTCAGTCACAATAGCTGCATCAAGACTACCTTCAAGCACTTGGTCTAGGAAGTTGCTAGAAAGACCTGCTATGAGTTTGATTTCAAGCTCTGGATAATTCTGCTTGAGTTCATTAAGTGTTTTTCCAAAAGTGCCCATCAGGGTAGACACTAGAGCTCCCAACACAATCGTTCCACTGAGCTCAGACTTGAAGTTGAACCCTAAGGCCTCATAGCGGGCAACAATCTCTTGGATTGGCTCAATAACAGCGCGACCATAACCATTCAAGGTAAGGGAGCGCTTTGTTCGATCAAAGAGCTCGACACCAATTTCATTTTCTAGATGTTGTAATTGTTGCCCTGCAGCAGCGGCGGTGAGACCGATTTCTCTAGCAGCTGCTGCGATACTTTTATGACGGGTAATTGCTATAAAATTTTTAAGGAGTTTAATGCTGGACATGAAATTTATTATAAGTAATTTCTATGTTGCAAAGAAATTAATTTCTAATTAATTTATAAGGTTACGCCTATGTTACTTATAGGGTACTTGAGCTGGCATTTTTTAACTTTTTTAGTTTGATGGTAAGGTGGATGAAGGAATGAGCATGATATAAATTCAGTCAACCAAGGCAGCCTAAATATGTCAGATAAGAAGGAAGTTTTTCAACGCCGTCAATTTCTAAAAAAATCACTGTCAGTTGGGGTGGGTATTGGTGGCGCTTTGACCTCTAAGTCCGCTCTTTCACAATCTAATGAGGTCAATTTTTTAGCTATCGATCCTTGGACTAAGGTTCAAGGATCTACCTTTATAAATCCACCATACGGTTTGCCTTCAAAATATGAGAAGAATGTTGTAAGAGTACTACCTTCGCCCCCGCCAACTTTCCTAACGGGTTCACGAACTCCCTTACAAAATTTGCACGGGATTCTTACTCCGAATGGCTTGGTATTTGAGAGACATCACGCGGGTGTTCCCGATATAGACCCCAACAAACATCAGCTTGTGATCCATGGATTGGTTGATCGACCCATGATCTTCACTATGGAAGACATTGTGCGTTTTCCATCGGAGTCGCGAGTTTATTTTTTAGAGTGCTCTGGAAATAGTGCAGCAGAGTTAAAGAAGGCGAGTGGAAAAACTGCACAAGAGATTCATGGACTTCTCTCTTGTTGTGAATGGACGGGAGTTCGTTTGTCTACTATTTTGCAAGAGTGTGGCGTCCAGCCCTCTGCAAAGTGGGCTTTAGCTGAAGGTGCGGATGGCGCAGCAATGACGCGCAGTGTTCCAATGAGCAAGATGATGGACGACGCGCTATTGGTATATGCGCAGAATGGCGAGATGTTGCGCGCCGAACAGGGCTACCCATTGCGCCTTTTCCTCCCGGGGTATGAGGGTAATATGAGCATTAAGTGGTTGCGTCGAATTAAGTTGGGAACTGAGCCTTGGCAAACTCGAGAGGAAACTTCTGCCTATACCGATTTACTTCCTAGCGGAAAGGCTGAGCAGTTCACCTTTGCGATGGACGTTAAGTCGGTAATTACGCAACCTTCAGGAATGATGCGCCTTAAGTCCAAAGGTTTTTATGAAATCTCGGGATTTGCTTGGTCCGGCAAAGGTCAAATTAAACGCGTTGAAGTCTCAATAAATGGTGGAACTTCTTGGGCTCAGGCCGTGTTGCAAGAGCCTGTTATGGATAAGTCTTTGGTCCGCTTTCGCTTCCCTTGGATGTGGGATGGGGCTCCTGCAATGCTAATGAGTAGAGCAATAGATTCAAGTGGTGACGTGCAACCCACGATGGATGGCTTGCTTAAAGCTAAGGGCCCCAACTTTTTCTATCACAATAATGCTATTCAGCCATGGCGCGTGGCAGCCAACGGGGAGATTTCTAATGGCCGCTAGTCGAGTCATCCTCAAAACTATCTTTAGCATTTTTCTGCTTGGTTTGATCGCATCTTGTGCTGTCGGATATCAATCTAATGGAACAATTGGTATCGGTAAGCCAATTACTGAAAATCAAATTCATTTATGGAATATTGATATCGGACCCAATGGCGATGGCTTGCCCGTTGGTTCGGGTACAGCTATTGCTGGTGAGGTCCTGTACCAAGAGCAATGCGCTTCTTGTCATGGCGATAAGGGCCAAGGTGGAATAGCCAATCGTTTGGTTGGTGGAGGGGCGCTAAATACCAGCACTCCTGTAAAGACGGTTGGTAGCTTTTGGCCTTACTCGACTACCATCTTTGATTACATGAGAAGAGCAATGCCTCACAGCGCTCCTCAGTCATTGAGTAATGATCAAGTTTATGCGGCAACTGCCTATATTTTATTTTTAAATAAGATTATTGCGAAAGACGCTGTTATGGATGCCAAATCTTTGCCACTGGTAAGAATGCCTAATAGGGATGGATTTATTCCTATCGAGCGTTAATCCTTTATATTTCTCAGGTCCATCTGAATGCTTCTTTGAGATAAATTAAAACTTTATCTCAAAGAAAAATATATTCGATTTATATTTTACTATCTATCGATATAATGAGTCCATGTCAAATACAGATCTCAAAGTAAAAGTCTGGCGCGGTTCTGAGCAAGGGGAATTCGTCGAGTATCTGGTGCCTCGCAACCCCAATCAAACCGTTCTGGACGTCGTGACTTATATTCAGCGAAAACTTGACCCCACCTTAAGTTATCGCTTTGCTTGCCGTGTGGGTATGTGCGGATCTTGTGCGATGACTGTTAATGGTGTGGCGCGCTGGACATGTCGAACCCATGTTTCGAAAATTGTAGAGGGTGATTCACTTGAGATTGCGCCCTTAAATAATTTACCAGTCATCAAAGATCTTGCGACTGATATGCGCGAGTTTTTTAATAAATGGAAGGGTGCGGTTGGCTTCTTTAAGGGTAGCCAATCCCGTCATGATGATTTTGCAAAAGTAGAGCCACAGTCTGAAGAGCGCCAATTGGCCAATGCAGGGATTGAGTGCATTGGGTGTGGTGTTTGTTACGCCTCTTGTGAAGTCGTTGAAGCTAGACCAAATTATCTCGGACCTGCGGCTCTCAATCGGGCCTGGACCTTAACGAATGATGTGAGAGATGTGCAGCAGTTAGATCGTATTCGCGCTGTGGCAGGTGATGCAGGTTGCCATGCTTGCCACACACAGGGCTCTTGCACCGAGCGCTGCCCTAAGGGTATAGAACCCACTGCAAGTATTGCTGGCTTGAAACGCTTAGTGGCTAAAGCTGCAATACGTGGCAGTAAGTGGGGTAAGTTATGAACTCAGCCATTTTGCAAGCCAAGCTGTGGTATGCGCAAAGAATCAGCGCCATGATTCTTGGGATCTGTGTCGCAGTTCATTTGATCATTATTTTTTACGCAATTAGGGGTGGGCTTACCGCGCAAGAAATTCTAGGTCGCACCCAAGGTAGCTTGACCTTCGCACTTTTTTACGAGATTTTTGTCTTAGCGTGCTTTGTGCATGCACCTATTGGGATTGCCAATATATTGCAGGAGACTTTTCCTAAGGGGCGATTAGCAGTGCCACTATCTTTGGTTTTGGCGATTTTAATTCTTTTGCTAGGAAGCACTGCAGTATTTGGCCTCTTCACTGGAGGTGCGATATGAGGTCTAGGCCAACTCTCGATTTGCGTGCAAAGAGTCATCTTTATTACTTAGCTTTTGCATGCCATCGCATTTCTGGGTTATTGCTGGCATGTTTTATTCCCCTTCATTTTTTGATGCTGTCCCAGTCTTTGCGTGGAGCCACTGGTTTCGAGCGTTCGTTAGGACTAACCGATTTCTGGGTATTTAAGTTCGGGGAGTGGGCGCTGGTTGTTTTACTGGCCATCCATTTGGGTGGTGGTATTCGTATCTTAATCATTGAATTCGGTTCTTGGCGCGGTTTGCGTAAGGGGTGGATTGAAATTTCCATTTTGTTCGCGATCTTGTGCGGGATTCTATTTCTTTATTTTGCTAACTAGTTAGGTTATTTATGCTGTTACAAATGAATTTGGTTGAGGAAGCTTGCAAAGAGCTTTACATCCGTGCACTCAAAGTGCTTCCAGACGATATTAAAGCAGGTATTAACAAGCTGGATCGTGCGGAGACGGATGCGCGTGCCCAGGTAGTTTTGAAGACCATGATTACTAATATCTCTGTGGCAGAGCGAGAAGATAATTTACTTTGTCAGGACACAGGCTTACCTATCTATAACGTTAAGATTGGTAGTAATGTGCAATATGATGGCATGGCGCTGAAGGCTGCCATTCGCAAAGGTTGCGAGCGTGCAACCACAGAATATCCCTTGAGATCATCAGTTGTTCACCCTATTACCCGAAAGAATAATCACACTTCTTGCGGAATTGATATGCCAGCAATTCACATTGATTTTTTTGGTGATGCTGAGTCCGTAGAAATTGAAATGGTCCCCAAAGGGAGTGGGTCAGAAAATAATTCATTCCTCAAAATGGCGATACCCGCAGATGGCATCAATGGCGTTAAAAGATTTGTCATTGAGAGTGTAGTTTCTGCTGGAGGAAAAACCTGCCCACCAACAATCGTAGGTGTTGGCGTAGGCGGTACATCAGATCAATGTGTGGCGATGGCAAAGCGGGCAGCTACTCGTCCCTTAGGAAGCTCCTGTTCCGATGAGGAGGGTGCAAAACTTGAGAAAGAGCTTAGTCTTGCAGTAAATCAACTGGGTATTGGCCCACAAGGTCTAGGTGGTGATGGCACTGCGTTTGCTGTTCATGTAGAACTTGCGCATACCCATATCACCCTTAATCCTGTGGCCGTCAATATGCAATGCCACTCTGCGCGCAGAGCTCGCGCTACTTTCACGCCGGCTGGCGTAAGTTACGGGTTCTGAGGAGAATATCTATGGCGCACTATGTTCTCCAGACCCCAGTAAGCGAAGAAGCGGTTCGTAAGTTACGCATTAATGACACTGTAACTTTGCAAAATACCTTGTTTGGTATTCGTGATGCAACCCAAATTCATATGTTTGATCATGATCGGAAAACCCGCCTTGATCTGAATGGCCATGCCGTCATTCATACGGCACCGAATGTGCGTAAAGTGCCCGTTAGCAAAGAATTTCCTGCTGGCTACGAACCTATCTGCATTGGAACTACAACCTCTGATCGTATGGAGCGTTTTACTCGCCCCTTAATGATTCAAAATGGTGTTCGTATGATTGTGGGTAAGGGCGGCATGCGCGAGGGTTCTGCTTCTGCATTTCAGGAATTGGGTGGCGTCTACTTGGCTATTATTGGCGGCACTGCAGCCCTTGAGACGACTTGGATAGAGCAAATAGAGGATGTGGATATGGATGATCTCAATCCGGAGTCCCTCTGGCGTTTCAAGATTAAAGATTTTGGACCCTTATTGGTAGCCATGGATAGTCATGGCGGTAGCATCTATCAAGAGGTCAAAGCTGATGTTGCTCGAAAAAAAGAAGCGGTGCTTAAAAGTCTTGGTATTACTTCATGAGTGCTATTTCTACATTAGATACTGACATTTTAATTTTGGGCTCGGGTGGCGCAGGCCTCTTTGCAGCCTTGCATGCCCATCAAACTAACCCAAATCTGCATATCACGATTGCTGTTAAGGGCTTATTGGGTAAGTGTGGTTGTACACGTATGGTTCAGGGCGGCTATAACGTTGCCTTAGCGGAAGGTGACTCTGTTGAGCGTCACTTTATGGACACCATTGAAGGTGGTAAATGGTTATCTAATCAAGAGTTAGCTTGGACTTTAGTAAGCAAGGCGGTCGAGCGCATTCATGAGCTTGAGAACGAGCTTGGCTGTTTCTTTGATCGCAACCCTGATGGAACGGTTCATCAAAAAGCATTCGCTGGGCAAACCTTTGATCGTACTGTTCACAAAGGCGACTTGACTGGGATTGAAATTATCAATCGCCTTGCAGAGCAAGTATGGTCAAGAGGTATTCATCGACTTGAAGAGCATCGTGCGATTGAACTCATTCATAGTACAGATGGCAAATCTCTTGCCGGTGTGTTGATGCTCAATATGCAGACTGGTCAATTTACATTGGTACGTGCTAAGGCGGTTTTATTAGCCACCGGTGGCGGACCAACTATGTATAAGTATCACACTCCATCAGGCGATAAGAGCTGTGATGGATTGGCTATGGCCTTGCGTGCAGGCTTGATATTGCGCGATATGGAGATGGTGCAGTTTCACCCAACTGGGTTATTGGCTGGACCTGGGACGCGGATGACTGGAACCGTGTTGGAAGAGGGGCTCCGTGGAGCTGGCGGATATTTGCTAAACGGCAATCATGAGCGCTTTATGGGTAACTATGATCCTCGCAATGAGCGAGCTACCAGAGATATTGTTTCAAGATCGATTAATTCTGAGATTCGTGCGGGACGTGCTACACCAAATGGTGGGGTTTATATTCAGATGAATCATTTGGGTCCTGAGAATGTTCGTAAGCAATTTAAGGGCATGGTTGAGCGTTGTGCCGATAGTGGATTTGATTTAGCCAATGACTTGGTTGAAGTCGTACCAACTGCCCATTACATGATGGGCGGCCTAGTCTTTATGAAGGATTGCAGCACAGATCTACCAGGACTTTTTGCGGCCGGTGAAGATACTGGTGGCGTGCATGGAGCCAATCGCTTGGGCGGTAATGGGGTTGCCAATTCAACGGTATTTGGTGGCATTGCAGGTGAGACTATGGCGCAGTGGGTGGGTACGCAGCAATTGCGTGAGTGCAATATGGAAGAGGTGATGGCAAGTATTCGTGAGCACGAAGCACCTCTAGAAAAGCCTCCTGGAGATATTGAGTTCATTCGAGATACCTTAGCAGAGTGCATGTGGGATGACGTTGGAATCTCGCGAACACAAGAGACATTGTTACGCGCACGTCATACCCTGAAGCAATTAGCAACTCAATTAAAACAAATGGGTGTTGGCAATATACAGCGCGAATACAGCATTACTTGGCAAGATTGGATGAATCTCCAAAACTTAATTCTGGTTAGTCAAGCCGTAACAGAGGCTGCGATCGCCAGGGAGAATTCAAGAGGGGCTCATTATCGCGATGATTTTCCTGAACCAGGCTCATTAGAGGGTTCTTATTTCACGGCGGTAAATATGCTTAATCAGCATTTACGTATTGAAAAAAGGCCAGTTAACTTCACTATGGTTAAGCCAGGCGAAACAATTCTGGTTGAGAGTTAGACATTTTTGATTTAATTGAGCCCTTTCAATTTGCGCTGGCGACACTGATTATTTTTGGCGCCTACTTTATTTTTGGTGTCTCAGGATTTGGCTCATCCATTGTGGCGGTCCCCTTGCTGGTGCAGATGTATCCACTAAAGATAGTGGTTCCTATGATGGTCATTATCGACATCTGTGCATCTCTGTATGTGGGCAGAAAGTCCTATGGGGACGCAAACTTTAAAGAGTTAAAGTGGCTTTTTCCGTTTAGTTTAATTGGCATGGTGCTCGGAATAGTGCTATTGATTAAAGCCCCAAGCGAGCCATTGCTATTGACCTTAGGTTGCTTTGCAGCTGCTAATGGGGTGCGTGTTCTATGGCAAAGGAATAATGAGGCACGCGATCCTATTAATAAATGGTGGGCCGCTCCCTTTGGATTTATGGGGGGAGCCTTTACTGCATTGTTTGCTACGGGCGGCCCCATTTATGTTTCCTACCTTGGTTTACGCATTAATGATCCAAAGGCATTACGAGCCACAATGGCCTTTGCCATTTTTATGCTCACCTTTTTGCGCTTAACTCTCATGCTGGTGACGGGTTTAATTTTGAGTTGGCCTGTTATTGGTTTAGCTGTTTGCTTGATGCCCACAACCTTCCTTGGGATTTGGTTGGGAACACATGTCCATAGCAGGCTTAGCAATGCTGCGATGAGGATAGCCTACGGCTCCATCCTAGTTTTCTCCGGTACTATGCTGCTGATTCGTCAACTCAATCATTAAAAAAGCGAAGAAGACCTTCGCTTTTTTAATGATTGAGTAAGGTATTTATTGAGCGCTAATATTGCGACCCTTAATAACCTTTTCCCAGCCAACAGATTCAGTTTTTACTTGAGCCTCAAAATCTTTTTGGTTATTTACAATAGCGGTGAGACCATTCAAATCAAGACTGGTTTTCATAGCATCCGAACTAACCGCCTTAACTGTTGCCGCATAAATCTTTTCAGTAATTGTGTGCGGGGTATTTGCTGGTGCAATCAGGCCAAACCAACCAGTAGATTCAAAGCCAGGGATTCCAGCTTCAGAAACAGTAGGAACATCTGGCAGTTGCTTGGAGCGTTTTAGGCTGGTTACAGCTAAAGGTCTAATTTGCCCTGCCTTTGCAAAACCAGCTGCAGCGGTGAGATTTCCAACCATAAAATCGATTTGCCCGGCCACCAAATCATTGAGTGCGGCTGACTCACCTTTATATGGAACATGAGTTGCTGGAATATTGGCCGAATAAGTAAAGCTCTCCTCGGCCATGTGAACCTGACTACCAATACCTGCTGAGCCAAAATTTAAATCTTTTGTTTTAGCGTAGGCAATAAATTCAGCTAGGTTTTTAACGGGTAATTTTAGATTAGTTGATATCAGCATTGGGCCGCTAGCAACGTTAGTAATGTATACAAAGTCTTTGGTGTAATTGACTGGTAATTTTTTATAAAGATAGGGATTAACAGTTAACATGCTGCCCGATGCCAGCATGACGGTGTATCCATCGGCAGGCGATTGCGCAACATATTCAGCGGCAATGTTACCTCCAGCGCCTGGCTTGTTTTCAACAATGACGTTTTGTCCAAGGTCTTTAGTTAGTTGCTGGGCCAATAATCTCCCCAAGATATCCGTTGTTCCTCCAGCCGCAAAGGGAATGATTAGTTTAATTGGCTTTGTTGGCCAATTTTGTGCGTGCGCAAGCGGTGATCCAATGAGTACTAACGCGCCTGAGATTAGGATTAATTTGTTAACTAGCTTAATTATTTTCTGCTTAAACATTCACAAGTTCTCCGATGGTAATTCGATCTTTGTATCTTATCTACTTTTGCATCAAAAAATACAATCAATTTCTATTTCTTAGTTATAAGCTTATTCGCCTTTTTTTGTCTCCTCCAACCCTTGTGCAGCACAACTTTTTTAGTTGTGTGCGGCGCACAATAAATTGGGTATTGCAAGATATCTAAATCATCTATATGATCTAAACATGTCATCCATTTTGATCTCCGAGTTCATTACTAGTCAAGCCCTAGAAACCCTACGTTCCAAAAACGCTGTTGTTTATGAGCCGGAGTTGTATAAGGATCGCCCAGCATTGATTGCTGCGCTGCAAAATACTGAGGCCTTAATTGTTCGTAACCTCACACAAGTGAATGAAGAAATATTGACAGGGGCTACTAAATTAAAAGTAGTTGGGCGTTTAGGGGTTGGACTTGAGAATATTGAATTACCTGTATGCGCTAAACGCAATATCAAAGTCATACCCGCTACAGGGGCTAATGCTGAGTCCGTGGCGGAATATGTTCTTGGGGCAACCATTGCTTTAACGAGAGGATTTATTCCTGCAACGATGGCAACGCTGAAGGGTGACTGGCCTCGCCCACGTTTTTCTGCTTACCCTGAATGTATAGGGAAGATGATCGGCATCGTTGGCTTTGGGAGTATTGGCAGAATTGTTGCTAAGAAAGCCCATGCATTTGGTTTGCAGTGCCTCGCTTACGACCCAATGCTTTCCGGAGATTATGCAGAGCTAGATGGTTTTTCAGTGCCCTTACTCTCATTAAGTAACCTGCTTTCAAAAAGTGATGCGATTACCTTGCATCTTCCATTTTTACCTGAAACTAAGAACCTTTTTAATGCAGCAACCCTAGATCAAATGAAAGCGGGTGCTTGCCTAATCAATACTGCACGTGGTGGCATTGTTGATGAGAAGGCTTTAGCCGATCGTTTGCGCTCTGGACGTCTTGGGGGCGCAGCAATTGATGTATTTTCAACGGAGCCTGCAAAGGACTTAAGTCATTTTTCTGGAATCGAGAACCTCATACTTACTCCGCATATTGCAGGTGTTACTCATGAGAGTAATGAGCGCGTTAGTCAAATGATTGCTGATGAAGTCAACCGGTTTTTAGGAGCTTAAGATGAACTTGTCCTATCAAGAGATGGTTCAGTTAGCATGTGCCGGCCTAGAGGCGGCTGGTATTGGCGAGAAGGCAGCTTTTGAGACAGCACAATTTTTGGCGCTTGCTGAATTAGACGGTTTGGCTTCGCATGGTCTGGCACGTGTTGCACAGTATGCCGGTCATGCAAAAAATGACCGCATTGAATTATCCCCAAAAATTAAAGTACGTCCATTCAAGACTTCGGCAGCTTTAGTAGATGCTTGCGATGGTCTTGCTTTTCCGGCACTTCGCTTTGCAACAGATTTATCGGTTAATTTAGCTTCCAAAGCGGGCGTTGGCTTGGTGGCGGTTACAAATAGTCATCACTTTGGTGTAGCCGGTCATTTTGCGGAAGCAGCAGCGCGAGCAGGGTATATCTCGCTCTTGTTTGGTAATACACCTGCTGCTATGCCAATGGTTGGTGGTAGCAAAGCAATATTTGGAACAAATCCTTTGGCTGCAGCATTTCCGATTGCCAATCACGATCCATTAGTCATTGATATGTCCTTATCTGCCGTTGCTCGTGGAAAATTATTGGTAGCCTCCAAAAAGGGTGAGTCCATTCCCGAAGGGTGGGCATTAACAGCTGATGGTAGGCCCACTACCGATCCTCAGGAAGGCTTAAAAGGATTGATGGTTCCCTTAGGCGGCGACAAAGGTGCTTTGCTTGCGTTGATCGTGGAGTTATTGGTTGTTGGTTTATCGGGAAGTCGATTCTCCTATGAGGCTGATTCATTCTTTGATGCCAAAGGAAATCGTCCTCGTATTGGACAACTCCTACTAACAATAGATCCAGGCTTGGCGGGGAGCCAAGTCTTTGCCAACAAAATGCATGATTTTCTTAAAACCCTGGCGGCTGATGCAGGGACACGTTTGCCAGGTCAACGACGTTTTAAGCAACGTGCAGCTGGGTTTAAAGAGGGTGTAAATGTTTCTGAAGTGGTAGTTGAAGAAATTCAGGCTGGCATCCGCCAGTCATGGGGTAGCTAGAAGTTAAACAAGATTAAAGAGGAGAAGGTAATGATCCATTTTGTCGTGCATGAGCCAGGAGACGGCGTAGGTATAGTGGTGGTTGAAGGCGTAAAAGCTGGAGATGATTTAATTGGTTGGGTAATGGATGGAGACTTAACTCTCAATATGAAATCTGAGAGTGATATTCCTATCGGCCACAAAATTTCATTAAATGAATTTAAGTCAGGCGATACGGTGATGAAGTATGGCGTAGATATTGGCAAGGTGGTAGCACCCATCAAAAAAGGTGAACACCTCCATGTCCAAAACGTAAAAACTAAGCGCTGGTAATCCAGGCTCTTATTCACCCATTCATTTAGAAAGAAAACAAGATGATTAATTTGAAAGACGCGAGCTTCATGGGTTACCGCCGTGAAAATGGCCGCATGGGAGTTCGTAATCACGTATTAATTTTGCCTTTAGATGATTTGTCCAATGCAGCTTGCGAAGCTGTAGCAAACAACATCAAAGGAACTCAGGCTATTCCTCACTCATATGGCCGTTTGCAGTTTGGCGCTGACTTAGATCTCCATTTCCGCACTTTGATTGGAACTGGCTGCAATCCAAACGTAGCTGCTGTAGTAGTGATTGGTATTGAGCCACAGTGGACGAAGATTGTTGTTGATGGTATTAAGGCGTCAGGCAAGCCAGCTGAAGGATTCTGGATAGAGGGTAATGGCGATACCGCTACGATTGCATCCGCTAGCAAGGCTGCTTACAAGATGATGAAGCACGCATCTAAGCAGCAACGTGTTAAGGCGCCCTTATCTGAATTGTGGGTCTCTACCAAATGTGGTGAATCTGATACCACTTCTGGTTGCGGTGCAAACCCAACGGTTGGCAATGCATTCGATAAACTTTATGAGATTGGCTCAACCTTAGTTTTCGGTGAAACCACTGAGTTAACTGGTGGTGAGCATTTGGTAGAAGCACGTTGCCGTACACCTGAGATCAAGAAGAAATTTCGCGAAATGTTTGATCGCTATCAAGATGTGATTGAGCGCCATAAAACAAGTGACTTGTCTGACTCTCAGCCTACCAAAGGCAATATTGCTGGTGGTTTAACGACTATCGAAGAAAAAGCCTTAGGCAATATTCAGAAAATCGGCAAGAAATGTATCGTAGATGGCGTCCTAGATAAAGGTGAAGAGCCAAAGATTCCTGGCTTGCATTTTATGGACTCCTCTTCAGCTGCTGCCGAGATGGTAACTTTATGTGCTGCCGCTGGTTTTGCTGCCCACCTCTTTCCTACGGGACAGGGCAACGTGATCGGCAATGCCATTCTCCCAGTGATTAAGATCTGCGCAAATCCAAAGACTGTTCGTACTATGGGTGAGCATATCGACGTTGACGTATCAGGCATCTTACGTCGTGAAGAGAATATGGATCAGGCAGGTGATAAGTTGTTAGATTGCCTCTTACGCACTGCAGATGGCGAAATGACAGCTTCTGAGATTCTTGGCCACCGTGAGTTCGTATTAACGCGTTTATACGAATCTGCGTAAGTTATAAAGCATGAAATCCCTGACCGCTTATGAGGAAGTAAAGCAAAAGATCAC
>Ga0194059_1000803_pt1 | contig 13935 bp, 12 predicted proteins | sample SepL6211m_MetaG_FD_163426 | JGI IMG/M metagenome (GOLD analysis project Ga0194059, IMG submission 163426) | Anoxic zone freshwater microbial communities from boreal shield lake in IISD Experimental Lakes Area, Ontario, Canada - Sep2016-L626-11m | ecosystem: Environmental > Aquatic > Freshwater >... | reverse complement strand
GGGCTGCCGTTATCGGCTGCGGGTGCGTCGGGCCGGCATCGTGCATGAGCAGTACGACCCCTGGGCCTTTCGCCAGGAGTGGATGGGCGAATTGGATCGGCACCTCTTCGCCGAGGGCAACCATCACCACATCTGGCGTCGCATGGGCGCCCATGGGGGCGAACGGGAGGGGGTGATGGGGGTGCAGTTCTGCCTGTGGGCCCCCAATGCCAGCTCCGTGGCGGTGTTGGCCGATGTCAATGGCTGGGATGGGCGCCATCACCCGATGCAGCAGCGCCTGGGGGGCTGCTGGGAGCTGTTCATTCCCGGCATGAAACTGGGGGATGTCTATAAATACGAGATCCGTAATCAGTCTGGTCATTGCTATCAGAAGTCCGATCCCTATGGCTTCCGCCATGAGGTGCGCCCCAGTACCGGCTCGATTGTGGCCGAACTGGGTGGTTACAACTGGAGCGATGACGATTGGATGGATCAGCGCGACAGTCGCAATCCGATCGAGCAGCCGATCACGGTCTATGAAATGCATCTGGGCAGCTGGCTGCATGGCTCCAGCGACTCCCCCTACATCGAAGCGGACGGCACGGCCCGGCCCCCGGTGGCTGCGGCGGATCTCAAGCCCGGGGCGCGGTTGCTCACCTATCCCGAGCTGGCGGATCGCCTGATCCCCTATGTGAAGGACCGGGGCTTCACCCATATCGAGTTGATGCCCATCTCCGAGCATCCCTTTGATGGCTCCTGGGGCTACCAGGTGACCGGGTGGTATGCCCCCACCAGCCGCTATGGCAGCCCGGATGAATTCAGGGCCTTTGTGGATCGGTGCCATGCCGAGGGCCTGGGGGTGATTCTGGATTGGGTGCCGGGCCATTTCCCCAAGGATGGCCACGGCCTGGCGTTCTTTGATGGGGCGCACCTCTATGAGCATGCCGATCCCCGCATCGGCGAGCACAAGGAATGGGGCACACTTATATTTAATTATAGCCGCAATGAGGTTCGCAATTTTCTAGTGGCGAATCTGGTCTACTGGTTTGAGGAATTCCACATCGATGGCATACGGGTCGATGCGGTGGCCTCCATGCTTTATCGGGATTATCTGCGGCCCGATGGCGAGTGGTTGGTCAATGAACATGGGGGCCGTGAAAATACCGAAGCGGTGCGTTTCCTGCAGCAGGCCAACCATGTGCTGTTCCAGTATTTCCCTGGTGCCCTATCGATTGCCGAGGAATCCACCACCTGGCCCATGGTTACCCAATCGACTGAGATTGGCGGACTGGGCTTCAATTTGAAGTGGAATATGGGCTGGATGCACGACATGCTCGATTATTTCGAGCTGGATCCGTGGTTCCGGCAGTTTAATCAAAACAATGTCACCTTCTCGATCTGGTATGCCTTCACCGAAAACTTCATGCTGGCTTTAAGCCACGATGAAGTGGTGCATGGCAAGAGTAATCTCCTCCAGAAAATGCCTGGAGACGACTGGCAGAAGTTCGCTAACGTCAGGGCCCTGTTGGCCTATATGTGGACCCATCCAGGCAAGAAAACCATCTTCATGGGCATGGAATTTGCCCAGCGGGCCGAATGGAATGTCTGGGGCGATCTTCAGTGGGATCTGTTGCAGTATGAGCCCCATCAAGGCCTGCAACACATGGTCGATGATTTAAATGAATTCTATAAAAACGAGCCCGCTCTCTGGCGTGATGATTTCAATCAGTACGGCTTCCAGTGGATTGATTGCAACGACAATCGCCATTCCGTGATCAGTTTCATGCGCCGCGAAAGCACCACGGGGCGCTGGTTGGTGGTGGTGGCCAACTTCACCCCCCAACCCCATTCCCACTACCGCATTGGCGTTCCGTTGGAGGGGTTCTATGCCGAAGCCTTCAACAGCGACAGTGGCCGCTATGGCGGCAGCAACCTGGGCAACCTCGGCGGCAAGTTCAGCGCCGCCTCCCCCATGCACGGCTACGAGCATTCCCTGGATCTCTGCCTGCCGCCCCTGAGCGTGCTGGTGTTGCGCCGCGATGAGGTCCGTAGTGTGCTGACTGGGAGCCGCGCCGGCGGGGTCTGAAGTGGGCTGGCTTTTTACGGCAACAGGGGCAGCCCCAGTTCCTCTAGAAAGCGATTGTGTTGATCCCGAGCTGCATGAATGTCTTGCTCAAGCGATAGCAGCTGGCCGTGGATGGCCCCTAGGTCGATTTCCGCTTCGACCATTGCGGTGCTGATGTAGCGGGAGATGTTGAGGTTGTAATCGTTCTTTTCGATCTCCGCCATCTCCACCCGGCGGGAGTAACGGGGTTCGGCTTGGCGCTGCTGATAGGTGGCGATGATTTTATCGATGTGCTCTTGATTTAATTGGTTCTGGCGTTTGCCTTTAACGAAGTGCTCTGCGGCGTTGATGAAGAGCACGTCGTCGTCTTTTTTGCAGCGCTTGAGCACAAGAATGCAGACCGGAATGCCCGTGGAATAGAAGAGATTGGCCGGCAGGCCGATCACGGTGTCGATGTGACCGTCCTTGAGCAGTTTAGTGCGGATGCGTTCTTCGGCACCACCCCGGAATAGCACCCCATGGGGCAGGATGATCGCCATCACGCCTTCGTCCTTGAGGTAGTGGAAGCCGTGCAGCAAAAAGGCGAAATCGGCGGCGGATTTGGGCGCCAGGCCGTGGCTTTTGAAGCGCACGTCATCGGTCAGGGCCTCGCTGGGATCCCAGCGGTAGCTGAAGGGCGGATTGGCGACGATGGCATCAAAGCTGGGCTTGTGGGCGGGGTTTTGCTCCCGCATCAGGTCCCATTCGTTGAGCAGGGTATCGCCGTGGAAGATCTCGAATTCCGTGTCCTTGACCCCGTGCAGCAGCATGTTCATGCGGGCGAGGTTGTAGGTGGTGATGTTCTTTTCCTGGCCCAGGATCTTGCCGATGGTGCCACCGGCTTGGGTGACTTGCTTGCGCACGTTGAGCAGCAACGAGCCGGAGCCGCAGGCGAAGTCCATCACGCTCTCCAGCCGTTGTTTCGTCCCGGTTTTGGGGTCCTGGCTGTCGAGGGACACAATGCCTGAGAGGATGGCGGATATCTGCTGGGGGGTGTAGAACTCGCCCGCCTTTTTGCCCGAACCTGCGGCAAATTGGCCGATCAGGTATTCATAGGCATCACCCAGGGCATCGATGTCGGTGGAGAATTCCGCCAACCCATCGGCAATTTTTTTGATGATGGTGCAGAGCTTGGCGTTGCGCTCTGCATAGGTGCGCCCCAGCTTGTCGGAGGCCAGGTTGATTTCGGAGAAGAGGCCCTGAAAGGTGCTTTCAAAGGAATCAGTTTCAATGTATTTAAAGCCATCCTGCAGGGTCTGGAGCAGGTCGCTATTTTGGGTGCGAGCCAGGTGGGCAATGCTCTTCCAAAGGTATTGCGGCTTGATCACATAATGGATCTTGCGTCGCATCTGCTTTTCAAAGGCGTCAATATCATCACGATTCAATTCATACCAGAGATTCAGCGGCACCAGATGGCTGTCGGCTTCTAGCGGTGGGTAATCCCTGCCAAGCTCCCTTTGGGACGCCAGCTCGTAGTTGTCCGAGAGGTAGCGCAGAAACAAGAACGACAGCATGTAATCGCGGAAGTCGTCCGCATTCATCGCCCCCCGCAGCTGGTCGGCGATGGCCCAGAGGATGGTGCCTAGTTGTTTTTGGTTGGGGTCGGTCATAAATTCACGTTACCGGGCCAAACCGCAACAACCAGATCCGCAAGGGTGGGTGCGCCCCATGGGCCTCAAGCAGAAATCAAGTCTGCCTCAAGAGGTTTTTCTTTACTGAACTGGCTCACCCCCATGATGCTGAAGCCGATCACATGGCCCTCCGCGTCTACGCGTTCCATGACAGCATCGTGGTTGGTTTGCTTGGCGTAGCCAGCCGCATCGGAGAAGCGCACTTCCAGGAAATCTGTCTCAGCATCAAACCAGACTTTTAGCTTGTCGGCCATAATGTTTCTCCTGCTTTTGGTTGATCCGTAAGGTAGGCAGTGACCACGAAGGCGTCGCTCACCAGGTATTTTACAACCACACACAGCCATTTGCCACCCACGATGGTCCCTGGGTAGAACGCGTAAAACAAGCGCACAGTATCATCGGAACGGGAACGGCGAACGAATTGCGGCACGGCCAACAGCCGCTCGAACTCGGTCCCCATCTCGTTCATTTCCGGATGTTCCAAAATGTGCGCCACACGCTCATCCGTCAGCCTCACTGCCCGTCCGAAGCAATCTGCGATCGTTTTCACCGCAGTAAACGCACCCGGTAGCCCACGGCCAGGATGGCGTCGAGGTTGTAGAGCGTGACGGGGCGCTGCACCTCGCGGTTGCCTTCGATTTGAAGTGTCAAGGATTCCTTGACAGTTGCAGCCGGGTCCAGCTCCCCGTCCCCAAAGATGTTCTTCAGGTGCAGGGAGATGTTTTGCTTGGTGGCAGCGTAGAGTTCCGCCATTTCGAGATGTGTCAACCAGACGGACTGCTCTTGTGCCCGCAGTTTGATTTGGCTGCGGCCGTCTTCTGTGGTGTAGAGAATAAGGTCGCTCATTGCTCTGCTTCCTCAGGAGATGGGAAGAGCTGCTGCATCAGGCCTTTCTTGTGGGTTTTGAGGGTTTCGAGTTTTTGGGTTTCGGTTGTGATTAGGGTGTCGAGGGTGGTGAGGCAGGTGGCGATTCGTTGTTGTTCGGCGGGAGGAATGATAGGAATCTTGAGCTGTGCGAACGTCTCTCCGGTTAGGTGCTTGATGCCTCCACCGGTGAAGAGCATTTCGAACTGGTCCGTGCCTGCGAGGTTTTCGAGATGGAGAACCAGAATCTTTGGCTCGAACGGCACATTGAAGCGGACTCTATGAATCGCCTTCTGGAACTTAAGGTCGGGCAAGCGTCCGTCCCAAACGGCAGATCGTCCGGGCTCACCGCCTTCACAAACAACAACGTCGCCAGCCCGTAGTCCAAAGCGATCCAACTCGCGGTCATTGAAATACATCTTCGGCAGGTCTGATGTATTCACCTTATTCCAGCGCACCGCCAAATTGTTGAGATAAGGCAGAAGATGCCCTGACGTGTGCTTTTGCTTGTCGAGCATCTTGCCAAGCTTGATCTCGGCGATGTCACCCAAGGCCACTTCCTTCCACTCCCCAGCCTCACGAAACTCCGGAAACCGCAGCCTCGGCTGAGTTTCCCCTTCGCGGGGAAAAAGCTGCTGCATCAGACCTTTTTTATGGGTCTTGAGTGCAACCACTTTCCGCGCTTGGGCGGTGATCAGGTCGTCTAGTGAACTTAGGCAGTTGGCGATTTTTTGTTGTTCCGATAGACTTGGGATCGAGATTTCGACTCCGAAGAAAGTGTCTTTGCTGATATTCAGTAAGCCATTGCTCCGCGCACCGCTCGTTATGTGCCGTTTTAACTGCTTGCCATGTTGATTTTGCTCAAAACAGTGTTGAAAAAAGCCATTCGAGTAACCATTTTTTAGCCGGAAACAGATGAATACGTTTGGCGCTGCTACTTGCCTCCATTCCTGTAATAGATACACACAGCCTTGCGGGAACTTGAGCGAGTTTCCTTTGTTAAATACAAAGTCGCCGTCTCTGACTAAGGTATAGAGCTGATACTGGTTGCCGGAAATGTCCCGCCCGAATTTCTCAGCCTGGGGGACAAAGCCAATCCCTGCCGAAATGCTAATAGGAGTCAGTTTCCTTTCCCCGACACGCTCAGTCACTGGTGTAGATGCATCTTTGAGCGTCACTGGCTTCCACCCCTCAGCCCCCCAAAACTCCGGAAACCGCAGCTTCGGCACCAGCTCAATTGCTGCATCTTTATGCGCGAACAGGGTCGGGGACTGACTGCTCATTCGCCTTCCAAGGTATCTGGATTCTTCAATGCCTTCTTTTCGTCAGAGGCTAGACGACGTTCCACTTTCTTAATATCCTCGGCGGCAGGCAGGCTTTCCGGGCGGATGCCTCGGCTGAGGAGGGTTTCACGAACAGCCTGGTTGTTGGTGACATGCTCCCGTGAGATCTGAGGCTCGCTGGACATGCCGTGGGTGTGGGCATTGTGGATCGTGATCTCGGTTGCAAAGTCCTTGGCCTTAAGGATGATGGTGGGTGCGAAATCGGCCAGAGGGCGGCTGTCAGGCACGCACCACTGGGCCTTCATTGCCTGGGTGCTCTTACCGAACAATGCTTGGTCACCCTTGCTGCGGATCAGCGCAAAGTCCTGGTTGCCTCCGGTTTGCTCGAAGATAATGTGTGAGAGTTCTTTTTCCGTGCTGGTGAGTTTTTTACGGGCGGAAACGCGCTCGGCTTCGAGGAGCCGCTGTTCAATCAATTCCGCCCGGCGGGTCTGGATGGCGAAGTAAGTCTGGGCAAAGGCAATTTCCTGCTTACGAGGGTCACCATTCTGTGCGATGAGGTAGCAGGCATAGCGGGTGAGCATGATGTCGTCGATCTCACGCTCTGTCCCGGAGCCGATTCGGACCATTTTCCTGACGTCAGGAAAATGGTTCCCCACCGAGTGACCCGACACCTCACAGGCGGTTTTGGCCTTGGCGATGACAGCCTGAAAGTTCTCCCATTTTGAGTAGCCGAGAAGCTGCTGAAGATCGCGGGCGAGCCAGTATTCGACTCCGGTTTCGGTCTGCTGCCCATGGCCTTCGAAGGTCTCGGTGAGTTGATGAATGAGATTGGTTTCCATGGGCATCCTCAGGATTGGGTTTCGTAGGCGGAAAGCCCTGAGATCTCGCGCCCCCCCGCCCGCTTGATGAGCAGGGTGTGCAGTTCGGCCATGAGGGCCAGCTCCGCCTGGCTGCGGGCTTTCCAGCCGAGATCCAGCGGCGCCAGCAGTTCGCTGAGCAGTTCGCCATCGAAGATCATGCGGTTGAGGATGGCATCCACAAAGTGTTGCAGGGCGGCGGCGGCGAGGCCGTGGCGGGTGGCGATGGCGGCGAGTTCGCGGGTGTTTTGCTTCTCCTTGAAGCGAATGTAGCCGTCGCGGATGGCGTCCAGAGAGAGGCCTTCGCCGGCCTTGAGGGTGCCGATGTATTCGGCAAGGCTGTCGCGCTCGTCCATGAACTTGGGGTCGGCGCTGATGATGGCGATTAGTTCCTCGCGGGTCAGGTTCGTTTTGCCCGGTCCCTTGGCGGAGTAGCGGGCGATCAGGCCCATGATGTAGTCGTAATCAATCACGGCGGAGGCAAAGATCACGAACTCGAAATCAATTTGGTCGGCCGGATCGGCACTATTGCTTTGGTTGTTGCCCTTGGTTTTCTGGCTTCTGAGCTGCTTGGCGGTTTCCAGATACTGGCCTTTGAAACCGCGTAGATGGTCCTCCGGCAGCACCTGCGCGATGCTGGCTTTGTTGTCTTCCGTGAGGTCGGTGTAACGGTCGAGGTTGGTTTTGAGCCGCTGCACCTCTTTGAAGTGGCTGATGAAAGCTGCCTTGGCTGCTTTGCCCTTCAGATTGGCCACGGCGGAGGGGGTGCAATCCAGGCCCTGGGATTGCATGAAACTGTCGAGCTTCTCCACGGCTTCTTCCAGCATTTCGATCACCACCGGTGCCTTCTCCACCAGCCAGATTTTGCGTGCCTGCTCGCCGCTTTTCTCGCCGGAAAACAGGGCGATGGCAGCATCGACGGCATCCTGCTGCTGGCGGAAATCGAGGATGTTGCCAAAGGGTTTGCTGCCGTTGAGGACGCGATTGGTGCGGGAAAAAGCCTGGATCAGGCCGTGGTGTTTGAGGTTCTTGTCCACATAGAGCGTATTCAAGAACTTGGAATCAAAGCCGGTAAGCAGCATGTCCACCACGATGGTGATGTCAATCTTGTGGTGCTCAACGTTGGGGTTGGCCTGGCGTAGATCTGCCTCTGGCCACTGTTGGTCCTTGATGCGCTTCTGCACATCCTGATAATAGAGGTCAAACTCGCTGAGGCGGTGATTGGTGCCGTAGCGAGCGTTGTAATCGGCGAGGATGGCCTTGAGTGCCGCCTTTTTGCCCTCCGGGTCCTCTTCGTTGTCGGCCTGCTCCTGGGGCAGGTCTTCTTGGATTTGTTTCACATCGGCATTGCCCTCGGCGGGAGGGGAGAAAACGCAGGCGATATTCAATGGCTTGAAGTCTGGATCCTCGGCCTGTTGCTGCGCCTGCAGTGTCTTGAAGAGAGCGTAGTAGTCGATGGCGTCATTGATCGACGCGGTGGCCAGGATGGCATTGAAGCGGCGTCCGCCGGTGGCGGCATCGTGCTTGGCCAGGATCTGGTCGATGACGGCCTTTTTGGCCAGGGCTTCACCGGGTTTGGGCAGTGTTTTACCCGTTTCTTCCTTGGGCTTGAAGTAATCGACGTGGAAGCGCAGGACATTGCCGTCCTCGATGGCGTGGGTGATGGTGTAGGCGTGCAGCTGCTTTTGGAATAGGTCTGCCGTGGTGCGCAGGGAGGCTTGGGTGCCCTCGATTTTCTGCAGGGAGGCATTGGCCTCAAAGATGGGCGTGCCGGTGAAACCGAAGAGTTGGGCCTTGGGAAAGAAACCTTTGATCGCCTTGTGGTTCTCGCCGAATTGGGAGCGGTGGCATTCATCGAAGATAAAAACCAGGCGTTTGTCCTTGAGGGCTTCGAGCTGCTCTTTGTAGGTGGCTTGGCCGCTTTTACTGCGTTGTTGATTGCGTTTGCTGTTTTCATCCAGGGCCAGACCAAGCTTCTGAATGGTGGTGACGATCACCTTGTCCGCATAGTCTTCCGACAGCAGGCGGTGCACCAATGCCGTGGTGTTGGTGTTTTCTTCAACGCAACCCTCCTGGAAGCGGTTGAATTCCTCCCGGGTTTGGCGATCAAGATCCTTGCGATCGACCACGAAGACGCATTTGTAGATGTGCCCGTTTTCCTTGAGCAGGGTGGATGCTTTGAAGGAGGTGAGCGTTTTGCCGCTGCCGGTGGTGTGCCAGATGAAGCCAAAGCCGTTATCCAGTTCGATGCATTTCAACAGATGCTGCACCGCATAGACCTGATACGGCCGCATGATCATCAGTTTCTGCTCACCAGCAAGCAACACCATCGAGCGGCTGATGGTGCGGGCGAGGTCGCACTTTTTCAGGAAGTGCTCAGCGAAGGCATCGAGGTGGGTGATCTTCTGGTTGCTTTCGTCGGCGTATTCATAGATCGGCAGAAAGCGCTCCTCGGCATTGAAGGCGAAGTGGCGGGCGTTGTTGTTGGCGAAGTAGTAGGTACGGTCGCGATTACTGACGATATAGAGCTGCATAAAGCAAAGCAGCGTCTTGGTGTATCCATTACCAGGGTCATTCTTGTATTCAACCACCTGCTCCATCGCCCGCCGGGGATTGATGCCCAGACCCTTCAATTCAATCTGCACAACGGGCACGCCGTTGATCAGCAGGATGACATCGTAACGGTGGTGGCTGTTATTTATATTAATGCGCAGCTGATTGATCACCTCAAAATGGTTTTTGCACCAGTCCTTGAGGTTCACCAGCGTGTAATTCAGCGGCGTGCCGTCATCGCGGCTAAAGGCATTGATGCCGCGCAGAATCTTGGCGGCAGCAAACACATCCGGCGTGATGATCTCATCCAGTAGACGCGCAAACTCGCCATCGGTTAGATGGACACGGTTGAGTTCTTCGAACTTCGTGCGAAAGTTCTGCTCAAGCATCGCGCGATCAACGAGATCGGCACGGTAGGTGTATTTCAGCTCATTCAGCTTGGCGATCAAGCCGTTTTCGATTTCCTGTTCCGTCATCAACGGACTTTGGGGTCAATTTAGAGATAATCTTATCATGAGTGCAATGGAATTGGCCTAGACCTCACCTTGCACACTCGCGCAGGTAGGCGGTCACGGCGGTCCAGCCCGGAAACCGATCCGATCCAAACAGAATCAGTTCGCCACCAAAGCGATCGGCACCGTTCTTGGTGCGGTCGTCGATGAGGTAGTCCCCGGCATTGAGGTGCTTGTGATGCGTAAGAATCAGCCGCTTGTAGGCCTGTGCTCCCAGGTGACGCTTGACCCAGAGCAGCTTGTCCGACCAAGCGGTTGGGTTATCCCAGGGTGAGGTCGAGAGGATGTAGGTATCGAAAAGTCCGGCCAGCTCCCCAAAGGCCTCTACAGCCCCTGGCATGGGTGTCATCAGGCTGAAGATGCCGGGAATGTCGTCTTTGTTGTCGGCGTGCCGATCGAGAAGGGGCGGATCGACGTGGGGGAATGCGCTCGGGAAGTCCACCAGCACGTTGTCCATGTCGATGTAGAGGATTTTGGCCATGGTTGGGAGGGTTTGGTGCGGGATAACGGGTATTCAGATGGTATCCCGGTTAACAATTGAATTGACCCAGTCCATAATGCCATCATTTGGATCCCTAAGCACAAATTCTTGGCCCTTGCCAGGTGTCTTTAGGTCGACTCGGGGGGCGTCTTTCTGAACATCTGCAGGCTTGACATACGAGATATCTGCTCCTTGGAACGCTTCTGGAAGTTCCCAAATGGACTTCTTGAAATTATTTTTAGACAACCGCAGTGTTTGATCATAGTGAAATGTGCCAAATTTTTCGCCGAAATAAATTCTATTGCCTGATTTATCGTAGTTTTTTCGATTTTGAATGTGTGGATGGTTCTTTAGGCATGGATGGGCCTTGAGCAATTCCTGCTCATGCTCTGACGGAATTGGGCCAATATCAATATGGCAATCGACCTTCAGGAAGCCCCAAATGGCATGGAAGGAGTTCATCAGTTTAAATCGTCTCAACTCCTTGGCCTCCCAATAGCATTCGCAAAAAGTCCCGAAAAATAGAAATACATCGCCCTCGGCGATTTTTTCATTTGTTAGATGCCCTAATGCCGCCCCTGATTGGCCAAAGGCGCCTATTGACAGCTTCTCTGGCAGCAGAGATTGAATCATTGGGTCGAAGTGAAATTTCTGCTCGACCCTGATCGATTTATATTTTAGGTTTGAAAGAAGTATGTCAAGTTGATGTCCTTTGAAGCTCATCTTCTCGGCAAGATAACCATCCTCCTCCTCCGATGTCACTGGAATCGGAAATGAAAGCATCTCCTTGGTCTCGGGCCAGATCACCGAGGGAATGCCACCATACTTGTCGTCGAATCCTTTTCTACTGAATACGATCTTCATCTGGTGTGGGCTTACAATAAGACCTATTCTAATCGTAGTTCCTTAACCCCATCACTCTGAACTCCACAATTTGGTCGGCTCTCCACTCATGTGGAAGGCTCGATTGAGCATAAATAGCCTACATAGTTTCAACAGGATCTCGATCTCGTGGTTGGGTGCAGCGATTGCGTCATCATATGATGCCTAGATTGATGCAACCCCTGGGCCCAGCCATGCGCACCACCGTGACCCTCGACGATGAGCTCTTGGCTAAGGCCGAACAGCTTTGTGGGCACTTAGAACGCAGCGCCCTGCTGAAGGAAGCACTGCGGGCCTTGGTGCAGCGCGAGAGCGGCCGTCGCCTTGCGGCCCTGGGCGGCAGTGAGCCCTTGCTGGAGCCGATCCCCCGTCGCCGCAGCGCCGCTTGATCCTCGTTGATACATCCGTCTGGGTGGATCACCTGCGCTGTGGTCTGCCTCGCCTCGCCTCGCTCCTCCAGGAAGGCGAGGTGCTGATCCATCCCTGGGTGATCGGCGAGATCGCCTGCGGTCAACTGCGCGACCGTCGACCGTTGCTGGAGCTGTTGCAGGGTCTGCCGGCGGCTCTGGTGGCCAGTGATTTGGAAGTGCTGCTGCTGATCGAGAGCGCTCAACTGATGGGTCGCGGTATCGGCTATGTCGATGCCCACCTGCTGGCGTCCGCGAAGCTCAGCCGCTGTGGATTGTGGACCCAGGACCGTCGCCTGGCGGTCCTGGCCCGCGGACAAGGGTTGGAGGTGCTGGACCAAGGGTCGGCTTAGGGCTGAGCCAGCAATCCAGGCGTCTCCGCAACTAAGCCAAGTCCTCAAGACTTCGCCGACCCAAACCCCTCAAGTACCCGCCAATCCGCCACTTCCCCCTACTCCAATCTCCCGCTCCAACAGGGCCCAATCCAGCGCTTGCCGCGTCAGCACCGTCAGCAACGAGGCCCGGGAGGCCTGCAGATCCCGCTGCACCAGCAGCACCTCGGTGAGGGGATCCACCTGGGCCTGGTAGCGCAGGCGGGCATCGCCCAGGGCCCGTTGCTCGGCCTGGACGACCTCGCGGGCGGCGGATATGGCGGCGGCCGAGCCCTGCAGCGAGGACCAGGCCCGGCTGACATCCTGGCGAATCTGTTGTCGGCTCAGATCCTCATCGGCCTGCAACAGATCCCCCTGGCGTTCGGCCACGGCGGCGCTGGCGGACGCCCGGCCGCCATCCCAGAGCGGCTGGCGCAGCAGCAGGGCCGCCCCCCAGTTGTAAAACGATCCCGATCCGCTGGCGCTCTGCGTCAGGTTGGGCAGCTCCAACGGGATGGGTCCATTGATGCGGCCGCCCTGCTGCAGAACCGGCACATTCAGCTGGTTGCCGCTGTATCCGGCCCCCGCCACCAGCTTCAGGGAGGGATAGAGCAGCGCCCGCGCCGCCCGGGCCTGGTCGCGCTGGGCCTGCTGCTGGCGTTGCAGGGCCTCCAGCAGGGGGCGCCCCTGCACGGCCCGCTCCAGGCTGTCCTTGAGAGTGAGCGGCCATTCGGGTTGGGGAACGATCGGATCGCTGGCCAGCAGGGGGGTCCCCGGAGGCAATTCCAGCAGGGTGGCCAGTTGTTCCCGTTGGGCCAGCAGTTGGGCCCGCACTTCCGCCAACCCCTGCAGATCCGTCTGGCGTAAGGCGTGGGCGCGCATCAGATCGATCTTGGCGGCCAGGCCTTGGCTGTGGATGGCCTGCACATCGCTGTCAATCGCCGTGGATGCCTCCAGGGCGGCCTGCCAGACCGGCACCAAGGCCTGATTGAGTTGCAGTTGGCGGTAGGTGCTGATCAGCTCGAAGCGTGCCGCCCGCTCGCTTTCGCTGCGGGAGGCCCGGCTGGCTGCCTCCTGGGACCGGCTGGCGGCCAACTCCGCCAGCTGGCCCAGGGGCAGAAGATTGATGTCGACCACCACACCGGCGTTGCCGAAGGTGTTGCGCAGCACCGCGTAGTCATTCTGCTGCAACGACAAAGTGATGTCGCCGAGGGTGGGCATGTTGGTGAGCAGATTCACCGACGTTCCCACCTGGGTGTAGCTGCCCAGGCCGACCAGATTGAGTTGGGGCCACAGCTGCGCCCGGTTCAAGGCCGTCAACGCCCGATCGCGGTCCAGTTGGCGATCGGCCCGCACCAGCTTGCGGGAGATCGCCATGCCCTTCTCCAGCACCTGGTTCAGCGCAAGGGTGAGGGGCTGGACCGGGGCCGCTGGGGTGCCGCTTGCGCCAGCCGGCGGGGCGGCCTGACAGGGCGTTGTTGTCCAGCTCAGGAGCGGAGCCCCCCCCACCAGGCCCAGCAGCGCCACCTGGAGGATGCCGCATCGGCCCCGTTTGGACATCCGCTTCTTGGGCACTGTGGGGCCGCCATGAATCAAGTCGCCATGACAAAGCCGGCTGGGCGGGAACAGTGGCGTCATCGCTATCGCGGCCTGGGATGGTGTCCGGCTTGTCGGCACGACATTAGGGCGCGCACTTTTCGTTCGCCTAAGATCAATTCCACACGATTGATGCCCCTCAAACGGGACCATGGCGGAAGCAGCGCTCTCCCCCCTCTCCCGTCTTTATCGGGCTGCCCCAGTCTTTTTGGTGGCCGGCCTCAGCCTGATCTGGGCCACCCGACCCTCGATTCCAGTTGTGGTGCGGGGCATGGGTCTGATGGCGCCGCCGGGAGAGCGGCGCGGCATCTACTCCCGGGGCGCCGGTGAGGTACAACGCCTGAACGTGCGGGTCGGCGACCAGGTAAGCCCCGGCCAGTTGCTGCTCACCCTCAGCCAGATTGGCCAGAGC
>Ga0194059_1000800_pt1 | contig 13968 bp, 12 predicted proteins | sample SepL6211m_MetaG_FD_163426 | JGI IMG/M metagenome (GOLD analysis project Ga0194059, IMG submission 163426) | Anoxic zone freshwater microbial communities from boreal shield lake in IISD Experimental Lakes Area, Ontario, Canada - Sep2016-L626-11m | ecosystem: Environmental > Aquatic > Freshwater >... | reverse complement strand
GCCACTCATTTGGATAAAGTTCTTTCACTTCTGGAATATTCAAACCATCCCATTCACCAAATGCACCTTCACGCCAAGCTTCATCTAATTCAATTTTCAAGCCAGTCGCTGCCGCAATTCGTTCTGCTGTTTGAATTGTGCGAACCATCGGTGAAACGATCAATAAATCAGCCTTACGCGCTGCAAGTTCCTTTGCAACTGCTTCGGCTTGGGCAATTCCTTCGGCACTTAATTCGGGATCAGAACCATCCCCACCAGAAAACCTTCGTTCCGGTGTCAGAATAGTTTCACCATGGCGCACGAAATAAATAACTGTTGGCTTCTCGCCAGATACAAGTCGTTCGACTAAGAAATTCTTCTGCAACGGCGCATTGGTACTTACATCTCCATCAAGCGCCTTATTTGCAAGGCGATCAGCATGTGAATTCTCATCCCGTGGAATCCATTTATATGTAACTAAATTTGCCGGGTGGGCATCGCGGGCTAATTTTGCAAGTTCGCGCATATCTGGATGCTTTATCTGCCAGCGACCTGACATCTGTTCAACAACTAACTTTGAATCCATTCGAGCTTCAACAGTCGCGGTTGGATCAATCTCATTTACTTTGCGAAGTGCGGCAAGTAAACCGTTGTATTCGGCAACATTGTTTGTAGCGACCCCAATAGTTTCAAAGAGTTCGTGCAAAATCTTTCCATTTTCAGAAACAACTGCGCCATATGCAGCCGGCCCAGGATTTCCTCGAGAACCGCCATCTGCGGAAATAATAAAAGCGCGACCCATTTAGATTCGTACCAAGATTCGACGGCATTCTTCGCAGCGCAAAACTTCTTCAGAATCTAAAGATTTAATACGCTCCATCTCAACTGTATTAATAGCCAGGCGACAGCCATCGCAGGTATTTCCAATTAATAGCGCAGCCCCGACTCCCCCGCCATTAGCTGCAACTTTCGCATAAAGTTCCACAAGCGCTACCTCAATCTTTGGAACCAATAAAGTGCGCTCAGATTTCTTCAAGGCAATTTCGCGATCAAGTTCAGTGATTGCATTTTCTAATCGAATATTTATTTCGAGTTCCAATTTCTTTAAACCATCTTCATCACTCTTGATTGTCGCAACCTTCTCTTTGGCAGCATCAACCTTCATCATGATTTCTAACTCGCCATCTTCGAGTTCAGCCCTACGTGCAGCTAGCGTGGCAATCTCATGTTGTAATTGTTCTAACTCTTTTGGTGACGCACTTCCCCCAGAAAGCCTGGTCTCATCTTTTGCCATGCGATCTGAAACGGATTCAACATCTACTTCGCTTCGACGTAAATCAATGGTGACATCTGCTAATTCAGCCTCTGCTGTAACTAATAATTCGGCACTTGCAGCTAGCCGAGTTTGTATGGCGGTGAGTTGTTCGCGTTCTGGCAAAGACTTTAATTTGTGCATTGCCTGCATAACCGAAGAATCAATTCGCTGTAATTCGATGAGGTTATTTTGGTCTGAAACCGAGGCCTTCATAGCCACACCCTCACCTTCTAGGTTGAACGAACACGATGTAATTGTAAATTCCTGCTAGCTGCGACCAATCTTAAAGGCACAGTGCTGACAAATCCAATCTCCTAGTAATCTACCGCCATGAAATTAACTACATGTCTTTGGTTTAATGGCAATGCCCGCGAAGCGGCTAACTTTTATGCAAGCATCTTTCCTGATAGCTCGGTAGAAGAAAACTGGTTGGCCCCTACTGAGACCCCTGGTAACAAGCAAGGCGAAGAAGTTGTAGTTAACTTCAAGGCATTTGGACAGAATTTCATCGGCTTAAATGGCGGTCCACAATTTCCACACTCTGAAGCAATCTCATTTCAAATTCCTTGTGCAGATCAGAACGAGATTGATAAGTATTGGGAAGTTCTAACAAAAGATGGTGGCCAAGAAGGACAATGTGGTTGGCTTAAAGATAAATTTGGAATTTCTTGGCAAGTTATCTCACCCATGATGATGAACTTTCTGGGCGGAAGTGATGGCCAAGGTGCGCAACGTGCGACACAGGCCATGCTGGGAATGAATAAAATTAATTTAGCAGAGCTAGAAAAAGCGTATTTAGGAAAATAATCTATTTATGCAATTATTTGAAACAGACCGCTTGCGATGTTATTCATTGTCCTTAGCGGACTATTCAGATTTTGAAGCTGGCCTCGAACCTAAGTGGGATGGTTTCACCAATCCTTACAAGCATTTAACTGTCGGACCAAGCCCACTGGTCCATAGAATTCCTAGAGTTAAGCGGGAACCAAGTTTTGCTGAAATTGGATTGGTTCTTGCAATCAGCAAGAGCAACAATGAAATTGTGGGTTCTGCCGGTTTTCATGACTTTCCGAATGAGGTCGGCATGATCGAGATTGGATTTGGAATCGTTCCAGAAAAACAGAACCAAGGGCTAGGCAAGGAATTACTTCTTGGAATGTGGAACATGATTTGCAAGCGATCAGATGTAAAAGTATTGAGATATACCGTTTCACCCGAAAACGGGCCATCTATTCATATAATAAATAAATTGGGTTTTGACAAAGTTGGGGAACAAATCGACCCAGAAGATGGGCTAGAACTTATATTTGAGAAGACTGCTGCAGAATTTCTATCTGGTGGGCGGTGAGGGTTTCGAACCCCCGACATCCTCGGTGTAAACGAGGCGCTCTACCACTGAGCTAACCACCCCAAACGTACTGCCGCACTCTACCTGCAGATTGGCAGTATTAAAAATTCGTTGCGATTGATATTAAAGTGCTGCGAGCGCAGCCTTGTAATCGACCAAATTACGCGCATCTCCGAGGCCATTTACTACCTGCCAACGAAGAACTCCGGCCTTATCAATAATGAATGTTCCACGAATTGCACATCCGCGCTCTTCATTAAATACACCGTAAGCCTTTGATGCTGCGCCGTGTGGCCAGAAATCGGTGAGGACTGGGAAGTTGTAGCCTTCTTTTTCTGCAAATGCTTTCTGTGAAAACATAGGATCGCAGGAAATTGCGATTAGTTGCACATCATCATTTTGGAATGCAGCTAGATCATCACGAAGTCCGCAGAGTTCGCCAGTGCAAATTCCGGAGAATGCGAATGGATAGAAGAGAACTACAACGTTCTTTGAGCCTTTGAATGATGAGAGTGCAATTTCAGCACCATGTTGATCTTTAAGTTTAAATTCTGGTGCAGCTGATCCAATTTCTAGCGACATATTCTCTCCTAATTATTTGCGGCTGGCTTTTCGAGCAACCAATTTAGTTGCGGTCCAATCTGTGCCGATGGAGAAGGATACCGTCTGCGAGAGACCAGCTGTTGGGGCTGCTTCTTGAATATCACTTGGTTCGACATGTCCTTCGCGATTAACTTTGGGAGTCAATAACCAGATTGGTCCAGTCTCTGATAAATATGTAAGTGCATCCATCAAATCATCGACTAGATCGCCGTCACCATCTCGCCACCAGAGTAGAACGGCATCGATTACCTCAGTTGCTGCATCCTCAATAAATTTTGTACCGGTGCGCTTTTCTATGGCACTGCGGAATTCGCTATCACAGTCGGAATCAAGACCGACTTCTAAAATCAACTCTCCTGGTTCAAGAGCGAGACGTTCAACAATCTGATCTACCCCCATCGGGGTTCTTCCTCCTAACTCTAAGAGGAGAAGTCCACCGAACCTTTGCCAATTACGCAAGGGGTTCATGATGGGTATCAAGATATGGACGGGAATTTGAGTGGGAATTTGAGTGGGAAGTTGGTGGCAAATTCATGGAAAGATACCGCCATGAGCGCAAACGACCAGGCCCCTGACCATTTAATCGATCAGCTGGTCGATACCGATCCTGCCGAAACTGCAGAGTGGACACAATCACTTGATGCGGTTTTGAAAAATGCCGGTCCAGTTCGCGCCCGCTATTTAATGCTTGCAATGCTGGGCCGCGCTGGTGAGAAAAATCTTGGAGTTCCTGCACTTCGTGCAACCGATTACATAAACACTATTCCGCCAAAACAAGAACCTGAGTTTCCTGGTGATGAAGGAATCGAACGTCGAATCCGCGCATACATGCGTTGGAATGCCGCAGTTATGGTGCACCGAGCGCAACGTCCCGGAATTGGTGTTGGTGGACATATTTCAACTTATGCATCATCTGCTTCACTTTATGAAGTTGGGTTTAATCATTTCTTCCGCGGTAAAGATCATGCCGGTGGCGGGGATCAAATTTTTTATCAGGGACATGCAAGCCCAGGAATGTATGCACGTGCATTTCTTGAAGGCCGTTTAACCGAACATCAGATGGATGGCTTCCGCCAAGAACTTTCGCATGAAGGTGGCGGACTTTCTTCTTATCCGCACCCACGTTTGATGCCAGAGTTCTGGGAATTCCCAACAGTGTCAATGGGACTTGGCCCAATCAATGCAATTTATCAAGCACGTTACAACCGTTATTTAAATGGTCGTGGAATTAAAGATACAAGCGATCAAAATGTTTGGGCATTTCTAGGTGATGGTGAATGTGATGAACCAGAAACTCTTGGCGCTATCAGTCTTGCGGCACGTGAAGGTTTAGATAATTTAACTTTCGTTATCAACTGTAATTTGCAACGTCTAGATGGCCCAGTTCGCGGTAACGGCAAGATCATTCAGGAGCTTGAATCTATCTTCCGTGGCGCTGGCTGGAATGTAATTAAAGTTATTTGGGGCCGCGAGTGGGATGAACTACTCGCAATGGACCGCGAAGGCGCTCTTGTTGACTTAATGACTAAGACAAACGATGGCGATTATCAAACATTTAAAGCCGAATCTGGTGCATATATTCGCGAACACTTCTTCGGTCGCGATCCTCGTACTGCAGCAATGGTTGCAAATTGGTCAGATGAAAAGATCTGGGCGCTAAAACGTGGTGGCCATGATTACCGCAAATTATTTGCTGCTTACAAGCAAGCTATGGAACATAAGGGCCGACCAACAGTAATTCTTGCAAAGACAATTAAGGGCTGGACTCTTGGTTCGCACTTTGAAGCACGTAACTCGACCCACCAAATGAAGAAGATGACTCACGAAGATCTATTAGCTTTCCGTGACACACTTCAAATTCCACTAACTGACGAACAGATTGATGCAAAGGCACCGCCTTATTACCATCCTGGTGTTGATTCACCTGAATATAAGTACATGATGCAACGTCGCGCTGAACTTGGCGGATCCATTCCATCTCGTCGCAAGGATTCTGCGCCACTTATCCAGCCACCAATTGAAACTTATGATTCTGTAACCCGCGGATCAGGCCAACAAGAAGTCGCCACAACTATGGCATTCGTTCGCCTACTTAAGGATTTATTGAAAGATCCAAATATGGGTAAGCACTTTGTTCCTATTATTCCGGATGAGGCACGTACCTTCGGAATGGATTCACTATTCCCTACGTTAAAGATTTATTCACCGCATGGTCAGACATACACTTCAGTTGACCGCGAACTTATGCTTTCTTACAAGGAATCAACTTCTGGTGTGATTCTGCACGAAGGTATTAATGAAGCGGGTTCAACTGCATCATTTACGGCTGTAGGAACTTCATATTCAACTCACGATGTTCCGATGATTCCGATTTACATTTTCTATTCAATGTTTGGATTCCAACGTACTGGAGACGCGTTCTGGGCTGCTGCAGATCAGATGGCGCGTGGCTTTGTGCTTGGTGCAACTGCTGGCCGCACAACACTTAACGGTGAAGGTCTGCAACACGAAGATGGACATTCACATTTGTTGGCATCAACAAACCCTGCAATTGTTTGTTATGACCCAGCATTTGGTTACGAACTTGGTCATATTGTTCGTGACGGCCTAAATCGCATGTATGGCGAGAAGAGCGAAAACATTTATTACTACCTGACCATCTACAACGAGCCATATATCCAACCAGCGCAACCAGATAATTTGGATATTGATGGCTTACTAAAGGGAATTTATCTCTACTCCCCTGCAGCTAAGGGCAAAAAGAAAGTTCAATTACTTGCATCTGGTGTAGCCATGAACTGGGCAGTTAAAGCACAACAATTGCTTGCAGATGATTGGGGCATCGCCGCTAACGTATGGTCTGTCACTTCATGGAACGAGCTTCGTCGCGATGGTCTAACAGTCGATCGCCACAACTTGCTAAATCCAAGCGATAAGAAGAGCGCTTACATCACTAAGAAACTTCGTGGCCAAGATGGTCCAGTAATTGCGGTTAGCGATTTCATGCGCGCAGTACAGGATCAAATTGCGCCTTGGGTTGAACAAGAGTTTTATTCTCTTGGAACAGATGGCTTTGGTTTATCTGATACTCGTGGCGCGCTTCGTCGCCACTTCAAAGTTGATGCTGAATCAATTGTTGTTGCCGCCCTTGCGCAGTTAGCCGAAGCCGGTGAAATTAAGAACAAAGTTGTTCAAGAGGCTCTTGATAAGTATCGCTTAAACGATATCAGCGCCGCTGATCCAGGAAATACTGAAGGCTCTGGCTGATTAATTAAGCTTTTGTTGTGCGACCAAGATGTGAAAACCTCGAGGTCGCAAGCAACATAAGCGCCGGAATCATCAGCGCAACAGTTACTGATGTTGCTTGAGCAACCCAAGAGATAGTTATTTTTACAAAAAAAGTAAGTACTGCTGAAATCAGTCCAAGCTGTGAAACCACAACGCTGCTTGGCAGACTAGATTTCCTAAAGGCGATCCCGAAGAGAGTCGGAGCCAGAATCGATGAACCAAAACCTGCGAGTGCGAATCCAATTAACGCCAGAACAAAACCAAGTTTTGTATTGTTGTCCGCCACTAGCGTTCCAAGTTGGATAAAAGTAATGAAGCCAAATCCGCCAATTAAGGGCAAGAATTTGAGCAACTGGGCTTCAGAGAAAGCTTTATGTAGCCGCTGGACATTTAGCCTAAGAATAATCATTGCTCCGATGAATACTGCGTAGCCATAAATACTTGCAGAAGCGCTCATCCCTATTGAGTCACGAGAGAAGATCGCAGACCAATCCTGAATTGAGAATTCCATTTGCATTGCCAGAACCATCGAAATTGCAATTATCGGTTGGCTCTTTACTGAAGCAACCAAACCAGAGAGCGAGACTCTTGGAAGGGCGGTCTCGTCATCTGATTTATTAATGAAATATGGCGTTGATTTCCAGATGCCATACAACGTGGCGAGCCACATAAAAAACATAAGAGTATCGATATGCCAAGCAAGAGAGACATATGGCGTAATTGCAATTGCAAGAATTGAAGTCAAGAGTGCACCAAGACTCCAGAGCCCATGCAGTTTGGGAAGTATCAATTCACCAATCTCTTCTTGGCGGTGAATAGCTTGACCATTATTTGAAATATGGAAGGAGACCCAGAAAAGAGCAACCAAGATATTTGAGATTAACCAAATCTGTGGGTTCTTAATATGAGGAATAGAAGCCATCGTCGCAAACATGCCAGTCGATGCCACAAGAATTACTGGCTTAATACCTATCTTGTGAACAATATTTCCAACAAAAATAAATCCAGTAAGTGAGCCGATTCCACCAAGAGTCAGGTAGGTACCAAAAACACCGTTATTCAAATGTAAATTGTCACGGATCTCGGGGAATCTAGTTGCTGTTGCCATCGCTCCAACCCCAAATGGGAGGAACAATAAATTAAGTGCCCAACGTTCAGATTTTGAGAATTTAGATTTCAATATAGGGCGCTCGCAAGCTCTTTGCGAGCCGTGATTAATTCTGGATCAGCTGGGTCGACAAGCGAGAATAGTTGTAGCAAATGTTCGCGGGCAGTTTTCTTATCATCGCCTGCACTCACTTTTATCAGACGTATCAACCTAGTAAAAGCCTCTTTATTTAGCCCACTTGCGATCTCTACATCCGCAGCTTTTAACTGGATATTAATTTCATCTGGATTCGCCCCGGCAAGAGTTAAAACTTCTTTGGGATCCAAATCTTTAACACGAAGAATAAGCTCGGTCTGCGCCAGACCAAGTTTTGCCAAGATATCTCCTGGTTTGCGGGCTAACCACTTTTCATACTGTGCTTTAGCGCCCGCAAGATCGCTCTTTTCAAGTGCTTCCATTGCGGCAATCTCTTCGGGCTCCATCGGTGCTTCGACAACTTCTGATTTTTCTAGTGGCGCACCAACTCCGCGTTCTGCGGCAAGGCCTATAACTTTATCTATTACTAACCTGATTTGTTCAGGGGTAGGAACCGCTTCAAAAAGCGGAACCATCTGCTCTTGAATTATTGCGATAGCGATGGGTACTGATTGAATTTGAAGTGCTTGTGCAACCTGGGTTTCGGTATCAACATTTACTGTTCCAAGAATCCAAGCAGGTTCGCCGTTTTCAAGTACATCTGTTTCCTGGTACTTGCCCATTATTTCTAAAAGTGAAATTGCTTGGGCGCTTCGAGGTGACCAGCAGATAAGGATTACAACTTTTTGATTTGATGCTGGAAGAACTTCAGCAACCAAATTTGCCTGTGTTACAGGAATTCCAGGAGTCGGAATTTCTTCGGCAGGTGCTTTTCCTAAAGTGCTTAAATCCACTGCGCTTGCAAAATTCTTGGGCAATGGTGGCAAACTCATGCTGCAATCCTAGCGAATAATTATCCGCAATTATTTTGATGGAGGTTCGTGTATACCCGGAACGCTCACGCCAACATAGGTTCTAAAGGGCAGAATATTTTCAATGTAATCCTTAGTTGCGAAATCCAGACCTAAATCGTGGCCCGCTTGCTCGCCCAAATACCAACGATGTTCGAGAATTTCATGGAACATCTGAGTTTGTTCAACACGATCTTGTAGCTCACTTGGTACTTGATTCATTACATGGTGATAGGTGTCTCGAAGCCATCTGCGCGCACTGTCATGAATTGGTGGTTTTGGAGTTGCCTCACGACCGCGAAAGCGATCAAAGGATGCAAGCAACCGCTTTGCCTGAAATTCTTCAGCATGAATACCGAGAAGTTCTAGTAAACGATTTTGGTGATAGCCAGCTGCCACAAGTTTTGGTTGAAATTTTAATTCACCTTTGTCGCCGTTAATTGAAACTTCGACTTCTTCAACGGCAAAACCGAGGTCCTGCAATTGACGCATTGCACCTTCAACTGCGTGGCGATCATTTGGATCAAGTATTTGTGGTTCGCGAAGTGCTTTCCAAAGTCTGCGATACCTTTTTATAACACCTTCGCTTGCGCGTACCGGATCCATATCTGTTGTTAAAACTCCAGCAATCTTTAAATCTTCAAGTTCGGCAGCTACGTTAAAAAGTGAAATATCCAAATCATGTTCGCGTTGGCCATCTGTAAGTTGAGTTTGAAATTCTCCAGTTTCTGCATCTACAAGGTAAGCCGCGAATTGATCGGCATCGCGACGAAATAAAGTATTTGAAAGTGAGCAATCCCCCCACCAGAATCCAAGGAGATGAAGGCGAACCAATAAAAGTGCAAGTGCGTTAGCCATATTTGTAATCTCGTGCGGAGTTATCTCAGCGCTAAGAATTACCCGATAGGGCAGAGAGAATGGTAAGTAGTGAGTAACAAGTGCCGCAGGAAGTTCATTGCCATCTTGATCTGTTCGATTTTCGATGACTGCAACTGGTTCTACGCAGGGCGCTTCCCGGCTGTTTAACTCTCTTAGGAGTGCGTATTCGCGGTTAGCAAATTCTGGAACTGTTTCCTTGATCGCAAAAATTGGTGAATCGTGGTTTTCATTGACTTTAATTAGGCGAACAATGTGTCGAGAAATACCGCGCATATCTGTAAGTGAGGAATCTTCTGGCCACACTTCAAGTTGTTTTGACCAAGGCATCCGAGCCAGCGAAGACATCTCTTCCGCAAGTCCAGTTATTCGTAGGTCAGCCACGGGGCCATTCTCTCCTATTTTTTCGCAACGCGACGTTAAAATAACGCCATGGCAAAGTTAAAACCAATCTTAAAGCGACCTACTCTCACCAGAAAAAAGAAGGCAGTTGCCCCGGAAGATTTTGGAACCATGGGCGAACCCTTAAATCATTCGCATCCCTTCTATTTTGGTTTTCTTGCCGCATCGGGCGCAGTAATAGCCATCACACTTCTTCGCGCATTGGCATCTGCAAGCCAAGTATTTGTTCTAATTGTCATATCTCTCTTCTTCGCCATGGGACTAAATCCGGCAGTGAATTTTTTTGAAAGGCGCCGGTTAAGTAGATCTATGTCTGTTGCCGCTACCGTCTCGCTTGTAGTGGCTTTCGTAGGATTATTCATCTGGGTCGCAGCGCCACTAATTGTCGATCAGGTAAATGCCCTTATTCATAACGCACCACAGATGATTTCGGATTTAAAGAACAATTCGACCATCAATGATTTGAATGCTAATTACGGAATCATCGATACGATTCAAAGCAAAGTGCAATCATCTATCAAGGATGGAAAATTTGTAATCGGCGCCTTTGGTGGCGTAATCGGCGTTGGTAAGGCCGTTATCTCTGGCGCACTTTCGGCGCTGACAATTCTTGTGCTTACTCTCTATTTTCTAGCTTCACTTCCAACTGTTACTGAAGATGCCTATCGATTGGTTCCAGCAAGTCGTCGGGAACGTGTTGCGAAGATAAGTGATGCGATTATTTTCCGAGTCGGTGCCTTCGTTGGTGGCCAGATAACAATCTCCTTCTTCGCCAGCATATTTATTTTCATACTTGGGTTGGCTCTGGATCTACCTTACAAAGCCGCATTAGCTCTGGTGGTATTTGTTTGTGGCTTAATTCCTTTAATTGGCCACTTCATCGGCATGACGATAGTTACCTTGATTGCCCTAACTGATTCACCGCTGATCGCCGCAATTGCACTCGCCTCTTATATTATCTATGTGCAATTTGAAAACTACGTTCTTACGCCGAAGGTTATGAAACGTTCACTTTCGATACCTGGTCTCGTAACAATTATTGCCGCACTAATTGGTACATCTCTTCTTGGTTTGGTTGGTGGAATCTTGGCAGTGCCATTAGCTGCTGCTGTTCTACTTATCCTCGATGAAGTTGTTTATCCCCAAGCCGAAAAAAACTAAAACTCGGTTGGTAGCGGCAACCTTGCTGGTGCAATAATTTTTGTGATTTCAGCAAGCACGCGATAAACGGCAGGTTCACCAACCCATAGGTGTTTTGCGCCATCAACGTTTATTAAATTAATTTGTGGAATCACAGCAAAAGCAACTGCGGCTGCATCTGGTTTTAAATAATCATCATGCTCTGGAATTAAAGCAGTAATCGGTCTGCCATCTTTGGCCCAAAATTCTAAATCTTCGCCATTCGTTTCAAGTAGTGTTGGGCTCAATAAAATTAGCCCAAGTACCCGGGGATCTCTTGCATATTTAAGAGCCAAATTTGTTCCGAAGGACCATCCCATTACCCAAAGTTTTTCCACGCCAATTTCATTAAATGAAAATTCAATCGCTGCTTCGACATCAAATTTTTCAGTAACGGTTGCACCATATTCACCCTCGCTAGTGCCAGCCTCCGAAGTAGTGCCGCGGGTATTGAAACGGATAATTTCGATACCTGCCATATCAGGAAGACGGTTCGCAGCCTTCTTGTAAATGTGGCTATCCATCATCCCCCCGCCAGTCGGGTTTGGATGCAGGCAGAGAATTGATCCGATTCGATCGCCAATGGGGGTTGCCACTTCGCCAATTAAATTCAAGCCATCAGCGGTTCGAATTGTTATTGGTCTGCGACTTGCCGGCAACACAGTGCTTGGGCGTATTAACTCTGACACGAAATAAGTTTAGTCTTACGCAATGGAAACCTTTACATCAAACACATTTCAAAGCCACAATCCGGTAGATGGCAGCGTTATAGCTAGCTATCCCAATACTTCTGCTAGCGAAGTAAGTACTGCAGTAGATAGAGCTCGCGTGGCAAGTATCGCGTGGCAGGAACTTGGCTTTCGTGGTCGCCGTAAAGTCTTACTTAAATGGGCAGCATCTATAACTAATAGCGTTGATGAGATTGCCGAATTAGTGCGCGCTGAAACTGGTAAACCAATTAGTGATGCAACTTTGGAAGCAACTCTGGCACTTGGCCATTTAGCTTGGGCTGCAAAGCATGCAGAGAGCGTTTTATCAAAGCAACATCGGCCATCTGGCTTGTTGATGTTTAATATGAAAACTAATGTAACGAGAGTTCCCTTGGGAGTCGTAGGAGTTATTGGACCTTGGAACTATCCAATTTTTACGCCAATGGGTTCAATTTCTTACGCACTTGCTGCCGGGAATACCGTCGTTTTCAAACCAAGTGAATTCACACCAGGTGTTGGGCAGTGGCTTGCAACTAGCTTTGCAAACATCGCACCGTTCGCGGATATCTTTACTTGTGTAACTGGCTTGCCTGAAACCGGAAAGGCACTTACCGAATCTGCCGTAGATAAAATCTCTTTCACTGGTTCAACTAGAACTGCGAAGAAAGTCGCAGCCTCTTGCGCCGAACGAATGGTTCCAGTAGTTCTTGAATGTGGTGGCAAGGATCCAGTATTGGTTGCAGCAGATGCCGATATTGATCGCGCTGCGGAGTACGCCCTCTGGTCTGCGATGTCTAACGCCGGACAAACATGTATCGGCGCTGAAAGAGTTTATGTAGTCAACGAAGTCGCCGATAAATTTATTGCGAAGATAACTGAATTAGCTAAGCAAGTTCATCCAGGCAAAGATGGAAATTATGGGCCTGCCACTATGCCTTCACAATTAAAAGTTATCCAGAGCCATATTGATGATGCGGCTGCAAAAGGTGCAAAGTTTGTAATCGGTGGTGTTGATTCAGTTAAGGCTCCATTTGTGGAACCAGTCATCATGATCGATGTTCCAGAAGATTCAACAGCAGTAACTGAAGAAACTTTTGGGCCCACTCTTGTAATTAATAGAACTGCAGATATGGCCGAAGCTATTCGCTTAGCAAATGCCACTAGATATGGCCTTGCCGCATCTGTCTGGTCAAAGCGCAATGGTGAAAAAATCGCAGCGCAATTGCAATGCGGAATGGTCTCTGTTAACTCTGTAATTGCATTTGCTGCAATTGCTTCTGTTCCATTTGGCGGCGTGAAAGATAGTGGATACGGTCGAATTCATGGACCTGAAGGTTTAATGGAGTTCACATATCCAAGAACAGTTGTTAAAACACTATTTAATATTCCAATAGTTTTCACAACATTTGGTCGAACTAAGTTTGCAGATAAATTTATTAAAGTTGCAATAAAGACTCTGCACTCAAAAGGTATTGGCTAAAACTTAATAACGCGGTGCGCCTTTTGATCTAAGAGTTCTTGGTTTGCGATCGCTGCGCTTTGTCCAACATACGGTATGCCAATGCCTGCGCGATTCAACATCTTCTTCGAGCCAGGCAACTGTGTGTGGTGTTGCAGTTGGAATTAATTGATCGCAACCAGGACAGCGATAAGGCTTTGTAGAAGTTGAACCAGTTATACGTCGCACTCTAAAAACACCCTCTGAATGCTCTTCTATGGATTCACTTGAAAGCGAAATGTCACGCTCTTCATCGCTATCTGTAGCCCGCTTCTGGGAGCGCTTAGGATGATTTCTACGTGGACTCACAGCCTTATTCTCTCGCAGCCATTCCGTAATTCCCAACTTTTAGGGCAGGATATTGACGTGGCAAATGAATCAGCAATATCTGTTCGCGGCCTTACCAAGACTTACACCTCAAAGGCCAATGGTTCAAAAGTTGCCGTCGCAGGCATTGATCTTGAAGTTGCAAAGGGCGAGATCTTTGCAATTCTCGGCCCTAACGGCGCCGGCAAAACCACAACAGTTGAAATCCTTGAGGGCTATCGAAATCGTGATGGCGGCGAAGTTAAAGTTCTTGGCAAAGATCCCGCAAAACTTGGTAACGATAGTTGGGCTTGGCGAAATCGTATTGGCATAGTTCTGCAGTCAACTAATGACTCCCAAGATTTATCGG
>Ga0194059_1000799_pt1 | contig 13975 bp, 11 predicted proteins | sample SepL6211m_MetaG_FD_163426 | JGI IMG/M metagenome (GOLD analysis project Ga0194059, IMG submission 163426) | Anoxic zone freshwater microbial communities from boreal shield lake in IISD Experimental Lakes Area, Ontario, Canada - Sep2016-L626-11m | ecosystem: Environmental > Aquatic > Freshwater >... | reverse complement strand
TAGAAAATCTAAATTCATCAAGTCTCTCTTTTGAAACTCCAAAACTATGTTGTATTTCAGTACCTAAAAGATCTAACTCACCAAATGCTGCTGCTCCACTTTGACTTATAAAATCAAAAGCACCTTTTAGTGATTCACCAGCATTTGTTGCAATTGATTCAAGATTAGTAAGTCCTATACCAAAGTTTAAAGTTTGGTCTGTAACGGTTTGAGTAGCATTTTGTTGACTTTTAGTTAAAGTACTTTGTAAAGTTTTAATTGTTTCCCCTTGAGAGGTAACCAAAGCCAATAGTTTTTTTTCTTCCGCAGGTGTCATAATAGTAATTCTTTATACTATAAATATTTTATTTTTTGTTTTGGGTTTCCTCCACAAATTTTCCAATCAAATATTTACGAACATAAGTGGGCATAGACATAAATTCAGAGTATTGAGTTCTGAATATTTTTGAGAAATAATAAAATTCGTCTAATATTGTTGCCTTATATTGATAAGAAAGGCCGAAAAAACTCAACCCCAAAACCAATCTCAACGACTGCTTTTTCTCCTGACGGGGTGATTACTTCTTTTGATAGATCTAGTCTCGGTTCATTGTCATAAACAAATCGTCTAATGTATTTTGAATCAGCAATTGGCATCTGTTCAACAAAAGTCGCAATTTTTACTCTATCATCATCTCCATCAAGAGATACAATGTGTTTTAATAATTTTGTGGTAACGGTGGGTGCGGTTCTTTCAGAAGGATATGATTTAATTATTTTTTCAACTTCAAGTCTATCTATCATATTTAAAAGTTTTAACTTAACTTTTCTTTTACTTACAGGAAGTGTCGTCTCAAATGTACCGTCGTCTAAAGGTTTTTCATTTGTTTTTTTGTAGTTTAACTCGTCCAATAGAATTGATGCGGTGAATACTTCATCTGTTTTTGGATCCGTAACTTTAATACTATATTCAGGACCAAATGATGTATTTCTTAAGAAAATTAAAATTGCCTCAATGTCACCATCTAAAAGTTCTTCGGGTCTTAAATCCTTTTCAAATATCTTATTTCTTAATAATGGTAGAATAATACCTTCATTAATGTTTTTTCTTGAATCAATATCAGATAAAATATTTTCATCTGCTGCAGTTAAATAACCAACTTTTATTGATTTCTTTTTAGATTTGTAAAATACACCCTGAGAAGGTAATGATACAACATCGTGTGGTAAATTAAATTCTGCTTGTCCAGCAGCGTATGCGTCTTGTTCCATGAGTTACTATTTTATAAGTAAAAATAAAAAAAGACCGTGACTAGTAAAGCCTACGGTCTTATAAATATTTTAATATTATTTTTTTAGTATACCAAGATACATCTATCCATTTGGATACCACAAGTAATACCTGCGATAGCATCCGAACTATAAGCTAACGAACCTCCATCATATCCTGTAAGGAAAGCTCCTTCTATAATCCATTTCTCAACAACAACCCCTGTTGGGTCTAACATCTCAAGGTCAATATTTTTCTTGTAACCCGCAGCATAACCCATACGGCCTGTAACTGACTCAGCACATAAACGAATCCATTCCATAACAGCTTGTGATGCCGAAGGACCAATTGGGTCACGGAATTTAACTGAAAGAGGTTCCCACTTAAATCTACCTGCCACATATGTTGAAGTATTCAAGAACATTATTTCGGTTGAAGCAATGGTTAATTTAGGTCGAGCAAATGTCTCAACATACCACTCGTTAATACCAAGTGATGAAGGAAATCTTAAGATCCATCGGTTCTCCCTTTTTGGTTCGTAAGGTATCGGCATTTTCATTAACAAATCAGCCATACTATTTTTTTGTTTTAATTTTTGTTTATTTTTTTATTATAAATATATCAAAGAAATTTTTTTTCTATTTACTTCCACTTTTTTTCCAAATATACTCTTACTAGAACTAGATTTAACTAATTATTAGTATTCTTCTTTACCTTGTTTTGATGTAGCATAAATCTTTAAATCATCTTTATCTGGAAAATTCTTTCTCATTGTCTGTACATTTCTTAGGTCATCATCTGAAAAACCAATATATGGTGTAAAATAATTACTAATTTTATTTTTCATAAATGCCTTCTCTTGTAATTGTTGTGAAAGGTGTCTAACATACATCATAAATTCTTGCATAGCCTTAACTTTTAATTCTTCAGGGTTCGCAGCAGAACCTTCACCAAAAGTAACAGGATGGTATTTACACATATCTAAATAAGCTCTTATTAGTTCGTCATCGGATAAATCTTCTTCATCTGCCAATTCTCTATATTTTCTAAGGTTTTTAACCAATTCTTTTGAGGACAACCCGTGTTTGTTTTGTTTAATCAAATTATAAATCGCTTGTTTAAGGATTGAAGGTGTGTGTCCCCTTGCTGTGATGATTGAGAAAATAGACCCGTTATTAACCGCCTCAACAAAGTCACTCCACGCAGGACCCGTTTCAGCCGTCATTGCATCTTTTACGAATGCTTTATCACCCGGAACTCTAAAGTCTCTAAATGCATCATCATCAAACTCTACTATGGTATGTCCTTCATATGTGAAAGGTTCTTTACCAACTTCGGTTCTATGTTCCGCAAAATCTTCGGTAGACATACCAACTGTTTTTCCTTTATCGTCTTTCAAATAAATCTTGGTTGGCATATACATTAAATTGTCATCCCAATCAAAAGCATAATACTTCATTGTGGGTTTCATCTGATCGTGAATAATCTCACTTAGTATTTCTTGTACTACTTTTTTGTAATTCATATAAATAAATATCTAGTTAAATAAAAAAAGGGGAACTTTCGCTCCCCTTTATGTTTGAATAATAAACCAACTTATATATTCTCAAACGATGCTCCCGTAGGAGTGATGTAGAATGTAATGTCAATGAACTCAAGTGACCTTGTTGGTTTGATGTAAATCTTACCTGTCATTTGATTTCTATCTAAATCTTCAGGGTCATTAGAAACTGTTACTCTAAAGTCATAAAGACCTCTGTCTCTTCTGATCGCATCTAAGATTGGATTCACCGCATTTAAGAAGTCTTGTCTAACCTGTGCGTCGTTTTGTTCAAACAACAACCTTACAGATACAGCAGATATCAATTTACGAGCTTGTAATAACAATCTTCTTACGTTAATTCTGTCAAGAGCAGATTCTCTAACTTGTAGAGTTTTATTACCCCAAATTACTGTACCAACATCAGAGAAGGTTGCAATTGGGTTAATTCTACCGTTGTAAAGAATGTCTCTATCTTCTTGAGTTAACTTCTTACGTGCTTTAATACAGTTAACAATACCACGAGTGTAACCTGCCGCCGCGAACCAAGGGAATGCGATGTTATCAGTTAACGCTAAGTTTCTTGTTACTTGTGCTGTTGGTGGAAGATAAACTTGAGTATTGTTTACACTATCTCTTGTCAATACCCAAGGGTAGTAAGTACAAGTGTAGTTAGAGTCAATACCTGTGTTGTATAAGTTATCTACCGCTTCAGTTGGATAAATCAATCCGTCATTTCCTGTTGTTGTAGGTAAGAACAAATCGTAGTCAGGGGTTGTTGTGATATACAAAGAGTCAGCTCTGTTGAATGTAATCATATTAACCGCATCTTCAACTAAATTACTGTTATTCACATAATCAATACCCGGTGTTACGAATACGTTGATGTTTGTTGCCTCAGGGTTAGCGAATGTTTGTTGTCCTAACAAGTATGCGTAGTAGTCGGTGTTAGCAAATGCCATTGTACCGTCACCAATTGATATTTGTTTAAACGCTCCCCAACCTGTTGCGGAAGGATAAAGTGTTGATGGACATGCTCCTCTTAAGAATCCTCTTCTACCAAGTGAGAACTCATCTGTATTTGTTCTACTTTCTCTATAGATATCCCATCCGTCAAATCCACCTTGTACTAATAAGGTAAACTTACGAGCGAAAAGTCTAAAGTATGGGTTAGCTGGTAAATCAGGATCTGTAACGAATGGTGCATTTCCACAGATAAATCTTGGGTCACCACTTGTTGAGAACTCAGGTCCGATTGTGATACCACTTGCGTTAATATCCATGTGGAAACCTGCTGATCTGTAGTTAAATGGAACACTATCAATATCACAAGAGTTGATTGGATTTCTCTTACCTACATATTCGTAGTAAGCTGGATCCCATCCGTAACTATTAGATATACCTAAGTATGTTCTTCTAACATTGTCACCATTACTTAAAACAGCGTCATTGTTTCCTGAAGATAAACCAAATGGTGGATCATAAACTACCTCACCTGCGTAATCGTATTTCGCTTTGATAATTGGGAATGCTGAGTTAGCTCCCGCATAATTTCTAAAGTTAAATCCGTTGAACCCACAAGGCATTGCATCTATCGGTGCGTCTTCGTTGATTTCAACCATAATGTATTTAGACATTAATGTGTACTCACCATCTAATGTACCAATCTTAACACCGATAAAGTTGTTTTGACCCGGATCCATTGTACAGTTTGTATATTTCTCAAGAACTACTGGGTTAGCATCTGTGTCAAAGTAATCTCTTACTAATACGTCAAATGTACCGTTGTTAAATGTTTGATTGATGATTGATAATTTAACCAATGTGTTTGCTCCATCACCATCAGATATTGTGTAGAATCTAAATAGGTCAAATACTTTATTACCTCTTAATTCAGATACAACCCAAGGCGAGTTAGGAGTTTGATATCTATCTAAGTACCATCCGATTGAATTGATGTCACCACTTTGTGCTGAATCTAAAGCAATAAGTTCAGAACTTAAACCTCTGATATATCCTTTATTCCAAGAATAGTTTAACCAAGATTGGAATGTTTCTTCGTTGAATAATGGAACACTAATTCTTGGTTTTTGGAAGTTAGTTACTCCAAATACTTTTTGAATGTACTCTGAATCATTTTGACTCAATGAAGTTTCAAATGTGAAGTTTGTACCATACTTGTCAGTTACATTAACTGCAAACTGTAAGAATGGATTTTTAGTTACACCTGAGTACTGACCTGTCATATTTAAAGACACATCTGTAAGACCTGTTACTGAGTAAGCCGGATCTTCAGCTCCCGCAGCGTAAGTTGAAATACCTCTTGATCTTAATGTTGAAACAACAACATTGTCATAGTTTGTATAAGATGTTCCTGTGTAGTAGTAAATCTTACCAACAATACTTCCTTGATAACAATCTATATTCACCGGTGTTGGTGTAGGTGTTGGGGAGGTAAATGGTGAAGGTGTAATACAAGGGTTAACAAATGAAGGTGTCGGTGTCGGAGACGCTGATACCTGTGGTGTAGGTGTTGGGTTAGGGTAGTAAGCCGTAAGACCTGACACATAACTAAAGAATGAGAATCCTGAATAAGCCGTTCCGCCAGTGTGTGCGAATTGAGAATAATACCAAGAGTCATTCAATGGAGATGTTAATGTTGTGTCATCAAATGAAACTGAAGGAACTTGGTAAACGTTTGTTGATGCTGACCATCCTGCTGCTTCTAATGTATTATAATCGTCTGTCGCAATAGAACCAAAGTATGAAATCAATTCATCTTCGGCCATATAAGGATTTGAATCGGTAATAACATTAAAGATTAAATCTTTGATTTGAGCATCAATTGATGAAACCCCACCGTTAAACTCTTCATATTGAGTATAAAGTTGAGATTCAATAGTGTCAGGGAACGTTGTTGTATATCCGATTGTAGATGTACTATTAGTACAACCTGTAAAGTTAACAACAAATGTTAATTCATTTGGAGTAACACAAGTTGTAATACAAGTACTAAAATCCGTTACCGAACTTAGACACCATACGTCAATTGTTGATGGGTCAACATTCGCAATTGTTGTAATTGACCAAGATGGTCCCGCATCATATCCTGATAAACCTAGGATTCTTGTTACGAATAATTGATTTGATTGTTGTAGATACGCTTGTGCTATGTAAGCCGCTTCGTATTTTGGAATTTGTGTATTCACAAACTTTTCTGGTGATACTCCACCAAATACAGTTTGGAATTCCGTAAAATTCGTAATGAAAATAGGTTCAAATGCCGGACCTATTAATGTCTCCCCGACTATCCCTAAGGTAGTAACACCTACACTTTGTGCTACGAAACTTAAGTCAACTTCGGATGTGTACACTCCAGGAGAAACAAAAACCTTACTATTTGTGCTAGTTGCCATACTGAAAATTTCTTTTATTTAATTTATTTCTCTATAAATACTTTCCAAAACACAAAAAACTTTACATAAAGAAAAGTATTTATATATTGGTATGATTTAATTCTGCCTTTTTTCTACCTTATGGATGACGATATCAAAAAGATAAAAAACTTAAAGATTGACATTGAGGTTCACTCAGTGTTAAAGAAGTATTGTGATAAACGTGGTATTAAAATGTATAAGTTTTTAGAGAACCTTATTATAGAAAAATGTAAGGAGAAAAAAGATATATACGGAGAGAGTTAAATAAGTGTTTGGTTAAATGAAATGTTACAAGGTTTTGTGTTGTCCGTCGGTGTAACCTCAACTCTAAACACATCCCCCGTATTTATTTGGATTACCGCAACATCTGTACCATAGAAGTCATCATTAATAAAGACCTGATAAGAAGATACATTATTATTTTGAAACTCGTTAACATTACAAGTATATTCAAAGAAATATTCCTGACTCGTAATACCAACTTCATAAGATAATGTAAGTCTTGGTGGTTCGTTTGGAACTGCTTTTCTTTTTGGTCTTTTAACTGGCGTTTGATCCACCTCAAAAATCTGAAGTGTTCTTGATAATGCCGGATATACCTCAAACTCATCTTCATCAATAAGGAAACCCATCATTGTAAAGTCGTATTTTTGAATGTAATATTTTCTTTTTTCTAAATCTAAAACTGACTCATCTGATATATTGTCGTTAATAATTGGAATGTAATGTCCATTAATGTTTTGATATGCTTGTCTTGATGCGAAGGTTTCCATTACCTTTTTATTAAAAGCATTTATCTCTCTCATTCTATTACAAACAATTGCAACTGTATATTTTATATCAACAGGAACAGGTTGTGGTATTTTATAAATGTCAGCTCCGTGTCTATTACCATCCCAAGTTGGGACTTCCATATAATAAAACATTCTTCTGTTGGGAATGTTATACATAACGGCAGGATTATTTCCGTATTTCACTTCAGGTATTCTAATTGTCGTAACAAATGGGGGTTCAACATTCTTGTCAATGTTTTGAAAATCCCAAGTCTCAACAAATTGTTCCCAGTTTTGAGTTGTAATTAAGATATCAACAACGGGAACAACCTTTCCTTCAGTTGTAATACCTAATGTATCACGAACAAAATCTAAAAACCCACGATCCAAGTCGGCATGTAATAATGACTTAGGAAGGTAAGTTCCATCCTTAGATATCATTTCAGCCAATTGTTCTCTTCTTTGGTGAAGTATTTTTGGATACTGTAAAGGTATCGCTGGTTTTACGGTATGGTTCTTAGGTAATGCCATTATAGTCCTCTAAATTCATTTGGTCCGACAGGTGCGGCGATTATTGTTTTGTAAAAAGGGCGATAGCCTTTATATGTATGTTTTAAATCTGAAGTCACACGACCATCGTTAACAACACTATAATATCTAACAAAGTTTTCAGTATCGTAGTATCCGATGTAATCACCGAAGTCAACATCAATATTTAAATCCTCTAATGTTTTTAAGTAAACTGATATTGTAATGTTTCCTGGTTCTAACTGATCTATACGAGTTGTTCCCACCATTTTATTCTCAGGTGTTGCAATCCCAACGTAAGCGTTAAACTCAACAGGTGGTAAGAAGTTTATACCATCCGTTAATGTCTCACCATAAACGTCATCAATAGGTGTCTTGTTTCTATCTACTTTATATAGGACGCAGGTAAAGTTCATATCACCAATAAGCCACTCCTGACCCATACCAATTTCAAGATCAAAATCCTCACTTCCAAAAAATTTACCCAATCTTGTAATAGGAATATTACTCTTCATATTGTTATTTTCTTGATAAATATCTTTTTTATTGTTATTTTTAATAAAAAGACAATTTGGAAAATAGTCAAACACTTATAGAACATAAGGCACTTGATCTGTTGGACTCATATAGTGGGGGAAATAACCACATCCTATATTTACAAAACAAGAAATTAAGTTCAAAAAAGTTTTATCCAACAAGAACTCAAGCCGAGTACATTGTAAATTATTATAACACACCACCAAAGGTTGCTCGTAAGTGGGTTGACCTTGATACGTACTTTGCCAAAAAGTTTGCTGAAGAACGTTATCTTTTAGAAACACCTGAAAAAATTTACATTGAAAAGTTATTGGTAGAAAAAGAAAAGTCTTATCACATTTGGGGTAAGTTCTTTGAGAAAGACCCATTAACAGAGTTTTGGGTTCCTAAATCATCTTTAATTAAAACACATACGGTTGAGAAGGTTACAGTTGATTATAGTAAATATGAACACCGACCACCTCTTGCTCACCAAAAAGAAGCGATTGAGAAATTAGTTGGGTCAAAAAGATTTATTCTTGCGGACGATATGGGGTTAGGTAAAACAACTTCAACAATTATTGCGGCACTTGAGACAGGGGCAAAAAAAATTCTAATCGTTTGTCCCGCATCATTAAAGATTAACTGGCAACGAGAAATTGAAAATTATTCAGATAGAACTGTTTTTATTGCAGAAGGTAAGAAATTTTCAACTGAGTCTGATTTTGTTATTGTTAATTATGATATCCTAAAAAACTTTCACGATCCAAAAGAAAAAGATAATTCATTATTAAATCAATCAAATTTTGATTTGGTTGTACTGGATGAAGCACATATGATATCAAATGCTCAGGCACAAAGAACAAGAATAATTAACCACTTCGTTAAACAAATTAAACGAGTTTGGTTATTAACGGGAACACCGATGACTTCTCGTCCAATGAACTATTATAATTTACTAAACATTATTGAAAGTCCTGTTGCTCAAAATTGGATGGCTTATGCTATTCGGTATTGTCAAGGTTACCAATTCACGGCAGGTAAAAGAAAAGTTTGGAATGTATCAGGAGCATCTAACTTAGAGGAACTAAGAGATAGAACCGCAAAACAAATCCTTCGTAGATTAAAAGAAAACGTATTGGATCTACCCGATAAAATTATTACCCCCGTTTATTTAAGACTTCAATCAAAAGAATATGAAGAACTTATGGGTGAATACTATGATTGGTATGATAAAAACACAGATGAATCATCATCCCTTACGGTTCAGTTCTCAAAACTAATGAAAGTTAGAAAGGTTATTGCAAATGAAAAAGTTAAACAAACAATTGAGTTTGTTGAAAACATTTTAGAACAAGGTAAGAAAGTCATTATCTTCACAAACTTTACTGATACACTCCAAAGTATCTACCAACACTTCGGTAAAAAGGCGGTTTATCTTGATGGTAGTTGTTCAAACGCACAACGTCAACAAGCTGTTGACCTATTTCAAAATGACGAAAAAATTCAAGTTTTTGTTGGAAACTTAAAGGCTGCTGGTGTTGGTTTAACACTTACTGCCGCTGAGGTTGTTATAATGAATGACTTATCTTTTGTTCCCGCAGAACACGCACAGGCTGAAGATAGAGCGTATCGTTACGGACAAAAATCTAACGTACTTGTGTATTACCCATTGTTTGATAATTCAATAGAAGGTGCAATATACGACATCCTTAACAACAAGAAACGTATTATCAATACCGTTATGGGTGATGGTATTATTGAGAACCCTGGTGATGTAGCTGAAGAAATCCTTAAACTAATAAACAAAAGAAGGTAACCCTTTTTAGTGTTAGGGATATTTATCTATAATGAAAGTCTCAATTAACCATGTAAAATGTGATATGTCTAAGGAAGACAGAAGTCTTGCTAAGAAATTTATTACGTTTTTACAAACACAATATCCATTAAAGAAAGATTTAAAGATTACTTTTTTAGGTGATAGAAAAGGAAAAATGTCCACAGGAAGTAGGACAACTGACTCTGAATTAAAAATATTAACTAAGGACAGACTTAATCGCGATATCTTAAGAACATTAGCTCACGAGTGGGTACACGAATATCAATTAACAATCTTAAATAGAGAACACGGACCAGACATTGGTGGTAAGAATGAAGACGAGGCAAACGCATTTGCTGGTCAACTTATTAAAATGTTTGAGAAAAAATTCCCTAATAAAGAAGAAATGATGTACGAAAGTAAGGGGGTTGAAAGAAGATTGGAAATTATTAACGAACAACTTTTAATTACCGAAAAAGAAACAATTAAGGAAAACTTAATCGTTGAAATGAAAAAGATAGGTATTGAAAAATTACCGTATTCTTATTCCTCGTTAAGCAAATTCATAGACTCCAAAACTATGGATGTTCATTATAACAAACACTATAAGGGTTACGTTAAAAAATTGAATGATGCTTTAAAGAACAAAGATGGTGATTTGGAGTTAGAAGAGATTATCAAATCAATCAGTAAGTTTGACGATAAAGTTAGAAATAATGCCGGTGGTGCTTTTAATCACGCGTTGTTTTGGAAAATGTTATCACCAAAAAAACAATTACCAAAAGGTGAGATACTAAAAAAAATACTCTCTGATTTTGGTAATGTTAAAAAAATGAAGGATGAATTTAACGAAGCAGCAAAAGATCGTTTTGGTTCTGGTTGGGCTTGGTTATATCTTGCAAAAGATGGTAAGTTAAAAATTATGTCCACACCAAATCAGGATAATCCTTTAATGAATATTGTTAAAGGTGGTGGTTATCCACTTCTTGGTCTTGATGTTTGGGAACATGCTTATTATTTAAAATACCAAAATAAAAGAGATGAATACATTAAAAAGTTTTGGGATGTTGTAAATTGGGAGTTTGTTAATGAACTTTATGAATTAAGAACAAAAAAGAAAAACTTAAAAGAAAATGTTGATGTTAAAAAAATATTGTCTGAAGCAAAAAACACATCGTTTCCTTTAACACCAAAACAAATAAGAACATTAATTGCCTCACAATATGAAGGTTGTTTTAATCAACAATACAAATATGGTTGTATTGGTAAAATAGAAACAAGAAAATGTAATACCGATGAAGGTGTTTTAGGTGGAGAATATGCCGAAAAAAAACATGGGGGTACAAGTCAATGGTCAGTTGTTAATCGTTTTGATACCAATAGTAAAGTTAAAGATGAAATCCAAAAAATATGGATGGAGGAAACTGAAGGGTTGGAGGACTTTAAAACTTGGATTATAAAACACGCTTACGACTTATTTGGTAACGATGGGATGTATCTTGATAGATTAGCGGGACCTAATCTTGGGACAATTAAAGTTGGTCAGCTCAATGAAGATTATGCTAAACAAATAATTAGAGAATCATATAATTTAAATCCTGATGAAGAAGGTGTTAGTTATGAACTATATGAACATTGTTCTGGTGATATCAACGATAGAAAAAAAGGTCAAGACTTAGTTTTAAACTTTAAAAATGGAGACACATTGTATTTCCAAGTAAAACCTGTTGAGTATCAAAAAATAGTTCTATATGATGGTGATGATAGAGGATATTACTTTGTTGTACCATCTTGGGCAACACAAAGTAAGTATAAGAGTGAAAATGTTGATGTTTTAGTTTATGTTGATAGACCTAACCAAAAATACATTATGTTTAGAAATGATCACAATAGAATATTAACAATAAGTAATAGGGCTAAATTCCCACCTCATTTATTATATTTCTATGAGTTACCACTTAAAAGTAATTTTAAGGTACCTGTTTCAAAAGAACCAACAAAAATCCCAACTAAAAATTCTTTAAACAGAGATGCGGATAAAGAGATTAATTATTATAAAGAAAGAATTAAGTTTTTCCAAGATAAAATAACACAACTTGGTGGATCACCAGAACTTAATGAAATGGTTAAATATTATAAAAAAGAGTTAGATAAAATTATTATTTAATCTTTAGATATTTATAGAGAAAAACTCTATGGCAATTATCAACGAACCGGAAAGAAGTAAACTTTACCAAAAGATCAGACACTTATTGGGTGCACCTTTAAGATCAGTTGAACTTGAGGATGAGATGATGGATACTCTATTAGAGTTCTCAATAGACGATTATTCACAATACGTACAAGATTGGTTAATTGAGGCTCAGTGGACATCATTAGATAACCTTAACTTAGATACTCAATCACTATCAAGAGCATTCCTAACCAAAAGTTTAAACTTTGAAGATAGGTACACATACGCATATTCAAAAATTGTTGGTCTACAAGCCGGTGGTGATTGGGTTATTAAAAAAGATTATGTTCAGTTAGCACCTAACCAACAAATATATGAAATACCCGCAGGTCGTGAAATCAATGAAGTCCTATGGTTTACACCGTCAACACTTAATAACTTAATGTTTGATATAGGGTCTTTCGGATCTTTAGGTGGGGGAACAGGTCTTGGTGGTGGAGGCGGTCTTGCACAAATGGGTAATATGTCGGGAAGTTATTTTTTAACTCCTGTATTTGATATGTTATTAAGGATGCAAGAAATTAACATTCAAAAAAGAGTACTACTAGGTGAATTAACATATTATATAACCGCATTACCTGAAGGTAAAAAAGCATTACACCTTTTGAATACTCCTGGTGGTAAGTTTGACTTTGGTAATCGTGAGTTAATGCAAGGTAGAGTTTGGTATTGGTATTATGACTTAGGTCAAGGCGATAGAGATCAATGTTTAGCGGACAATCCAGACATTATTAGATTACCATCTGATGTACCATTTGATAAAATAAGTTGGTATAAGTTAAATAATCCGGCACAAGTTTGGATAAGAAGGTGGTTCATTGCATATTGTAAAGAAACATTGGCGAGAGTTCGTGGTAAGTTTAGTGGAAACTTAAAAACACCTGATGGTGGTGACTTAACTATGGATTATACTATACTTGCAACTGAAGCTAAAGACGAAAAGACAAAGTTAATTGATGAACTTATTGGACCTGAAGGTAGGTTAACAAGATTAAAACCTGAAAAAGTTATGGAGAGAGAAGCGTTACTCGCCGAAAACCTTAACAAACAAATGAAGTTTAGGGCAATGCCAAGACAAATATATGTAATTTAATATTATGCCAATAGTAAGAGAAAAACCAATTAGAAAAACCGTATTCAGAGGTGACAGATCATTAGTGTTAGACACTTTTGATACCGTTATCATTAGTGACGAATTTTATTCTACTCGTGGTGAAACCCTAATAATCGTTAGAGATGTTAACACTTGTAAGATAAAATTAGATTCCACAACAACAGACAAAGTTAAAATTAAAACTTTAACAAATTGTGTAATTGTTCCCGATTTAAATCGTATTGATGAAGATTGGGATGAGGTTGCGGTTGTTAGAGGTGCTTGTGTTGAATTACAACACGTTCACGGAATATGGTATATTCTTTCGTCTGATGGCGTAAAGATGGGATAACACATTAAATTATTTTAGACCCCTTCGTTAGATTATCCTTCGCCCATAATGGTTGTAAATTAGTGTAGTGACAAAGTTTAATTACTTCTTCTTCAGTTTTGGATGAGGATAGGGGTATAATATGATCTATATGCCAACCATAAAATCCGTAGTTATCCCATGTCATCCCATTGGTAAATTTGTTTTCAATATATCCTTTTAGGAAATTAGGTGAACATCCGACAACCTCAAAAGTTTTGTTTTTCTTGTTAATGTTGTTTTTTATTAAAAATCCATATATTCTAGATCTTAAACTACACGTAAGTTTAAATAAAAAATCACATTCTCTTCTTTTTTTTTGGTAGTCCCCACTATAATTAGGGTTTTTTTTCCGGTATTCTAAAAAATAATCGGGGTTAGATTCTCTAAAAATTTTACTTTTTTGAATTATTAATT
>Ga0194059_1000797_pt1 | contig 13995 bp, 7 predicted proteins | sample SepL6211m_MetaG_FD_163426 | JGI IMG/M metagenome (GOLD analysis project Ga0194059, IMG submission 163426) | Anoxic zone freshwater microbial communities from boreal shield lake in IISD Experimental Lakes Area, Ontario, Canada - Sep2016-L626-11m | ecosystem: Environmental > Aquatic > Freshwater >... | reverse complement strand
GGCTGGGGCGGCGCGGGCTTGTCCGGGTTGGTGCACCGTAGGGGCTAGCAACAACAGCGACAACGCGGCTGGGGCGGTGGCGAGGGGGTGCTGGGTCCAGCGCCGTCCTAGCGAAAAACAGAGCGTCGTCAATCGCTTCACAAAGCGAATTTCAGCCTAAATCGCAATGAGCGGCCTATCCAAGCCATTTGGATTTCAGATAGGACTGAGAGGCTGGCCAATCCACGAATCGTGATTCAGATCGATCCTGAACTGGGATTCGAGCTTAAAGCCCTCGCTGGAATCGGGGTTAATCCAGCCCTGGGACGACAACCATTTCCAGTTGGCATCGGTCGTCCAGGTGTGCAGGCGATTGGAGGCCGTGTTGCGCCATAGCACGGTATTGACGCCATTGATCGTGGCCGCCGAAACGGTCTGCCAGTCAGGGTATATTCCTTCATAGATCGGATTACCCTGGATCGTGATCGGATTGATCAACCCACCAACATCGACTGAATAGCGATTGCTACCAACTGCCTTTTGGAAGACAACAGAACCTACCGTCGTGATCGTGCTGTAGGGAGAACCAATGATGTTGTCCTGATTGAGATCAAGCTTAAATTGGGATTCAAGCGTGTAGCCATCTTTTGAATTAGGCTCGATCGAGCCCTGGGACGAAAGCCAACGCCAATTAGAGTCCGTCGTCCAGGTATGCAAGCGATTGGAAGCCGTGTTACGCCACAGCACCGTATTGGCACCGTTGATCGTCGCTGCAGAAATGGTCTGCCAGTCGGGATAGATGCCCTCGTAAATGGGATTGCCCTGGATCGTGATCGGCCTGGTCAAGCCATCGACAGACACCGAATAGCGATTACTATCTATGGTCTTCTGGAAAACCACCGAACCGACCGTCGTGATCGGGGTATAGGGAGATCCAATAATATTGTCCTGATTAAGATCAAGCTTAAATTGGGATTCAAGCGTGTAGCCATCTTTTGAATTAGGATCGATCGAGCCCTGGGACGAAAGCCAACGCCAATTAGAGTCCGTCGTCCAGGTATGCAAGCGATTGGAAGCCGTGTTACGCCACAGCACCGTATTGGCACCGTTGATCGTCGCTGCAGAAATGGTCTGCCAGTCGGGATAGATGCCCTCGTAGATGGGATTGCCCTGGATCGTGATCGACTTGGTCAAGCCATCGACAGACACCGAATAGCGATTACTATCTATGGCCTTCTGGAAAACCACCGAACCGACCGTCGCGATCGGGGTATAGGGGGATCCGATAATGTTATCCAAATTGAGATCAAGCTTGAATTGGGATTCAAGCGTGTAGCCATCTTTTGAATTAGGATCGATCGAGCCCTGGGATGATAGCCAACGCCAGTTAGAGTCAGTCGTCCAGGTATGCAAGCGATTGGAAGCCGTGTTACGCCACAGCACCGTATTGGCACCGTTGATCGTCGCTGCAGAAATGGTCTGCCAGTCGGGATAGATGCCCTCGTAAATGGGATTGCCCTGGATCGTGATCGGCCTGGTCAAGCCATCGACAGACACCGAATAGCGATTACTATCTATGGTCTTCTGGAAAACCACCGAACCGACCGTCGTGATCGGGGTATAGGGAGATCCAATAATATTGTCCTGATTAAGATCAAGCTTAAATTGGGATTCAAGCGTGTAGCCATCTTTTGAATTAGGATCGATCGAGCCCTGGGACGAAAGCCAACGCCAATTAGAGTCCGTCGTCCAGGTATGCAAGCGATTGGAAGCCGTGTTACGCCACAGCACCGTATTGGCACCGTTGATCGTCGCTGCAGAAATGGTCTGCCAGTCGGGATAGATGCCCTCGTAAATGGGATTGCCCTGGATCGTGATCTGCCTGGTCAAGCCATCAACAACCACCGAAAAGCTATTGCTACCAACGGCCTTCTGGAAAACCACCGAACCAACCGTCGTGATCGGGGTATAGACAGGTGCTTTGGAAGTATCCTGGATTACGATGGCCAGAGTCGGACCACACTGAAGCGTGAGCTGAGGATCAAAAAACAGTTTGATCTCAAGCCTTTCATCTCCTTCGGTCGTTAAGTCCTCTGCCAGGGTATGATCAAAGCCAAAGGTCCCTTTAGCTCCAATAACTCCCGAACCTTTCAGTGCGCCCAGGGAAAAATCGGCGGATGTGATTCCCTCACCACTGAGAGACCAGTAAAGAGTGGTACCAGGGGCATACTGACTGGTATAAACAGTGGTGCTGAGTGTTAAAGCCTCATCGATAATACTGGCCGATGGTGTCAGAAAAGTCGGGGGAGGAATAAGTCGATCATCGGTTAGCGGATTTGCGAATGCCACTACCCCTTTTAATCCAGGTGGTTCGTTTCCACTATCAACACCATTGCCACCCCATGCCTCGACACTGCCATCACTCTTGAGGGCTGCAAAGGAACTACCACTAGAGTAAATCTGCGTGACACTACTCAGGCCTGACGGTGCCAGACCGCCGTAAGAATAATCACCCCAAGCCACCACCGTTCCATCGCGCTTAAGGGCAGCAAAGGCATAATCATTAGAAAAAATCTGAGTAACATTATTCAAATGTTGCGGTACACGGCCTCCTGAATATTGATCCCCCCAAGCAACAACTGTTCCGTCGAGCTTGAGCGCTGCGAAGGCTCTTTCGGTAGAAAAGATCTGAGCTACACCCGTTAGGCCCGTTGGGGCAGAGCCACCATAAAGTCCTTCCCCCCAAGCCACGACACTACCATCGGCGGTAAGTGCTGCAAATGCATATTCATTGGAATAGATCTGAGTGACAGAACTAAGACCATATGGGGCCTTTCGGCTGTTTCCAAAGTCACCCCATGTCACAACGCTCCCGTCCCTCTTCAGCGCTGCAAAAGCACTACCACTCGAATAGATCTTGGTGACATCGCTAAGGCCTGTCGGAGCCGCACCACCGCTGCCCCATCCAACGACAGTACCATCACTTTTAAGGGCAGCAAAGGCAAATCTAGTTGAACTAATTGCAACCACACCATTTAAATCTGAGGGTGAACTACCGCCGTCATAAGAGGATCCCCAGGCAACAACACTTCCATCACTTTTTAAGGCTGCAAATGCATGTACATTAGAATAAATTTGTATGACACCACTTAAACCGGCTGGTGCTGTACCACCCCAGTAGGGAGTCCCCCAGGCAACAACACTGCCATCACTCTTTAGAGCTGCAGAGGCGGCCCAATTGGGAACAATCTGTACTTTGTCCAAGCCCGATGGTGGCAAGACATCATCAGGGGCACTGTCTCCCCAATTAACGACTGTTCCATCAAACTTGAGAGCTACAAAGCTATTGCCATTTGAATAAATCTGGGATACACCAGTCAGCCCTGAAGGTGCCGTACCACCAAAGCGACTAGTACCCCAAGCCACCACACTGCCATCGCTCTTAATGGCAGCAAAGGCACCAGAATTGAGAGGTTCACCCGACCAGGAACTACCATCCTTCACTGATACAGCAACCCCTTCAGCCGTTATCGTCGCCGTGGCAATTTGCTGGCCAGGTGTGATGCCATAGAGCGTTGAGGTATCTATCCTGGCAATAATCGTTTCACCCGGATCAATCAGTGCCCCATCCGCCAATGCTGATAGCGCCAGTTGGGCCGTAGAGCTTCCTGCCTGGAAGGTAATGCTACCGGTGGTGATTCCGGTGTAGTCCAAACCCGCCTGGGCAGTGCCAAAGAGCCGATAGCTCACCGTAAGTGGGTCAGAGGTATTACCATTGCGGCTAAAGCGAAACACCACCGGACTACCATCAGCCTCGTTGCCATTGGCCATGGAAACAACAGAAACCCAATTGATGATGGGCTTCAGCAGTAGATGATCATCGGTGAGTGGATTCGCAAAGCCAACTACACCAGTCAGGCCCTCTGGTGCTGTGCCGCCATAAAAGCTATCACCCCATGCAACAACGCTGCCATCGCTCTTGAGGGCTGCAAAGGCATAACCGCTGGAGAAAATCTGCGTGACACCGGAGAGCCCTGCCGGCGCCGTACCACCCTTAGCACTATCACCCCATGCAACAACGCTGCCATCGCTCTTGAGGGCTGCAAAGGCAAAAGGAGTAGCGTAGATCTGCTTAACACCGGTCAGCCCTGTGGGTGCAATGCCGCCATAATCGCTCTTGCCCCAACAAACAACACTGCCATCACTCCGGAGAGCTGCAAAGGCAAGAAAAGTACTGAAAATTTGTGTTACGCCACCCACCCCTGACGGTGCCATACCACCTGAAACATCATTACCCCAAGAAACAATGCTGCCATCGCTCTTAAGCGCTGTGAAGGCACCATAGTTGGAATAGATTTTTGTAACATCAGTCAACCCTGGAGGGATTGTGGCTCCAAGTTCGCTATCCCCCCAAGCCACGACGCTGCCGTCGCTTTTGAGAGCTGCAAAGGCAGAAAGAGTAGAGGAGATTTCTGTAACACCGCTCAACCCTGAAGGTGCTGTGCCCCCATAAAGGCTGTCGCCCCAAGCTACGACGGTGCCATCGGTTTTAAGGGCTGCAAAGGCAAGGGGATTGGAGAAGATATGATTGACTCCGCTCAACCCTGACGGTGAAATTCCGCCACAACGACTATCGCCCCAGGAAACTACACTCCCATCATCCTTGAGGGCTGCAAAGGCTGCACCAGAGGATGAGATCTGATTGACTTGGTTCAGTTCTGCCGGTGCCGTCCCACCTGAATCACTCTTGCCCCAAGCCACAACATGGCCATCACTTTTGAGAGCTACAAAGGCATTGGCATTAGAAAAGATTTTGGTAACATCACTCAATCCTTCCGGTGCAATACCGCCATAGGCGCTATCTCCCCAAGCAACTACGGAGCCATCGCTCTTAAGGGCTGCAAAAGCACCATTACCTGAGTAGATCTGTGTTACCCCTGTCAGCCCGAAAGGGGTGGTACCACCGGAAAAGCTGTCGCCCCAAGCCACAACGGAGCCATCACTTTTAAGGGCAGCAAACGCATTCATATTGCTATATTCGCTGGTTGTACCTAACAACTGCCCTGCCTTCACAGACACCTCAACACCTTCTGCCGTGATCGTGGCCGTGGCTGTTTGTTGGCCAGGTGTGATGGCATAGGCACCGGATGGGCTGATTTGGGCAATGACTGTTTCCCCAGGATCGATTACGACGTCGGCTAGGGCCGGTAAGGAAAGAGTGGCAGATGAACTTCCCGCTGCAAAGTTGACTGTACCCGATGTAGCACCAATATAATCAGTACCTGCATTAGCGGTGCCGTACAAACGGTAAATAACGCTCAAGGGGCCTGATATGTCACCATTACGTTGAAAGCCAAAGACAACGGGGCTAGCGTCAGATTCCTTACCGTTAGCAAGAACAGTAACGGAAACCTTTGCCAAAGCGGCTTGCTCAACCTGAATAATCTGGTCTCCAGTAAACACCTTGCCCCGGTCCTGATCTGATTCAATTAATGCAATTTGGTCTAGTGATAGTTTCTCATTAGCCAACAACCTTGCCAACAGCTCTCCTTCGTCCCCAGGCGTATCTGCTTGATTAAGCATGACATCAAGATGGTGCCCAAGTTCCTCTGTCAAAACAAGAATTACTTGATCACTGGTCGCATTTTGCAACCAATCAGCATTCAAAAAGATGTGTCCGGTTCCAGCCGCATAGGCACCCATCGCACCATTCATGGCCGTAGAAGGGAGCAGCATAATCTCTGGAATTGCCTTGTAGTCCCCTACAGCCAACTGAGCCACTAGTTCTTTAAGCATCTGGGGCTCTCCTCCCAGCAGCAGTGATTCCTGGACAGCGCTAGTCAAACGACCACTGAAGGCCCAATCTGTCAACTGCTCGTGCCATTGGCCCAGAAGGCTAGACAGGAAGGAATTCGCAGTGCTAAGTGCCATAGGTAGTGGAAGGTCTTTAGGATGGTCAACCACGGCAGGCTGCCAGCTTAAAGGGATAAGTTGTGAGGACAAGATGAAAGCTAAGAGCAGCGAAATCCACTGTCAATATTGGCCAAGGGTAAGGAGCTGGTATCAGGTGTTACTTCAGCCTCTGATCCCAAGTGCTCGAAGCAAGTGGCGGGCGGGGAACCGCCAATGTCAACGACACCCTCTGGCCGGAATTCCTGGAGCTGCAAAGCACCCTGTCGGCCTACTTTGACGCCCTCACCGATCGCGTCATCGAGCAGGCCCTGGAGGTGAAGGCCGGCAAGGCCGCGGAGCAACATCAGGCGGCCCCCCAACTCGCTCCCCAGGAGCATCAGGGGTCGTTGCTTTAGTTCAGTGCCCGCATCACCGGAATTCGCCGAGCTGATCATAGAAGATTCGATATCACGTTTGGCCAGGTGCTTCTGACGTGGAAAGCTTTTCACCCTGGGTCTTCGGATTTGTCCCAAATGACTCGATTAGGTCAGCATTGACAGCATCCAAGTCAAATTGATTCGGGTCGAACGGGCCGATCCAGGCGAGCAGCTCCTGATGCTCGGGATGGGCTGGATCGGCCAGAATTGCCAGGGCCTGTTCATAGCCAGGCACACCACCGCTATCTTCGGGTGGGCAGGCCCGCTTGCCGGTCACACAGCGCGGCAATCGCGCCAATTTGAGGGGCTGGACATGGATGTCCTCCAGGGTGAGGCGGTGAATCCAGCCGTCGCCGAAATCGTATTCGTAGCGTATCCAGTCTCTGCGGTTCACCAGCAGGTGATCGATCGGCACATTGAGGTCATTGATGAAAACGCCCTCCGCCTGCTGCCTCAGGTCGATATCCAACGGATAAGGATCGCCATAGAAACGCAAACCCTCAGACCGGAGACCCACCATGAAGTGATAGAGATGGGCGTCGTGCCAGCCCATCGAAAGCTGGACCACTCCATGAAGATCTGGAAGCCGAAGATTGGCGGGGATCAGCACCCGCCGCCAAATGGGCGGCTTGCTGCCCTCCAGCACGATCTTGACCTGAAACACCTCCCGCTGACCGCGGGGCAGCTCGGCCTGCAACTGGGACCTGCCTGACCGTCGGGCAGCCTGCTCATGGTGTCGGGCTTGGGCCCGCCAGTAGCGGAACTCGGCTTCGGTGGGAGGGGGGTGGAAAAGCATGGGGTTGGGCTTGAATGGGTACTGGGCGTTATGGGGTTAATGGTGTCGGATGGGTGGTGGGGCAAGGGGCCGTAGATGTAGATTCGGAGATTGGTTTAGAGTTTGTTGTGGGTACTGGGAAAATAAATTCATTCAGGCTTGTTCGATTCATGAAGAGAAGCAGTCAGCAAGCAGCTGCGGTTGACAACTTTAATCGGCCATTCAAGTGCAACGGATTCAGGACAAGGTTGACTGTAGCCATTCTGAATTACTGCAGGCGCATGAAGTACCTCTCCCTGGCGCTTTATAAACCTTTGAAAAACCTTTAACTCTTCCTTGGTTTTTGTGTCGTGATTGCACTCGGCTATGTGGGCGTACAAGCATACGGTTAGCCAGATTAAATCCTGGGTCAGGTAGCTGGGTAATTCTGGAGTAGCCACAGCTTCTTCGGTGGATTGTGTATTGCCAATATTCTCTGGATTCCCAGTGCCAACCTTAATTCTCTTTTTATCCCTCTCGACCTCTTGCCGAACGAGCCAGGGAATACCTTTATTATTACTTGACCACATTTTTTTTCTGTAAGCAGTAAGCGTGCCGCTCTTGTCTGCGTACAACTTTGTTACAAAGTCTAAATTTTTCAAATAATCTCCTACTCCCATTTCCAGCTGGCGATAATTGGCATATTTAATTTCAGTTAGCCTTGTCGCATCGATATTGGAATCATCTTTTTGAACCTGACTTTGCATCAGCCCATCGGGAATCAAATTCTCAATCTCCTTACATGGGAGCCCAATAAAGCGCTCATCAAGTTGATTAACAAAGCGATTCCAGCGATCACCTTTATTAGAATCAGTGATATCGCCGTCAGCAATAACGATGGCTTTTGAGCATAGATATGGCACATTTGTTACTCTGCTTGAAGTGGCCTGTCCTTGACCCTCGTCGCGATCACGATCTTCAAAAGAAAAATGGGTCAGGTTTGCCCCACTGTACTCAACAAAAGCATAGTGGCGATCTTCCTTATACTCTTCTAGTCGCTGGGCAAGACTTTTGCCATTTATGCCATTTTTGCCCCAATCGTTGCCTCGGATTTTGAGATAATGAATAAACGCCTCCATGTACGCCCTTAGATAGGCGCTGTCGCTCACCCCTTCCACCCAGATCGTGGCATTGGCAAGGTAGGTGGCCGATGGCCGCACTCCCAGTTCCAGCAAGGTCTGGCGATCTCCCAAATTTGAAGGGCGAATCCGGAAGCTCGGCTTAGGCTTGGATGATTGGGAATTATTAGTGCTATCTGGCTGGGATGAATCAGGAGGAGCTAGTGTTTTGGCAGCTATTTCAGAAAAGCTGAAGATGCTCACTAGCTCGTTGTCTTCCAGTAGGTCGAGTAAATGATTGGAATGAGTGGTAATAAAGAATTGGTGCCCCATCTTGCGGTGGTAAGTCTTGAGCACCTCCAAAAAAGTGCGCTGCAGGGAGGGATGCATACAAAGATCGGGTTCTTCCAAGAAAAAAAGGCTACCGCGTTCGGATTCAGTGACGATAGGATAAGTGCAGATGATCAGGCTTTGCATGCCATCGCCTAGATCATAAATGGGTCGCTCATCGTTGTCCCCAATCCTGATGTGTACCACATCATTATTGCCCTCTTCGACAGGTATCAGGGTTACGACTTGGCCGGGGAAGAAGTGATGAGACAAGAATATTTCATAATCGCGTACTGTATTTCTTTCCGCTTGTGTGCCCGCTAGCAAGCGCCTACGCAAATTATCGTATAGAGCCAGGCCGGTAAAAATCAAGTTTCTTGGATTATCCTCATCGCGGTAGCACTGCATACCCATTATGTCCTTAAAGTAATCATGAAGTGTGCGCTTCTCATATAGGTCCTTCTCGCTCAAATGATTTCCATCCTGTGAGGGCATATTCGATGGTGGGCGCATACCACGTAATATCGGAATATAGAATCTCTTCGCCTGTTGTAGGCAACGGATTTCGCCATTGATGCCGCAGCCTGATATTTTCTGCTTAAGCATCTGAAGATATTGGCGCTCACTGGGTCTGTAGGAATTAGAAATATTATCATCCAAGCTTTCGATGTACTTGCCTAGCTGGCTCCTTTCTTTTTCAACGATCCAACCATTTATTATGCCTTTGTTGAACTGTCCGTTCATACTTCTGATCCAACCTGGAATCTCTTCCCCAACATCCACTGGAGCACCCTCGGCGTCTCTAGACTTCAGCTTTATACTTAAGGGTTGTTGAGCCTTGAACAACTCCCGCATCAACCGAGACTTCCCCGAATTATTCGCCCCCACAAAAATCGTGATCGGACCCAAACCATCAAGCGCCAACGCCCCGGGTCCCCTTAAGCCCTCAGGCTCCTGCTGGCTGACCGCGCGATCCATCAGATACTGCTTCGCCACCTCCCCATCCAGGCAAAGACCACTGAACCACGGCACGTGCACGTCCTGCCCATTGCTCTCAACCACAGCCCATCGCCATCATTTCCTCCACTCTGCCTCCAGCTGATCCCCTGGCGTCTTAGTCACGAGCAGGTTGTCGGGATCGAGCTGGTTCATGAAGCCGACCCTGTGCCCATAGGCATACAACAGCTCATTGATGTAACTGTTGTGATCGGGAATCGTGCCCCAGGCAGCAATGGCGCCGGCCAGGCGGCGGCAGCTGGCCAAGTGGCGCACGCCGTGGCGGTAGCGGTTGGAGCGGGCCTGCTCCAAAATCGATTCGATCAAGGCCCGCAGGCATAACGTGGCCGCCAGGGGTTGGTCGGTCTCCAGGGCTTCAGCCACTGCGGCCAGCAGCTTTTCATCGGCGCGGTCGAGTTCGGTGGGCCGTTCCAATATCAAGCTGGCGCAGCGGCGGCGATCGGGCCATTGGTGCAGAAACTCCAGGGCCGGCCCCAGATAGGGATACTGCAGCACTAGATCTAGCGCCTGCTCTTGGGCTTCGCCATCTTCAAAGGCCGGCAGGCGCTTGAGGTAATCGCGCAGGTGCTGGCTCGATAGGCGCAACAGGGCAAACTGCCAGCGCATTTGCTGGGCCTCCTCGCCCCGCCGCAGCTGGTCCAAGGCGGCGATGCGGGCATCGATCCAGGGCCCGGGACCCGGCGGGGCTTGCTGCGGCGATGGCTGGGCCGCATCGAGCAGCGCCAGGGCCTCAGCGGCGCGGCCGCCAGCCGTGAGCCGCTGGGCTACGCGGGCCGCCACCAGCGGCTGCTTCAGGGCAGCGGGCTGGTGGTCGCGATATTCGGCCAGGTAGGCCTCCGCATCCCCCAGGGCATCGGCGATGGCCAGCATCGCCAGGCGCACCGTCTGGTCGAGGTCGTTGGGGTCGGGATCGAGGTCGTAATCGTCATCTTCATAATCTGATTCGCAATCGCTTTCCGGTTCGTAATCTGAATTAAAAGTAGAGGCATAGAAATAACCATCCCCGTCCTCTTCTGCTTCGTCTTCTTCGTCATCGAAGCTGCCCGCCTTTCCTTCCCCCTGCTCGTCTTCGGCCCCACTGGGGGGGCGGTGAGACTCCATGATCTGGCGCAACTGGCCGAAGCCCTCCGGCTTCAACGCCTCTTTGAGATGCTCAATCAGGTGGTCGTACTGGCCGAGATCGTTCTCCAGCAGTGCCGCTGCCACTTGCTCCGCCAGGGCCGCTGTCGACCCCTTGGCGCGGCAGGCCACTTGCCCTAAATCGGCGCTGGCCTGGTGAAACAGCGGCAGCTCGCCCTCGTCGAAGCAGTCGCAGCGATCGCCCAGGGATTTGGCCAGATCCAGGAACCGCCACAGCAACTCCAGCGCCAGATCGGGATCGTGGGCGGCAATCGGCCCCGCAATCGCCTGGCGCTGCCGGTCGAGATCAGCCAGCAAGGCATCGCGCCGCTTCTGATCCAACCAGCTGCTGGCACGCTCCACCGCGGCCAGCCGCTTGCGCACCTCCTGCGCCATCTCCAGCGGCCCCTGTTGTTCCGCCAACGCCAACCGCAACGCCCGCCGCGCCGCCGCATTGCCCTCGGTGTGTTGCAACAGTAATGCCGCCAACCGGGCGGGCCCCAGCGCTGCCAGGTTCTTGGCATTGAGGCTGGCGCGGCCGGCCATGGCAACAAATAGTGGGGGAGGAGGCTAGCGAATGACCGTTGCGCAGGGCGCCACTTCAGCACGGGCCCGGCCATGGGGGCAGGGAGGGAGGACACCGCGTCGATGGACCTATTTGAGCCGGCAGACAGCCAGCAGGCGATCACTACGGCCACGACGGTGGCCCCAGCATGGCCAGGCCTGGAGATTGATGCTCGCCAGTGGAGAGAGAAGCTGCCCGCCGCACGGTGGCTGCACACTGCTCCCTAAGGTCTCGTTGGCAAGCGGCCGATCCGTCGCCTGCCCCCAGCCCTGCCGCCTACCCGTTGAGCCGTACCGAACTACTGCAGCAGCCTGCCCCAGCGGCCGCAGCCACACCGCACTACCCCTACCCAAGCAAGGCCGAACTGCTGGCCTGCCTTCCCGCCGACCTGCTCCAGCACAAGCCGGCCAAGGCCTGGGGCAGCCTGGCCCTCTCCCTCGGGCTCTCGCTGCTGGCCTACGGCCTCGGCACCCGCATCCCGCTCACGGCGGCGGCCGCACCGCTCTGGCTGCTCTATGGGGTGATCACGGGCACGGTGGCGATGGGCTGCTGGGTGCTGGCCCACGAATGCGGCCACGGCGCCTTCCATCCCAACCGGCGCCTGGAGGCGACGGTTGGCTTCACGCTGCACAGCCTGCTGCTGGTGCCTTACTACAGCTGGCAACGCAGCCATGCGGTGCACCACGCCAACTGCAACCAGCTTGAGGGGGGTGAAACCCATGTGCCCCCCCGGGCCGAATCCGCCGCCGGCCGGGAGATCGAAGCCATGGTCCAGCGGCTCGGGCCCGGGCTGTTCGGACTCCAGGCCCTGTTCACCCACCTGGTGGTGGGCTGGCCGCTCTATCTGTTGCTCGGCGTTACCGGCGGCGAAAACTACGGCGCTCCCACCTCCCACTTCTGGAACGGCAAGCCCTTCCGAAACGGCCGGCGGGCCCTGTTCCCGGCCAGCTTCCGCCCCCGCATGCTGCAGTCGTGCCTGGGCCTGCTGGCGATGCTGCTGGCCCTAGCCCTGGCCGCCGCCCACTTCTCCGTGGCCCGGGTGCTGTGTGTCTACGGCCTGCCCTACCTGGTGATCAATGGCTGGCTGGTGACCTACACCTGGCTGCAGCACACCGACACCGACATCCCCCACTTCAGCGCCGACCAGTGGACCTGGGCCAAGGGCGCCCTGCAGACCGTGGATCGCCCCTACGGCCCCCTGATCAACCTGCTCCACCACGGCATTGGCTCCACCCACGTGTGCCATCACGTGAATTCGGCTATCCCCCATTACAACGCTTGGCGCGGCTCGGCCCTGCTCAAGCGCCAGTTCCCCGATCTGGTACGCCACGACCCCACCCCCATCCACCGGGCCCTCTGGCGCGTGGCCAGCCGCTGCTCGGTGGTGCACCAGGAACCGGTGGGGGGAGGGTTCTTCTATGAGCCGCCGCTGACGGCGCAACCCATCGGGCACGATCAGCCCTCCTGGAACTGAGGCGCCCGAAAACTGCTGCGGCCGCCGGATACACCGTTCGTCGTAGTCTGCGGCACGATCTTTTCTAGCGACCGGAACCCCATAAGCAGTTAGCCCAATCTGGAGCCACTCGGCAGAAGCGGGCATAATCGAGCAGACATCCAATCAAGACATGGCCAGCCAACCAGACGCGGATTCGGTCGAAAATCTATCCATTCTGCAAGTCGTTACTTTTATCCTTTCAATCTACGCGCTTCTTGCTTTGCTGGTGCAGAGCATTGTTCCCCTTACCCCCGAGGCCATATCCTTACTAGAGCGAGTCGACTTGTATGTATGCGTTGTTTTTCTCGCAGACTTTTTCGTCAATCTTCATAGGGCTACCTCCAAGCGCGCTTTTCTCAAATGGGGCTGGATTGACTTGGTTTCAAGTGTTCCCATGCTCGACGCATTTCGAGCTGGTCGTGCCATTCGGGTTATCCGAATATTTCGGATCCTGCGGGCACTTCGATCCACTAAGAACATCCTCAACTACTTCCTGAGAAACCGAAAGGGCACATCGTTTGCCTCCATCATCACGATCTCGTTCCTGCTGTTGATCTTTGGATCAATCGCCATGCTTCAGTTCGAAACCTCTGCCGAGGCCAACATCAAAACGCCTGTGGATGCCCTCTGGTGGGCCTATACAACAATCACAACCGTGGGTTATGGCGATAAATATCCCCTTTCAATCGAGGGCAAAATTGTGGCAGCGATCTTGATGACGATGGGTGTAGGCATTTTCGGCACCTTTACCGGCTTTATCGCCAGCCTTTTTGTTGAGCCCGATCACCACGAAGAAAAGGTCAATCTAAAGCAACTCACTCTTGCTATTCAAGCCCTCAAGGTCCAGGTTCAATCGCTCGAATCCAAACTCGAAACCATCAAAGAAAGCGGCTGAACCCGCAACCGATTAGCCGCACTTGGCCTGGCATTTCGTTCGCCTCGCCGATGCCCAGGGTGCGCCCTTGCAGATCCGCTGGGGCTAACTCCGACGCGCCCAGGGCCGGTGGCAGGTGGCTGCTCGATGGTGACAGACGGTGGCACTTGATCTCTGGGACCCGCCATCCCTCTGCTCACCATCCCTCCCGACCACGTTGCACAGCGATCACTGGTATTCCGAGGTGTTCCGGGCCATGCCAGATCTGGTGTGTCGTCTCCTGCCCGGGCTGGCCGGCTCAGGGCCAGGCGATACGGATGCCGAAACCGAACCCGCCTACATCTTCCGGCCGGTGGCCCTAAAAAAGGTGGCCCACCATCCCGATGGCGTGCTCTGGCCCCGCCAGCAGCCTGGC